>Ga0209121_10001150_pt1 | contig 27691 bp, 24 predicted proteins | sample Cruoilmetagenom3_FD_187292 | JGI IMG/M metagenome (GOLD analysis project Ga0209121, IMG submission 187292) | Oil polluted marine microbial communities from Coal Oil Point, Santa Barbara, California, USA - Sample 3 (SPAdes) (version 2) | ecosystem: Environmental > Aquatic > Marine > Oil seeps ...
CCTTGAGGCAATTTTACATTAGCTTCACTATTTTCAAGAACAAGATTTATATTTTTAAAATCATTAGAGATATTTCCAATAACCAAATCCCCAAAACTTCCATCAATCATGGCATTACTTTCTATATTTTTAATAGATACGTTAGATGAATTTGCACTTAAAATTAGACTTTTAGCCTTTTCTACTCTAGCATGATCTACATAATTAAGTTGCAATTCTCCAGCCATCCAGTTGTTAATTTTTACTGGAGAATAAGACACATTGATGGAAGAATTGCTTCCATCAATGGTGTTTGCTGTAAAATTAGAATGTGAAATATCTGCTTTAACATTATGAATAGTAGTTGCTAAAATTAATTCGCCATGTCTTACATTCATTTTTAGTTTTGTCTTTTTGGGCATTTTAATTTTAATGGTCTTTTTGACTTTAAGGTTTGATTTTTTAGAAATGGATAATAAATCATCCGAAGTATCCTTTTGGTTATTTTCTTCACCAAAAGCTCTTTCTAAAGAAGCCTCAATACGTTTACCAAATGCTTCTCCCCATGCTTCCATATTTTCTTCAAAGTCACTTTCTTCTATTGATCTTTCTAGATCTTCACCCCATTTTTCCATTCTTTTTTCAAATTCTTTCCCAAAATTCTCTTCAAAATTATTGCCAAAATTTTCTCCCCAAGCTTCCATTTTCTTTTCATATTCTTTCCAGTCTTTTTCTTCAAAATTCTTAGCCCAATTTTCCATTTTATCCGAATATTCTTTGCCATATTTCTCTTCATATTCTTTGCTCCATTTTTCTAAATACGCCTCTCCTTCTTCTTGATATTTTTCATAATCAAAATTTGAAGTATTCATTCCATCTGGCAAATTAGGAAGATTAGGCATTTTTGGCATGTCTTGCATATTTAAAGACTCCATTAAATTTTCAACCAAAGGCATTACAGGTAAATCTGCTAATTTAAATTCTAATTCTTTAAGTGCATCTAATGCGTTATCATCAAAAATCGCTATACTTTCTTCATTCCATGCGTGCGAAGCATCTTCTGTTATAATAGAAATTAATGATTTAGAAGTTTCTACTTGTACTTGCCAAGCATCATACATTTTCTGTAGTTCTTCTTTAGACAAAATATCACTTTCTATAGAAGCTTCAATTTCAACAATATCTTTGTTCCATGTTTCCACCTCTATATTAGTGTAACTTGTATTTAATACCAGCTCAACGTCATTATCCACATTTATAGATTGTGATATTTTTTCTAATTTTTGTTGTGCCATACTACTAATGGTAACAAAAAGCAGGAGTATTGTTATTTTTAAATTTTTCATTTTAGTATTTTTTTTTAAATGACCTCTTGATTTTTAGATTCAAGTGTACTTAATGTTTTTAATTGTTCTTTTAAACGGTGTAATAAGTTTAACCTAAATTTTAAATTATCTATAAGTGCATTAACGGTTTGCTCATTGGGCCCAATTTGCGTTAGCTCTACAGATAGCTTACTGTATTCCTTCTTTAAATCTTCTAAGCGTTGTATATAACCATCAAACATTTCTTTGTTTTCTGGAGTAAGTTTAACTTTAGAAAGTTCTAGATTAATATTCGCTAAATAATAATCTTCTACCTTTTTTAAATCTGGTGAAACATCTCCTAATGTTTTGGTATTAACCACTGTGTTTTCACTATTATTTTTAGGTATTACAGGAGAATTAAAATAGGTGTAGGTACCAAAACTTAAACCTACAAACAAAGCTATACTTGCAGCAATCTGCAACCAATTAAATGTTGGTTTTTGCTTTTCTGGCAATGCTTTATTAAGCTTATCAAGAAATCTAGCTTCATGATTTTCTGGCATTTTTTTATTTTGCTCTTGCAAATCTTGTTTTAATAAATCTCTAATGTCTTGTGCCATTTTTTCTATGTTTTAATAATTCTTGCAATTTTTGTTTCCCTCTAGATAATTGCGTTCTAGATGCAACTTGAGTAATATTTAAAATTTCTGAAATCTCTTGATGATCATAGCCTTCCATTAAAAAAAGCATCACTACATACTTGTATTTTTCTGGCAATGTATTTATTGCATTTTTAACTTCTAAACATGTTATTTTTTCATCTACTAACCACTTGTCATCATTAGTAGCATCAACTACTTTTAAGTGCACTTCTTCTAATGCAACTACTTGTTGCTTTTTAGATTTTAAATAATCGATACTTTTATTAACAACAATTCGTTTTAACCAAGCACCAAAAGTAACTTCCCCTTTATATTGATGTAGTTTTTGAAAAGCTTTAATAAAAGCTTCTTGCACTACATCTTCTGCTTCTGCTGCATCCTTAACAAATCGATTAGCAACAATATACATACCATTGCAATACTGGTTGTACAACTGCATTTGTGCTAGTCGGTTGTTTTGTTTGCATTTTTCAATTATATCGGTTTGAAACACGCTTTTTCGTTTTGGTTTTTGGTTCGTTCTCTTTAAAGACGATGAAAAAAAAATAGTGTTGCAAAAAAGCTTATTTTATTTTAAATCTTGGTAAGATTTTTGTGCAACATTATTAAAGATGCTTAGTTTGAAGTATCTTTACATTTTTAAATTTAGATATAAAAAAAACAGAAAAAAAATGAATAGGTTTTTAAAGTGGCTTATAGGTATATTAACTATTGCTTTAGTTGCAATTTCTATATATTCATATAAAAACGATGGTTTATTTAGCGAAAAATTAAGCCCTGAAAAGACAGTAAGTTTTCAGGTAGAAGATATTAAACTACGTGTATTTTACAACCGACCATCTAAAAGAGATCGTGAAATTTTTGGCGCACTAGTACCTTATGATCAAGTTTGGCGTACAGGAGCCAATGAAGCGACTACCTTTGAAACCAATAAATCTTTAAGAATTGGTAAAGATTCTCTTCCTGCAGGAAAATATACAGTTTGGACCATACCTCATGACTCTACTTGGAATGTGATGTTTAATTCTAAACAATATCCTTGGGGAGTAGATATGGAAATGAATCCTATGCGTGTTCCTGAATTTGACGTGGTTAACATTAGCGTTCCTGTAAAAAAGATAGACACTACTGTGGAACAGTTTACTATTGGATTTGATAATTCTACAGACAACCTATCTTTAACAATGGCTTGGGATGATACCATGGTTGTGGTACCATTGAAATAAGTATTCTGTAGCAGTTTTGATATGTCCTTTTAATAATTAGTTATACATTTATAAAACTTCTACAGCATTTAAGTTTAGCGTTTTAAAATAACAAGTTCGTGACCAAACAAAAAAAATCTGCATTAAAAGAACAAGAAGGAGTTTCAGCTAGTGAAATTACCAACATTTCTTCCATTCAAAAAATTAAACAAAAACGAAAAGCACAACCAAGTGCTGCAGATTTAGTTTCGCAAATTTTAAACGGAAACATTACCGCATTAAGTAGAGCAATTACTTTAGTAGAGAGTAAAAACACAGCACATTTAAAGAAAGCAAACACTATAATTAAAGCCTGTTTACCACATGCTAATAAATCTATTCGCGTTGGTATTACAGGAGTTCCTGGTGTTGGTAAAAGCACCTTTATTGAAGCCTTTGGATCTTATTTAACTGGACAAGGAAAAAAAGTTGCTGTATTAGCAATTGACCCAAGTAGCTCACTAACCAAAGGAAGTATTCTTGGAGATAAAACGAGAATGGAAGATTTGGTAAAAGACAAAAACGCTTTTATAAGACCCTCTCCTTCTGGTGAATCTCTTGGTGGTGTTGCTAGAAAAACACGCGAAACTATAATTCTTTGTGAAGCTGCTGGTTTTGACACTATTATTATTGAAACGGTTGGTGTTGGCCAAAGCGAAACTGCTGTACACAGTATGGTAGATTTCTTTTTACTACTAAAACTTGCAGGTGCTGGAGATGAGTTACAAGGTATAAAACGAGGTATTATTGAAATGGCTGATGCTATTGCTATTAATAAAGCAGATGGTGAAAATGCCAAAAGTGCAAAGCTTGCTAAAGTAGAATTTAATAGAGCACTACACCTCTATCCTGAAAAAGATTCTGCTTGGAAACCCAAAGTTACTTTATGCAGTGCTTTACACAACCAAGGAATTGATACTATTTGGCAAATAATTCAAGACTATATTAAAATTACTACCAAAAACAATTACTTAAAGCACAACCGAAACGAACAGAATAAGTTTTGGCTCATTCAAACAATTGAAATGCGTTTGAAATCGAATTTCTTCAACAATGAAAAGATAAAAACAGAACTCAAAAATCAATTACAACTTATTGAGGAAAATAAAACCACTCCTTTTGCTGCTGCAGATTACTTATTGGCATTAAAATAAAACCACTTACTACAGGTTTAAAATTTCTATTTGCCATCAAGCAGTAGTTTTTATAAAAAAAACACCCCTTATTTAGTAATAAACTGTAGTTTTTACGACTCATACTCCTAATGTGCTTTTACTACCAATTTTACAGGTAGTAACAACAAGTAGTATATAGTATATTGCTAACTAAAGACACATCCCTTTTAATGAAGCAATAACATAAAAGTAATACGACCTTTTTATGAATTTTTACAAGTATTTAAACCTAAACAGACGCACAAAAAAAACTAGATTTTATTTATTACCTGTTCTTTTGCTTTTTTGTTTTCTTTCTGTACAAGCACAAGATACTAGCAAATTAAATTTAATTATTGATGCAGATACTGCTAATGAAGTAGATGATTTATATGCTATTGTTAGTGCTATTTTAGAACCTACCTTTAACCTACTAGCAATAAATTCGGCACAATTTCATACCTCTCCATTAGCTTCTGAAAACACAGTACTTGAAAGCCAAAAAATTAATGAAGAGATTATAGAATTGATGCATGCTAAAGAAATTGCCCTTCCTTTAGGAAGTAATATGCCTTTAAAAGAATATGGCAAACCAATGCCTTCTGAAGCTTCTCGATATATCATTGAGACAGCTCATAAAATGAAAAACAATCAAAAGTTACATGTGGTTATTTTAGGCTCATGCACAAATGTAGCTTCTGCTATTTTAGAAGATCCTTCTATACTTTCTAAAATAAAAGTACATTATCTTGGCTTTTGGCACACTCCAGATACCAATGTGTATAATAAAAAAGAATTCAATTCTGGCAATGATGCTATTGCTGTAGAAGTTTTACTGAACACCAAAAACTTGGATCTAAATGTCATGACAGCGACTACCAGTCAGCATTTAGTATTTACAAAACAAGAAGTAGATAGCCATTTAAAAAACAAAAAAGGGATTGCTAATTATTTAGTAAATAGATGGGAAACGTATACGCGTTGGTGGACTAAAGAAGATCCTGAAAAAGAAAAATGGATTATGTGGGATGTAGCTATTATTGAAGCCTTAGCGCATCCTGAATTAACTACTATACAATATTTTTTAACACCTCCTGAAAATACACAACGTACCATTGGTATACATACTAAAATAGATGTACATACAATGAAAACTCATTTTTGGAATACTTTAAAAAACCTTTAACCACAAGCTTTTATGTTTATTGACTTGCAAACTCTTAAGGAGGATATTCAAAAATTATTACAAGAAATTGACTTTTTCAATACTACTAATGAGCACATAACAAATGTTACCAAACCAGGAGAAGGTAATATGAATGTGGTTTTACGTATTGAAACCAATATGCGTTCTTTTATTGTAAAACAATCACGTCCTTTTGTTCAAAAATATAAGGATATTGAAGCACCAATACAACGTATTGATGTAGAATATCAGTTTTATAAAACCATTGCAAACAATAGCTTACTGTGTCAACATTTTCCTAAGGTTTTAAAATATAATGCAAAAAACCACCTGCTACTTTTAGAAGATTTAGGTCATTGTGAAGACATGACATACTTGTACCAAACCCATACAATAACACAACAACAAATAGAGTTACTTGTTGGTATAGTTGCTAATATTCACAATTCAAAAGTAACTAGCAATTACCCTAAAAATAAAGAATTACGTGTATTAAATTACCAGCATATTTTTGAACTTCCTTTTATAGAAAACAACGGTTTTTCGTTAAATGAAATACAAGAAGGATTAGAAACACTTTCGTTACCTTATAAAAAAGACGCAGCACTTAAACAGAAAATCAAAGAAATAGGAAGCTTATATCTATCTGACGGAACTACCTTAATACATGGTGATTTTTATCCTGGTAGCTGGATGACAAAAAACAATCAAATTTATAGTATTGATCCAGAGTTTAGTTTTTTAGGCTTTAAAGAGTTTGATCTTGGTGTTCTTGCTGCGCATTCTATATTAATATTACAGAATAAAAGTGCTCTTGCCATTATTGAAAAAAACTACCCAAACACCATAAACACTACACTTTTAGAACAAGTTACAGGTATTGAAATAATGCGTCGTTTAATTGGTTTGGCACAACTACCAATTACATTATCCTTAAAAGAAAAAGAAGATTTACTGCAATTAGCTTACGGTTTAATAATGAACTTAGATACTAACACCATTGCAAATTAGCCTTAAACGCTATTATTACATTTTAAAAAATAAAAAAAGCACAGTCATTACACTGTGCTTTTTGCTTTTTTATTTTTAAAAAGGAAAAACCTTTATATAGTAGTTTGTTTTGTATAATATAGCCTATAAAAAATTCTCTTTATACCAATTTACTTGCGCTTCTACACCTTCTAACAAAGTAGTTTGCGGATTGTAATTTAATAAGCTTTTGGCCTTTTCTATATTTGCTTTTGTACGTAATTGGTCTCCTACTCTAGCTTCAACATGATCTATCTTGATAGATTTTCCTATTACTTTTTCAACAGCTTCAATACCTCCTTGTGTAGTATGTTCTACTTCTGTACCAAGATTAATAATTTCGCCATCTACTTTTTCTTCCTTGCTAACAACAGCTACAACACCATCTACAATATCACCAACATAAGTAAAGCTACGCAAGTGACTAGCACTACCACTGTATAAAGGAAAAGCATCTTCATTATACGCACAAGCAATTAACTTGGTGTACATTTTTTCTGGTCTTTCACGAGGTCCAATTACCGAATACAAACGCAAAGAACATGCTTTAAACACTTTTTCTCTACTTTTTTGAAGCACTAACTGCTCTGCTGCTAATTTAGTAACTCCGTAATGCGAAGCTGGTTTTGGCGCTACATCTTCAGGAAAAGTAGCTTCTAATCCGTAAATAGAAGAAGTTCCTATATTTACAAACAACTCTAAATCAGTTAAAGTAAGTGCATAATCTATCAGGTTTTTAGTTGCAATTATATTGTTACTAAAATAATCTTCAAACGTAGATGTTTTTGATATTCCTGGTTGTGCTGCGTAATGAAAGATATAGTTAATGTCTTTTGGTAAAACTTCTGCTAAATCCGTTTCACGTAAATCTTTATTTATTATTGTAATACCTTTTTCTGCAAGGGCTTTTTCATTTAACCTTTTTAGTTCTAAACTGTAGTATGGCGAAAAATTATCTACACCAATAACTTCATGTCCTAGATCCTTTAAACGTTCTGCTGTATGTGAGCCGATAAAACCTGCTGCTCCTGTTATTAAAATTTTCATATAAAAGTATTATACTACAAAGAAACAGATTTTTTTTTACAAAGAATTTCTATTGACAAAAAAAGAATACATTTGCACTAATAAGTTTCCATGATATGAATTTTGTATTTACCATAGTTGTTCCTGTTTATAATGAAGAAGATAATTTATTACGCGTAGAAAAAGAATTACTCGCCTATACTAAAATTGCCATAAAACCTACAAAAATTTTATTTGTTAATGATGGCTCTAAAGACAAAAGTCAAGAGATTATTGAAACCATTTGCAACAGAAACACCGAATTTTCTTTTATTTCTTTTAAAGAAAATCGAGGCTTAAGTGCTGCTATTAAAGCTGGTTTTGATTATACTAACACAGAGCTAGTTGGTTATATAGATAGTGATTTACAAACTGCACCAGAAGATTTTAATTTGCTTTTAGAACATATTGGCACTTATGATTTAGTTACAGGTGTACGCGCTAACAGAAAAGATAGTCTGGTAAAAAACATGTCTTCTAAAATAGCAAACGGAATTAGAAGAAGTTTTACTCATGATGGTATGGATGATACTGGTTGTCCTTTAAAGGTTATAAAAACCGAATATGCCCAACGCATACCAATGTTTAGAGGTTTGCACCGATTTTTACCTGCTATGATATTATTACAAGAAGGTAAAATAATACAAATTCCGGTTCAACATTTTCCTAGAATTGCTGGTCAAGCAAAATTTGGTGTATGGAATAGATTACTTGGTCCTTTAGCAGATTGTTTTGCTTATTTATGGATGAAGAAAAAATACATTAATTACACCGTTTCAAAACAAGGATAATGAGTAATTGGATAATATATAGTATTGGGTTTGCTGCACAAATATTATTCTCATCCAGACTAATTATACAATGGATAACTAGTGAAAAACAAAAAAAGGTAATTACACCAACCTTATTTTGGACACTTAGTCTATTTGCCTCTTTTCTATTATTTGTATATGGTTATTTACGTGACGACTTTGCCATTATGCTTGGGCAAGGACTTACCTATTTTATTTATATAAGAAATTTGCAACTACAAAACCAATGGCAAAAATTCCCTAAAGTTTTTCGTTGGTTCTTACTTTTTGTTCCTGTTTTTATTTCTATTTTTTATTTTAATAATAACACCATAGATGTAGAACGTTTATTTAAAAACGATGCTATTCCGTTTTGGTTATTGCTTTTAGGTATTGTATCGCAAATAGTTTTCACCTTGCGCTTTGTGTTTCAATGGTTATATTCTGAAAAACAAAAAGAATCTTCATTACCATTCGGTTTTTGGCTTTTAAGCTTAATTGGTTCTTCCTTAATTTTAATTTACGCGATCATTAGAAAAGATCCTGTTTTATTTATAGGTCATGTTTTAGGTGCTATTATTTACAGCCGAAATTTAATATTATTAAAAAAAGACCATGCTAAAAACACTTGAAAAACACCCAATAATTAGCATTTGTATTTTGGTTGCTTTCATGCTTTTACCAAATTTAGATGCTATTCCTGTTTCTATTATGGAAGCGCGTAACTTTATTACTGCGCGTGAAATGGTGCAAGACAACCATTGGTTATTAACTACCATGAATGGAGAAGCACGTTATCAAAAACCACCTCTACCAACATGGCTAGCAGCTATTTCTAGCTTTGTTTTTGGAATTAAAAGTGTTTTTGGTTTGCGTCTTCCTGCTGTACTTATGGTTATGCTTATTGGTAGCTTTATTTATAAACTTTCGCAATTAACACTTAAAAGCAAAACACATTCTTTAATTAATGCACTAATTACAGTAAGCTCTTTTTATGTAATAGGAATAATTATTGAAGCTCCTTGGGATATTTTTACGCATGGCTTTATGCTAATAGCCATTTATCATTTATTCTTACTATTTACTAAAGAAAAAAACTACTGGAAAAACACCATACTTGCAGGTGTATTTATTGGTTTATCTTTTATGTGCAAAGGACCAGTATCTATGTACGCATTGATGCTTCCTTTTTTAATTGCTTTTGGTATAACTTATAAATACAGTAATTTTAAAAGAAAAGCATTTTCTTATTTTAGTATTTTACTACTTGCTTTATCTATTGGCTCTTGGTGGTTTATATATGTACGCTTACAAGATCCTGCTACATTTGAAGCTATCACTAAAAAAGAAACAGGCAATTGGTCTAGCTATAACGTAAGACCTTTTTACTACTATTGGAGCTTTTTTACACAAAGTGGTTTATGGACAATTCCTGCTTTTATTAGTTTATTATATCCATATTTAAAAAATAAAGTAAGCAATAAAAAAGCATATAGATTTTCTTTTTTATGGACAATTCTAGCGGTTATTTTACTATCTATAATCCCAGAAAAAAAATCGCGATACCTAATGCCTGTATTAATTCCGTTATCTATAAATATTGGTTTTTATATAGAATACATCCTTAGAAAATTTAAAGACTTAAAAGATAAAAAAGAAACCATTCCTGTGTATTTTAACTTTGGTCTTATAGGTTGTATAGGAATTATATTTCCTGTAGTTGCTTATCTATTTTTAAAAGAAAACATAGCAGGTTACTGGTTTTGGTACCTAGCAGCTTCTGCTATTTTAGTAACACTTGGTGTTTCAATTATAATACAATTAAAAAAGAAAAACCTACAACAGGTTTTTATATATACAGTACTTTTCTTTGCTTCGGTTTTACTTACCGTTTCTCCTTTAAGCAAAGCACTAACGAGTAGTAATTATAAACCTATTTTTAATTTATATAAAGAAGCGTCTGCAAAACAAATGCAAGTTTATGGTTTTAATTATGTTGCTCCAGAAATGATATGGCAGTTTGGTAATAAAGTACCTGAAATTAAAAAAGACGATACTTTTCATTTTCCTAAAGAAAACACCTTTGGTATGTTAGCTAATGGAATAAACCCTGAAGATCAAGCTGTGTTGAGTAGCTTATATACTATTGAAAAAGTTGCTACCTATGATTTAAATACAGCATCAAAAGATGCTAGAAAGTATAACGGTAGACTTATGTGTAATTATTATGTATTGACTAAAAAATAAAAAGCTTTAATTTTGTTTTTACTGATAACAAAAGCTAAAGTTTAAGGCTAATAAAAAACCTCTCAAGTATATTCTTTGTGAGGTTTTTTATTTTACTCTGTTTCTTCTTTATCATTAAGATACACCTCAATGATAGATTTTATTTTGCCTTGTTTAATAGGCTTAATAATATAATCTGATATTTCACTAATTTGATGCGCTTTTTTAATATCTGTTTCATCTACAGATGAAGATGCCATATAAATGGTTATTTTTTTACTTAATTTAGGTTTAATCTTTATGAATTCATCCATAAACTGAAACCCATCCATAATTGGCATATTTATGTCTAATAAAATAATATCAGGAAGATCTTCTTCATTAGAAATATTATCCATCATAAACTGCAAAGCTTCTTCACCATCAGAAAAGGCAAGCACACTTTTTGCATAGTTTAAAGATTGTATAGTTTTTTTTATAGTAAATTGATAGATATCATCATCATCAACAATACAAAAATTAAAATTTTTCTTCATTCTTATTCTTTAAAATTAACACTGAAAGTAGAACCTACATTAACTTCACTTTCAACAGTAATTGTACCTCCAAGAGATTCAATCTGTACTTTTGTCATAAACAAACCTACTCCGTTTGCATCAGGATGTCTATGAAAAACTTTATTTAAACCAAATAGCTTATGGCCATGTCGCTCTAAATCAATACCTAAACCGTTATCTTTAAACTTAAGTTTTACAGCTCCATCTTCTAAAACGGAAAAAACATAAATTTCTGGATCCTTATCTTCAGACTTATATTTTATAGCATTACTTAATAAATTAAGAAAAATACTCTCTAAATATGCCCTATTATAGTTAATATTTGTGACATTCTCAAAATTACTATTTATTTTAGTATTTGTACTAATTATTTGGCCAGAAAGAATTTGAACTGTTTTATTTAAAATTTCATTAAAATCAAGCTTTTCAACAGGTATTGAAGTTCTATTTTTTGTTTTTAATGCTTCAATTAGAGTATTTAGCGTATCTGTAAGATGATGTATAACAATTTCAAATTTTTCAAAGGCAAGAATTTTCTCTTCTTCTGTTTCTGCCATTTTATAAAATCCCATTAAGGAATTTAAATTACTTACAGGAGCGCGTAGATTATGAGAGGTTATCTGTGCAAAATCTGCTAATTGTGTATTTTGAGCGGTAAGTTTATTGGCTAAAACTTCTAACCTTTCATTAGCTTCTAATATTTTATTTTCTGCCTTTTTTTGAACAGTAATATCTCTAATTGCAGCAGATACTAGTAAGCCTTCTTCGGTTTTAAGCGGACTTAAACTTATTTGTATAGGTATTTCTTTTCCAGCTTTATTAACTCCATAAAGCTCTCTTCCCTCTCCCATTTTTTTGGCTATAGGTGCACTAAAAAATAAATCACGATGCGTACTATGTTTATCCTTATATCTATTTGGTATTAATAATTCTACAGGTTTATTAATTAACTCTTGAGAGCTGTAACCAAATAATTTTTCGGCTTGCTTATTAATTAGTTGAATGATTCCAAAATCATTTACAATAACCATAGCATCAGGAGCAGACTCTAGTAAACCTCTAAACTTAATCTCTGCCATTCTTTGTTCTGTAACATCTTGACAGGTTCCTATTAGTTCTATTACTTCTCCTGTATCTTCATCTAAAACAACTTCACCTAGTAATTGTATGGTTTTAGTTTTTCCGCTTTTTAATTTAATACGATGCAGAAGATCATAAAACTTTTTATCTTTTATAGATTTTTCAAAAGATATACTCACTTTTTCCTTGTCTTCAGGATGCACAAAGCTAAAATAGGTCTCAAAGTTTAAATTTTCTTTAGGGTCAACTCCAAAAATATTAAATAAGTTACTAGACCATTCTACCTTATTTATAACAGTATGCCATTGCCAATTACCCATCATGGTAATTTTTTCTGCAGCATTTAAAACTTGGTTTTTTCTTAACAGGTCGTTTTCTATTTTTTTTAGATCTGTTATATTTTTTAATATTCGCATAAAACCAACATTTTCTCCTTTATCACTTTTTAAAGGAATTAATGTGGAGTGTGCTATAAATCTAGTACCATCTTTTTTAACAATAGTCCATTCACGCGCATCATAATCATCATTTTGGGCTAATATTTTATACGGATTGAAATCGGAAGTTTTTATTTTGTACTTAGAAGCAATATCTTTTTTAAATTTTTCATACTCTTCATCTAGAATAAAAAAATTAGACTTTTTTTTCCCTAGTAATTCAGAAGCAGAATAGCCTAATAGTTTTTCGGCACCTTCATTAAATTGATAAATAACATTATCATTATTTATTGCTATTATAGCTATAGTTACAGGATTTAAATTCGCTTTCATAAGACTCAAATAATAAACACATTTGCTTTAATAACAATAAAAATCACATAAAGAAGTGTTAGCAATTATGCTAAGTTAACTTAATTTTAACGAACTTTTTAGTACTTATACATTAAAAAAACAACAATATAAGCAACAAATAACCACTTCTATTGTAGTTTACTAAATACTAAGTAATTATCATTTTGGAGTTTTCTTACAAAAAAGGACTCGTGCTCAAAATAAAACAACAGTGGAACAAAAAAATATAAAAGTACCGTTTAGTACAGTAGTGTTTTAAGTTATAATGTACAAGCAACACCAATACATTAATGGCCTTTTTCTAGAACATAACGCTTAATTACGTAGCGTAATATTTTGTAAAACATAAAGCCAGAAAGTGCGCCAAAGGTCATACCACAAACAACATCTAAAGGATAATGTACACCAACATAAATCCTGCTATACGCTACTATAACACTCCAAAAAAGTAAAATAAAAATAAGGTTTTTGTAATACGGTTTTAGTAATAAACCAGCAAAAACTGCAGCTGCCATAGTATTAGATGCATGCCCAGAAAAGAAACCATACTTACCACAACGCACTGCTATAAAACGCATTTTTTCCATAACGCCTTCTTGTCTGCAAGGTCTTGCTCGTTGAAAACCATCTTTAAAAAGATTGGTAATTTGGTCTGTAAAAGTTACCATAAGCACAATTAGAAGTACAGAAAACGCAAGGGTTTTCAGCCCAAATTTCTTATAAATAAAAAATAACAACAAGGCATATAAAGGAATAAAAGTAAGCTTATTGGTAATTAACAACCAGAAAGCGTCCCAAGTTGGTGTTCCTAAATTATTTAAAAACAAGAAAAGCTCCTGATCGTTTAGTATAAGTTGGTCTATCATTTTTTATTTTTTGGGTGTTACTTTTTGCGTATTGTATATAATTAGACACCCAAACAAGTTGGGTACAAAGCTTGTAGTACAGCAAAAAGTCAGGCTTTACATTACAATCTTTTTTATAAAAAATAAAAAAGGATTTTCATTGCAATCCTTAACACAATTACTCTTCATATCGAGCCACTTCTCTATCGTAAAAAGCAGTAGCCTCTTTAATTAAATTTTCTGTTTCTAGTTCTAATTCTTTTTGGTCATGTTGATCAAAATCTTCAAACCATTCTACTTCATCATCTTCTAGATTAATAATAAATCTAGGAAAATCTGTATGTATAACAAAAATAGCATTAGGATGATCTGTATTGTCACCAAGAATAAATTTAGGTAGCGTCATGTTTTGAATGAATTAATTTTTTAGTCAAATAATTAAAGCGAATATACAATAAAATGGCTGCTGTTGTTAGTCCTGCTAGAAGTCCTAACCAAATACCAAAGCTAGCATAAGCCTCTTCTTTACCTAAAAACCAGCTTACAGGAAAACCTACTAACCAATAAGAAACAAAGGTAATAATTGTTGGAATTTTTACGTCTTGTAAACCACGTAAAGCTCCTAAAACTACTACTTGAATACTATCACTTATTTGAAAAACTGCTGCTGCAAGCATTAATTTAGAAGCTATAGCAACTACTTCTGTATTATCTATAAGATTTTCTGCATCATCAAAATCTACATATAATTTAGGTAACTCACTATGAAATACAAAAAAGAGCAATGCAAAGCAAGTTGCAAAAATAGTACCTAATAAAAACAATGAAAACGCAATGCGACGTAGCTCTATATAATTTTGTAATCCTTTTTGGTTACCAACACGTACCATAGATGCTACACTTAAACCCATAGCTACCATAAAGGTCATAGAGCTCAAGTTTAAGGCTATTTGGTTTGCTGCCTGCGGATTTTTACCTAACAAACCGCTTAACCATATTGCAGCAGTAAAAATAGCTACTTCAAAAAACATTTGCATAGCACTTGGTGCACCTAAACCTATTAGTTTTTTTAACATGCTACGTTCTAGCACAAAAAACTTGATATTAGTTACATAGTTTTTAGATTTTTCTTTTCCTTTTAATAACCACCAAATATAAATTACCATAACTACACGTGAAGCTAGTGTACCATAGGCTGCACCAATAATACCTAATTCTGGAAAACCAAACTTTCCGAAAATTAGCAAGTAGTTTAAAACCACATTAATAACATTAGCCAAAATAGTAGCATACATTGGGTATTTAGTCATAGACAAACCATCACTAAACTGTTTAAAAGCCTGAAAAATAATTAAAGGAATTAATGAAAAAGCTACTAAATCTAAATACGGAATAGCAAAGGCAACCACTTCTTCTGGCTGTTGCATTAAGTACATAAGTGGTTTAGCAAAATACACCATAAAGAAAAGTGAAATTCCTAAAACGGTACACAAAAACAAGCCATGTTTAAAGGCTAGCTTTCCTTGTTTAAAATCGTTAGCAGCATCTGCTTCTGCTACTAAAGGCGTAATTGCAGTACTAAAACCAATACCTAAAGACATAGCAATAAAAATAAAGCTATTACCAAGAGAAACTGCAGCTAATTCTGCAGTACCTAATTGGCCAACCATAATATTATCTATAAACTGAACAAAGGTATGCCCTAGCATACCAAGCATAACTGGAGCAGCTAGCCTCCAGTTATATTTAAATTCTTTAGTGTAATCACTTAAAACCATTTGGCAAAAGTAATATTTCGGTTGTTGTTATGCGAATAATACTTTAAATTAAAAACTAGAAACTTTTGTCTTTGCTTCTTCAAACTCTTGCATCATATCTTTTACAATTTGTGCTGTTGGTTTTATGTCATGTATAAGTCCTGCTATTTGACCAATTTCTAATTCTCCATCTTCTAAATCGCCTTCAAACATACCACGTTTTGCTCTTGCTCTACCTAATAGTTCTTTAAGTTGTTCTGGCGTTGGTGCTGTTTTATATAATTCTTGTAATTGGTTATAGAATTTATTTTTTACTAAGCGTACAGGAGCTAATTCTTTTAAAGTAAGTTGCGTATCTCCTTCTTTAGCATCTACTACTGTTTTTTTAAATGCTTGGTGTGCTGAGCTTTCTTCACTAGCCACAAATCTGCTTCCTACTTGTACAGCATCTGCACCTAAAACCATAGCTGCTAACATGGCTTGTCCTGTTGCAATACCTCCTGCTGCAATTAGTGGTATTTGTAACTGCTCTTTAACCATTGGTAGTAATGTTAATGTTGTGGTTTCATCTCTACCATTATGTCCTCCTGCTTCAAAACCTTCGGCCACTATAGCATCTACTCCTGCATCTTGGGCTTTTAATGCAAATTTTACACTACTTACTACGTGCACTACAGTAATTCCTTTTTCTTGTAACCATTTGGTCCATGTTTTAGGGTTTCCTGCAGAAGTGAATACAATTTTTACACCTTCGTCTACAATAATATTCATGATTTCTTCAATGTTAGGATATAACATTGGTACGTTAACACCAAAAGGCTTGTCTGTAGCTTTTTTACATTTCTGTATGTGCTCACGTAAAACATCAGGATACATACTTCCTGCACCAATAAGTCCTAAAATTCCAGCATTACTTGCTGCAGATGCTAGTTTCCATCCTGAATTCCAGATCATTCCTGCTTGAATAATTGGATATTGAATATTGAATAATTTTGTGATTCTATTTGCCATAAAAAGTTTCTGTTTTAAAATGGTAATTTAAGAATTTGATTACACTCTACCAATAGAAACTTACAGAGGACACAAAAGGTTTCTATTTTAAAATGCTTCCATAAAAAAAGCCTTTCTTCTATTGAAAAAAGGCTTTAAACATATCGTATTTTTATCTATGAAATTACTCCAGAACCTAAAAGTTCTTCATCTTGATACCAAGCAACAAATTGTCCTTCTTGTATTGCAGATTGTGGTTTTTCAAACTCTACATACATACCAGAATCAACTTGGTGTAAGGTAGCTTTTTGTAATTCTTGACGATATCTTATTCTTGCCGATACTTCCATACTTTGGTCTACTTGTAATGCTAAGTCTTCACGAATCCAATGTACTTCTTCATTAGCTACAAAAAGTGCTTTTTTATACAAACCTGGATGATTTTTACCTTGTCCTGTATAAATTACATTTTCGGTAACATCTGTATCTATAACAAATAAGGGTTCTATTGTACCACCAACAGCTAGCCCTTTACGTTGTCCTTTAGTAAAATAATGTGCTCCTTGATGTTTACCTACTACCTTACCATCTGTTAAAGCGTAATTTGATTTTTCTGCTAGGTATGCCAATTCTTCTTTTTTAGTAGAAAAAGCAGGTGTTGTTTTATGATAAGCTTGATTGCTTTCTGGAACTTCTACAATAACACCTTCTTTAGGTTTTAATTGTTGTTGTAAAAATTCTGGAAGACGTACTTTACCAATAAAACACAACCCTTGAGAGTCTTTTTTATCTGCAGTAATTAAATCTTGTTCTGCGGCTATTTTTCTAACTTCTGGTTTTTGCAATTCGCCTACAGGAAATAATGCTTTTGCCAATTGGTCTTGTGATAATTGACATAAAAAATAAGATTGATCTTTATTATCATCTGCTCCTGCAAGTAATTGATAAGTTTCCTTTCCGTTCTTTTCAATAGTTCCTTTTCTGCAATAGTGACCTGTTGCAACATAATCTGCACCTAGCTCTAAGGCTATTTTCATGAATACATCAAACTTTATCTCTCTATTACAAAGTACATCTGGATTAGGAGTTCTTCCTTTTTCATATTCATTAAACATATAGTCTACAATACGTTCTTTATATTGCTCGCTTAAGTCTACAGTTTGAAAAGGGATTCCTAGTTTATCTGCTACAAGCATAGCGTCATTACTATCATCTAACCAAGGACATTCATCAGAAATGGTTACAGAATCATCGTGCCAATTTTTCATAAATAAGCCAATAACTTCATAGCCTTGCTCTTTTAATAAATATGCAGCAACACTTGAATCTACTCCTCCTGAAAGTCCTACTATTACTCTTTTCATCTCAATTTATTGTTTTTATTTTGGGGACAGAAGTAATTTATAAAAAAACGCATTAGAATGCATGCTTTTAAGTTCCCTTTTTATAGTGCAAAATTACAAATAAAAAATATGGAAAGCAGTTAAAAATATAATGCTTTGTTAAAAAAACATGCACTTCATCGAATAAGTTATGTAAAACCTTTTCTGTCTTTAAAATTATTTTAATTTAGCTACCATAATTTAGGTACCCCTTTCATTTAGATTGATTAATAGCTTATTCATAAAAAAATGATTACCTAAAACAAACTCCTTACCTTGGTAAGGAGTTTTATATTTTAAAGCAGTTTGTAATTAATTTTTATAAGGATTTTTACTCTTTCTAGTAAAGTCTTTTTCTTTTACAAGCTTTCCGTTTTCATAATATTTCCAGACACCATGCTTTTTATCGTTTTTATATTGTCCTTGTAAAATGATCGTTCCGTTTTTATCATAAAAGGTTGCTGGACCATGTAATTCGCCTTGATTATATACATACTCTTTTACCACAACACTTTTTTGAGTATACCATACAGAAGGACCATGAAGCTTTCCGTTTACGTAGGTTTCGGTTTGCGCTAAAACTCCATCGTCATAATACACGAAACGTTCTCCATGCAATTCGCCTTGATCATTATAAGTATCTTTACTTAAAATATTTTTGGTTTTGTTCTGGTAGTAAATCCAAGTACCAATAAACAATTTTCCATTCATTTGTCCTTCACTAATTAGCTTTCCTGTTGACGAATAAAAAGAAACTTGTGCAATATTATTTTCTTTATTGAATTGCTTATTGGCAGCTAAAACAGCTTTACCATTTACATTTTTATAAAATTTAAAAACACCTATTTCTTTACCATGAAAAAACTCTCCTTGGTAACGTAAAACATCTGTGTTTTCATAATTCTTTTTCCATATACCATGACGTTTACCTTCTGCATCTAATTGATTAACTTCTTGAGCAGAAGCCATAAATGGTAGAAATAAAACAAATAGTAATGCTATATTTTTCATAATGTAATAACGTAATTAATTAACCCAAATTGTAATAACAAAAAAGCTGCCAAAGTTTTAAAAACAAATAGCAGCTTTTTAATTTATAAGAAGAAATATTACTTCTTTTTTTGTTGTGCTTGTTTTTGTTTTTCAGCTTGCTCCATCATTTCAGCCATTTTCTTCTGGAACTTATTTTCTTTTTTAGGCTTCTTTTTATTTTCTTGAATTTTAGCATGTATTTTCTCTTCATCAAGAATATAGTTTTTAATAACTAACATGATACCAATACTAATAACATTAGAAATAAAGTAATATAAACTTAATCCTGAGGCATAGTTATTAAAGAAAAACAACATCATTAATGGCGAAAAGTAAATCATATACTTCATCATTTTTGCCATATCAGGCATACCTTCTTGCGTAGGTTGCGTAGCCATTTGTTGTCCTGTAGTCATTTTCATGTAGAAGAAAATTGCTATAGATGCTAATATTGGAAACAAACTTACGTGATCTCCATAAAAAGGAATATGAAAAGGAAGTTCTGCAATTACATCATAAGACGATAAATCATCTGCCCAAAGGAAACTTTTTTGTCTTAAATCAAAAGCTGAAGGGAAAAATTGAAATAAAGCATAAAACACAGGAAGCTGTATTAAAGCTGGTAAACATCCACTTAATGGACTAGCACCTGCTTTAGTTTGCAAGGCCATAGTTTCCTGTTGAATTTTCATTTTATTGTCTTTGTACTTTTCTTTTATAGCATCTAACTCCGGCTTAATAATTTTAAGCTTTGCTTGCGATAAAAATTGCTTGTACTGTACAAAAGATAATAGTAATTTAATTAATACAGTCATTACTACAATAGCTATTCCGTATGGTAAAAACGAACTTAGCATAGAGAATAATGGAATAAATAAGAAACGATTTATCCATCCAAAAATTCCCCATCCAAAAGGAATACTGTCTTCTAAACCAATATCATATTTTTTTAATGTATTATTATCTGTTGGACCAAAATAAAACTTTAATGGTTGGCTAAACTCACCTGCTTGAAGTTCTAATGGTATTCTTGAAGTAAATATTTTTGTAGAAACCGTATCTATTTCTTCGTCTAAAACTAAATTTTTAGATGTAATATCTACTTTTTTCAAAGGGTTCTCTGCTACTAATATAGAACTAAAAAAGTGTTGTCTGTAAGATAACCAGCTTACATCTTCTATAGCGTCATCATCATCACCTGAAGGACTTAATTTATCAATTTTATCCTCTTCATGTTGGTAGGTTAATCGCGTATATCTATTTTCATAAGAGATACTTTTATCATGTCTAAACGTTTTTAGTTTCCAGTCTAAATTAATTTCTTGCGAACCGTTAACCACAGTGCTTAACCCTTGTGATTTTATGGTAAAATCTACCATATAATCATTAGGTTTTAATTCATATCTGTATTCTAAAAATTGTGTAGGAGAAACTTTAAGTTTCATAGAAACTATTGTGTTTTCTCCATTTTTAGTTACACTAGGCTCAAAAAATAAATCTTGTGTATTTAAGTTTCTATTGTCTGCTGTATTAAAACTAATATTAAAATTAGTATTTCCTTCTTTAATTAAATAAATAGGAATAGAGTCATAATCAACAAACTCTTTTAATTTAACCTCACTAAGATAACCACCTTTATTACTAAACTTTAAAGAAAACTTTTCGGTTTCTACTACTGTTTCTTTATTGGTTGCAGAAGGCAAAGTAGATGCATAAGCAAAAGCACCTAGTTTATTTTTTAAAGCTACTAATTGTAAAGAATCTGTTGTAGAAGTTACTGAGTAATCTTCTGCAGTTGTTACCAAAGTACTTTCTTGGTTTTCTACTTCTTTTGTAGCTTCCACCTGTTCTTGTTTTGCTTTTTCTTGCGCTTCAAGTTCTTCTGGTGTTGGTTGGTTGGTGTACATCATGTACACTAAAATCCCGAATATTAGGATGAATCCTATTATTGAATTAAGGTCTAATTTTTTTTCTTCCATATTTAATTAATTAAGCCTAGAAGGTGTTAAAAACTTTTCTAGACTAGAAAGCAGATTACTCAAAAAGCAATCCAATCTTACTTTTATGCCATAGTGACACTTTACTTACTTTTTTTATGCTTTAATACAGCTTTTATAAATGCTACAAATAAAGGATGCGGATTAGAAACGGTACTTTTATATTCTGGATGATATTGCACACCAACAAACCAAGGGTGTTCTGGTATTTCAACAATTTCTACCAAATTAGTTTCTGGGTTTAATCCTGTTGCTAGCATTCCTGCTGCTTCTACCTGATCTTTATATTCGCTATTAAACTCATAACGATGTCTATGTCTTTCTTTAATCGCTTCGGTTTTATACACATTAGCAACAATACTGTCTTTTTTAAGGTTACAATCCCAAGCTCCTAAACGCATAGTTCCTCCTTTGTCTGTAATGGTTTTTTGTTCTTCCATTAAGCTAATAACAGGATGTTTACAAGTTTCATCCATTTCAAAGGAATTAGCATCTTCTAATTTTAGTACATTTCTAGCAAATTCAATAACTGCCATTTGCATACCTAAACAAATACCAAAAAATGGTATATTATTTTCTCGTACAAACTTAACTGCAGCTATTTTACCATCTATACCACGCTCTCCAAAACCTGGAGCTACTAACACACCATCTAGATGCGAAAGTTTCATTTTTACATTATCTTCTTTTAAATATTCAGAATGTATAGACTCTATATTTACTTTTACTTCATTTTCTGCTCCTGCATGAATAAAGGCTTCTAAAATAGATTTATAAGAATCTTGTAACTCTACATATTTACCAATTAAACCAACAGTTACTTCGGTTTTAGGGTTTTTATGACGTTGTAAAAACTTATTCCATTGGGTTAAATCTGGAGTATGGTTTTCTAAAGCTAATTTTTTTAAGACTACTTTATCTAAGCCTTGCTCTAGCATAAGGTTTGGCACATCATAAATAGTAGAAGCATCAATAGATTGTATTACAGCTTCTTCTCTAACGTTACAAAACTTTGCTAATTTACTACGTAAATCTGTTGGTAGCTCGTGTTCTGTTCTGCAAACTAAAATGTCTGCCATTACACCACTTTCCATCAACGTTTTTACACTGTGTTGTGTTGGTTTTGTTTTTAATTCACCTGCAGCAGATAAAAATGGCACTAATGTTAAATGAATAACGATGGCGTTATTATCTCCTAAATCCCATTTAAGTTGACGTACAGCTTCTACATAAGGTAAAGATTCTATATCACCTACAGTTCCTCCTATTTCTGTAATTACAACATCAAAATCACCAGAATTACCAAGAATTTGAATTCTGTTTTTAATTTCGTCTGTAATATGCGGAATTACTTGAACGGTTTTACCTAAAAACTCACCTCTACGTTCTTTTTCTATTACACTTTGGTAAATACGACCTGTAGTAACATTATTTGCTTGACTAGTAGGTACGTTTAAAAAACGCTCGTAGTGTCCTAAATCTAAATCGGTTTCTGCTCCATCATCAGTAACATAACATTCGCCATGTTCATACGGATTTAATGTTCCTGGATCTACGTTGATGTAAGGATCTAATTTTTGAATTGTAGTTCTGTAACCTTGTACTTGTAAGAGTTTAGCTAATGATGCAGCTATAATGCCTTTTCCAAGCGAAGATGTTACTCCTCCTGTTACAAATATGTATTTTGTTGTAGTTGTCATATTGCGGTGTTAAACGCGAGCAAATTTACAATTTTAAGTTTGAAAGTTTAAGTGTTTGGGTGTTTATTTTTAGAGGAATTAACACCTCGTTTTTGTTAATATTTAGACTGTAATTATAAAAAAATCAAACTAAATTAGGTTAACGCTTGCTATAAATACAACAGACCAACATGATTGAACAATAAAAACGAATAGTAAAATGGTATATACTGAAAAAAGAACTGTGCATTACACAAAATTATACCTTGAAAATTCTTTAAAACACTTTACCCTAAATACAAAAAAACAACAACGCACTATACAGAGCATTTACAAACTATAAACAACTAGTTTTTTTTTTTAGAAAAGGTTAGATAACTAAAGACTTGTAGTAGTTACTTATACAACACTATTTTTTAGGAAAATTCTTTTGTATGTTTCGTATTAAGTTTTCTAAACCATTTAGTTTTAAGGTGTAAACGGTTTCTAGCATTTCGCCAAGTTTTCCTTTAGGAAAACCTTTATTATGATACCAAACTACATAGTGTTCTGGCAACTCAATTAAATACCTACCTTCATACTTACCAAAAGGCATTTTTGTATGTGCTAATTTTATAAGAAACTCTTTATCTGGCTGCAACATACTTATAACTTATATTTATCTAGTTTGGCTAATTCTACTTCAATATGGTTTTGCCAATGCAATTGAAGCTTTTTATTTCTTGAATAATCGGTTTCTGCATCATACAGTTCTTGGTAATCTGCAAGCTCTTGATTTATTTCTTGATGCATGGTATCTAGTGCTACACTTACATTTGGATACACTTGTAATTGCGCTACTCTTTGTCTAAACTTTCTTGCAAACAATTCTGTTATATTAAAATGAAATTGCTCATGTGCTAATATATGCTTGTCTGCTTGTTCTATTTTAACCCAGGATTTATTAGGATAAAAATGAGCTTCTATTTTAGTATGAAAACCCACTACTTCATCATTCCTTTTTTTTATAGAATAACCAAAGGTAATACCAGAAGCAGTAATTGCTACAGCTTTTGAATCTGTTTCTACTGCTGCTTTAAAATCTGTCCATGAAAGTGTATTAGACGCACTCCAATTTATACTTGGCTCCTTTTTTTGAAGCGGAAGTATGCTTATGCAAATAAGAAAGATTCTTAAAAACATGTTATTGCGCGTCTACTATTTGTAAATCCTTATATTTTACAACGTAAACCGTATTATTATAATATCCTCCAAATAGGTTTTTATGGTAAGCAAATTTGTTTTCTAAATACTCGGTTAACGGAAACTCGTTTACCGAATTATACATGCTTTCTGAAGCGGAAAGACGTAAAACAACATCAAGCATTAAATCAAAACCTCTAACTGCTGTTTTGTTTGGTGTATCACCATATTTTTTCTTGTATTCTTTAACAAAACCATTACTATTCTCTTCGTTATAGGTTTTTGAAACACTAGGAAAATGAAAGTTTAGGTTAGACAAGTGGTAGTTAGAAATTTCATCATTTTCAAAAGCACTATTCATATCTGTTGTAGCCAACACAATTTTATTCTCCTCACTGTTTAACGAGTTTAAAATACTAGTAACGTTAGATACAAAAGTATAGTTTTGGGTTTCTAAAAAGATGATGTTTTTTCCAGGTTTTAATTTACCTTCAATATCATCTTTTAATATATAATACGAATCTTTTCCTTCTTTATCTTTTCTAGAATGTATTTGTGATGCTGTAGTAAACACTCTTTTTAAACCATTACTTGTTGCAGCATTTTTAGCATCTGCAATAATAATTACATGACTTTTTGTGCTATCAGACTTTACAAAGTCAATCATTTTTGTTTTTAATAATGCCGAAGAAGGCATCGATTGAAAAACGTTTTCTGATAATTTTAAATCTTTTAAATTAGGAGAAATTACAGGAACATTATTTTCTTCTAGCTGTGAAGCTACGTATTCAAAGTTTTTAGGCATTAGTGGCCCAATTACTGCATCTGCATTTTCTAAATTTTTAGAACGTACTAAATTTGAAACTTCGCTTAATTGGTTTTTGGTATCATACACATCTAACTTTAAAGAAACGCCTAGCTTTTGTAAAGAATCTACAGCCAATAAAACTCCTGAGTAAAAATCTAATGAAGTACTTAAAAAGCGATCACTTTGCATTTGCTTTTTAGCATCATAAACAGAATCTGCATTTACTCTATTTAATCTAAAAGGTAATAGTATGGCAATATTTTTGGTTTCAAAGTTTCTAATATTGTTTACTAAACTTGAAGTAGCTACAGTAGTTGTAATACTAGCACTAGTTACTTCTCCTGTTTCTGTTGTAGTATTAGAATATGGTATTTTTAAAACCATACCAGATTTTAAACCCGTTTCTTTAAGAGAAGGATTAAGAGCTTCTAGTTCTTCTTGTTCTAATTTTAGTTTTAATTTTAAACGATAAAACCCTTCTTTTGGTAAAACAGTGTAATAGGAATATCTATCATCTATTTGTTTTACTTCTGTGGTTTTTAGATTAGGTACTTGTATTACTTGCCCAACATTAAGTGTTGCTGGCATATTTGGGTTTAATGCTTCTAGCTCTTCTACAGTAATACCATATTTATAAGCTATTCGCCATTTTCCTTCTTTTGGTAAAACAGTATAGTCACTTGTTGTTTTTACAGTTTCTACAACTGTTTTTGTTTTATAAACAGGAATTTTAATTTTATCTCCTTTACGCAAGTTGTTTGCGTATAATGAAGGATTATGTTTTTTAATTTCGTCCTGCTCTACATTGTATTTTTTTGATAAACTGTAAAGGGTTTCTTTACGTTTTACTTTATGCTCTATAAAACGTTGAAACTCTTTAACTGTAGTGCTTGTAGTTTGTGGTGTTGCAATTTTAGACTTAGGAATAATAAGAACTGCATTTTCTTTTAGTTCTTTTTTAGCATCTGGATTTAAACTATAAATATCATAAGGAGTTACGCTATATTGCTTTGCAATGCTTTCAATAGTTTCTCCTGATTTTACTCTATGTGTATCATAGTTTTGTGCTTGTGCTTTTGTTACACAACTGAATACTAAAACTAAACTAAATATGTATATTAAATTCTTCATATATTACTTATACGTTCTTAATTGCGTTAAGGATTGCAGTGTAAATCCTTTTTTATTTTTCTTAAAAAAGATTGCAACGTAAAGCCTGACTTTTTGTGCTTCTGTAAGGTTTTTTAACCTTGTAGAAGCACAAAAAGGAACGCCCAAATAAGCATAACCCTTATTGAACGTGGCTCTTTTTTAGATACATTTTTTGTAGTTTAAAAAAACACTAAAAATATTTCTTTTTTATTCCCACTCAATGGTTGCTGGCGGCTTGCTACTAATATCGTACACTACTCTATTAACGCCTTTTACTTTATTTATTATTTCGTTGGAGGTTTTTTGTAAAAAATCATACGGTAAATTTACCCAATCTGCGGTCATACCATCTGTACTTTCTACTGCACGAAGCGCTACACATTTTTCATAGGTACGCTCATCTCCCATAACTCCTACACTATTTACTGGTAGTAAGATTGCTCCTGCTTGCCAAACGCTATCATATAGATTCCATTTTTTTAAGTTGTCTATAAAAACAGCATCTACTTCTTGTAAAATGCGTACTTTTTCTGGAGTAATATCTCCTAAAATACGTATTGCTAGTCCTGGTCCTGGAAATGGATGACGACCTAATAAGGCTTTGTCCATATGCATAGATGCACCTACACGACGTACTTCATCTTTAAACAATGCTTTTAGTGGCTCTACAATTTTAAGTTTCATAAAGTCTGGTAAACCACCTACATTATGATGACTTTTTATAGTTGCACTTGGTCCTCCTGTTGCAGAAACACTCTCAATAACATCTGGATAAATCGTACCTTGTGCTAACCATTTTACGTCTTCTATTTGGTGTGCTTCATCATCAAAAACCTCAATGAACACGCGACCTATTGCTTTACGTTTTTTTTCTGGATCGCTTTCTCCTGCAAGTGCATCCAAAAAGCGTGCCGAAGCGTCAACTCCTTTTACATTTAAGCCCATTCCTTGGTATTGGTCTAATACACTTTGGTATTCGTTTTTACGTAATAAACCATTATTAACAAAGATACAGTATAGGTTTTTACCTATTGCTTTATGTAGTAACATTGCTGCTACAGATGAGTCTACTCCTCCTGATAAACCTAAGACTACTTTATCGTCTTTTAATTGGTCTTTTAAGTCTTGAACCGTTTCTTCTACAAAAGAATCTGGTGTCCAGTCTTGATCAAGATTGGCTATATTTACTAAGAAATTTTCTAATAATTGTTTTCCGTCTGTAGAGTGATATACTTCTGGATGAAATTGTATAGCGTAGGTTTGCTCGCCTTCTATTTTATAGGCTGCATTTTCTACATCATGTGTACTTGCTAAAAGTACTGCGTTTGTTGGCAATGTTTTAATAGTATCACTATGACTCATCCAAACTTGACTTCCTTTAGAGATGATACCAAAAAAAGGATCGTTTTCTTTTACATAGCTTAAATTGGCTCTACCATACTCTCTAGTATTTGAAGGAGCAACCTCACCACCAGAAAAATGTGCTAAGTATTGTGCACCATAACATACTGCTAGTAATGGTTTTTTACCTCTTATTTTAGATAAATCTGGATGTAAAACATCTTCTCCTCTTACAGAGTTTGGACTACCAGAAAGAATTACTGCTTTGTAATCTTCTACGTTTGACGGAATTTTGTTGAATGGATGTATTTCGGATAAGATGTTAAGCTCTCTAACTCTTCGCGCAATAAGCTGTGTGTATTGCGATCCGAAATCTAATATAAGTACCTTGTTGTGTTGCATGCGCAAAAATAGCAATTGATTTTTGAATGACGAATTACCATTTAGTATTTTTT
>Ga0209121_10001151_pt1 | contig 27669 bp, 27 predicted proteins | sample Cruoilmetagenom3_FD_187292 | JGI IMG/M metagenome (GOLD analysis project Ga0209121, IMG submission 187292) | Oil polluted marine microbial communities from Coal Oil Point, Santa Barbara, California, USA - Sample 3 (SPAdes) (version 2) | ecosystem: Environmental > Aquatic > Marine > Oil seeps ...
CGATAGTCATCGATTTTTTTGACCTCTATCTCATCCATCATCAGTTTTTTTGTATACCATCAGCCTAAGCCCGTTCCTCCAATCTGTGAGATTAAAATCCTCGTATCCCCTCAAGACTTCCAGCTGTTCGGGCGTTAACTGAATAGTCTCATAGTGCACCAGCTTCAGATTTCTACTCGGCGTTTCGCTTGGAGGAGTTTTTGATGAGTCCTCGATGCCCCCCAGGAGCGTTATCCTCCCTCCCTTCTTCATCAAGGGTTCTGTTGCCCTCAATATATTGATGCCTTCCCTCCCGCTGACCGTCGGGAAAAGGAAAAAAGCGTGATCCACATCTCGGATACGTTTCGGGGGCGATACTAAAGAACCCCTATGGGCGTTTCTGATGCCCCTCCTCCTTGCTATCCTCAAAACATTCTCATTCTCGTCAACCAGGTGGTAATCCTCCCATACTCTCCCGCTTCTCAAATCCTTGGCGATGTGGAATAATATCCCACTGCCCCCGGCTATGTCATAAACCCGGGGGCTTTCTTGCCCCAAAACCCCGGATTTTCTCAAGACCTTCTCGTATACGGGCCTCATGTGAGGAGATTTTGACACCTGGTGATGGAATCTTACTGGCATTTTATATGTCCAGAACGCATTGAACGTGATGCTTGCCGCTGTCCGTCCAGCACTTCAAGCCTGAATAAGTAGCGGCCTTGACCTCCGTCTTGACGTTATGCCTCTTCTGGTCGAGCGGCTCGCCCCAGGCATCGGCCGTGAGCTTGTAGGCATCTTCCTTCAGTATCCTGACCCTGAAACGCGAGAAGACCATGCCTTCGATGTCCGCCTTGGCGAGCAGCGCGTTCAGGAACTCGACGAAGAGCGAGTCTACGCTCTCCGCGGAGACGCTGACCTCGATTTTTCGGGTCGGCTTGACGCGCGCGATGTCCACCATGGCGTTGAACATGGCCCTGGCGCCCTCCTCGAAGGCCTGCTCAAGGGTGTCGGCGGTGGCTAGTATGCCCAAATCCGCTTCATGCTCCAAGTAGTCGAAAGCCATGGAGAATTAGAAGTACGTGCGATAAAACGAACTCATACATACCCGGTTGCCCTATTCTCATCGGAGAGCAAGTGGCTGCTCACGTGATCCTTTGTCTGGCCCTTCCAGATGCTGCCGTACTTGTCGACCAGTTGCTGCTCCACGCTGCGCGCGTTCTTGAGAGCCTCTTTTATATGCCTGGACTCGATGAGCCCAGCCCCCTCCATCTTGGCCAGGTCGCCCGCCAGTCTGATGACCCCGCCCAAGTCCCTCAGCCTCAGGGTCAGCGCGCCCTTGGTGTCGTCAATCTCCGCCGCTCGCTTTTCCGCCTCCTTCACCAGGTTGTTCACAGCCCCCCTCGTCCCGTGTGGTATCTTCGTGTCCAGCAGGACTTCCTGCGCAAAGAACTGGGCCATCCTATCCACATTGGCCTTGGTCTTCGGCATGGTGGTCTCCAGCAGGACCTCGTAGCCGGAGCCGATTATCCTCGACCTCAGCGGCGGAAGTATGCCCTCCAACTCGTTGATGTTGCAGGCCCCCATAAATATGAAATCGCAGGGCACCTTGCTGACCTTGACGGCTGCCCCGGACGACGTTGGGTTCATGCCGCTTATCGAGAAGTGTTTGTCCTGCATGGCCGTGAGTATGTGGTGCTGCAGGTGCTGGAGCTGCGGCAATTCGTCTATGAACAACACACCCTCATGCGCTTCGTGTATGGCGCCTGCCACGACTCGCTCATAGGGCAGCAGACCCCCAGCTTCGGGCATCCCTCCCCAAGGGTCGTGCTTGACGTCGCCCAGGAGTTCGGTCTCCGATGCTCCGGTCGCCTGCACGAAGCTGTTCCTCTTCAGCGGGACCAGGACCTTACTCTTCTTTATCCTCTCCAGTTTGCTCAATATCTTGAACGCGTCGTTGTCCACCTTCCTGACCCTCTTTGCATCTAGGGTTTGGTAGATGATTATGTCTTCCCCTCCATTCTTGTCCGTCTCGGTGGTGTGCACTTCCTCCTCAGGGTACTCACACATCTCGACGTTGAACACCTGGGACAACAGGTCGGAAAAGGGCGAACCCCCTATGTTGCTGCTGAACTTCAGCTCTTTGCAGTGCGGGCAGACTTCCTCATCGCTTGGGCTTATCTCCCCACAGCTCATGCACCTGAATCCCAGCCGCTCGGCCACCTCTTTCGGCACCTCTTCAAGGGCGACGATTTTCCCCTTCGCTTTCTTCTCGAGCCCCTTCTGCCTTTCCATATCATCGGCCCCCCTCACAAATATGAATGGCCTCTCTGCGTTCTTGGGGTTGTGGGCCACGACGATTTCCTGCTTCGGCTTCTGCAGGCGGTATGCAAGCGCCTTTGCGAGCATACTCTTGCCTATCCCTGGTGGCCCTACCAATAGCAAATGGCGTCTCTGCGTGGAGGCTATCCGGGCTATGCCCACGGCATTCTCCTGGCCGATGACCATGTCTAGCGGGTCCCTTGGGAGCTCTATCTGCGACGTGTCTTCGAAATCCATGACAAGACAATACCCGCAGGACCCCTTCCTGCGGACTGAGGATGACCTCAGAACTTTGTCACTATTACCTTGTCCCTCGGAGCACTTAAATTCCCCGCGGTAGTTATCCCGACAACGAACTTGCACTTCTCGGCAAGCTTCAGGATGTCGTTGGTGACGATGTCGTCGACTATCAGCGCATGGGCCTTCTTCAGGCCCTTCTCCTTCGAGAGCATGTCAAGGTCCAGGATCTTCATCTCCTCGAACTTGTCGTTCAGGAGCATGGCTTGGTTCTTAATGCCGCCAAGCTTCTCCAGGAGCATCCCCGACTCAGAAGGCTTTTCTGGAGCCGCCTCCCTGGGGGGCCTGCGTCCCCTGTCTCTTGAAGAATCCCTGGACGGACGGTCCCTAGGGGCACGGTCCCTGGGCGGCTTATCCCTGGATGACCTATCCCGGCTTGACCTCTCCCTAGTTGACCTATCCCTGATTGATCTCTCTCTGGAGGATCCCTCCCCCTCACTATCCCTGCGACCCCTGCTTGATCTTGAGTCGCTCCTGCGGGACGAGCTGCGTCCCTCGGAAGGTTTGGATTCTCTCTTGGAAGATCTTCCCGACACCCCCTCAAGCTCCTTGAAGATGTCTTCAGCAACCTTCTTCCTCCTCAGGGCCATTATGACATCCTTCCTGCTGAGGTCCTCGACCTCCCTTCCCGGAGGCGCACGCGCGATGTTGTCGATTTTCACGCCCGCGTTCTTCAGAGACTTCAGTATCAAGTCTCCACCACGGTCACCGTCCACGAAGGCCGTCACGACCTTGTCTTTTGTTATGTTGCTTATCTCCTTGGGTATCTTTATCCCGCCGACGGCGATGCTGTTCTTGATACCGTTCCTCAGCAGGTTCAGCACATCGGCTCGCCCTTCAACGAGGATTATCCCCTCACTGCTCTCGATGGCCGGACCTGCGTCAAGGCCTTTGTACTTGGTTATGTCGCCGCTCCGCATGTCATGTCTCAACTCCTCGCTTATCTCCTTGCTGTCGGGGAGTTCTGAGGTCATGAACGTCTTCAGTATTTGCCTCGCCCTGTCGACTATGTCCTTTCTCTTAGCCTCCCTGACGTCTTCTACCTGCAGTATCTTGAACTTCGCGTCGCAGGGACCCACTCTCGTTATGGTCTCCACGCCCGCAGCGATTATCGATGTCACTACCATGTCCAGGCTCGATGGGATGGATATCTCGGCTTTTGTGACGCCCTTTTTTGTCTCCAACTCAGCGTCTATCCTGCCTATCCTTCCCGACTTCTGCAGCTCCCTCAAATCGAGGTCTTCGCCCAGAAGCCCTTCCGTCTGTCCAAATATGGCGCCAATCAGGTCCGGCTTCTCAATCAGACCGTTGGCTTCAGCTTCAGCATGTATTACATACTTTATTATATCTACTGGTGCCTTGCTCATTTTGATTTCTCCTTTAAATGTTCGTATTTTAGTTTATCTGACACTTCTTTCAGGGTTGCGCCGAGAACGAGTATTTCCTTGCTCCTGGATTTGACACCGCTTGACAAGGCTGTTTTCCTGCCGGTCAGATTCTCAAAAAACTCTAACACAGACCGGTTGGCCTTGCCTCTTTCAGCGGGCTCTGTCGTCTTGAACTTGAGTGATTTTTTCCAGTTATCATACCCATCGAGCGCGGTCTTCGAGGCGCCGGGTACAACCCGGAGCCGTATCACCACGCCATTCTCGACTTCCCTTAAAGCATCATACTGCCCTTTAGAAAAGGGCAAGTTGCCCAAAAGGTGCGATTGCCTATCGGCAATCCCACGTCCTTGGCGCATTCTTTTTCCTTTTAAGGCGCATTAGCGCCCGTTAGCGTTATGCCTCCCGTAAAGCTCGATCTCATAGTGCGCGAATGCGCCCTTGACCGAGTTGACCCTCGGGAGGCTGTACCGCAAGGTGTTGTGAATCCCTCATCTTTTAAGTACGCAGCAGAAATCAGGATTACGCCCCAATGCGATGATTAAATTGAGGTTAGGGGTTTAAAAAGACCTTTTTAGGAAAAGGGTCTATCAAAAAAGGCGGGATTGACCTTTGGCCAATCCCACGGGCTTAGATTTGACAGAAGGGAGGTTTAAGGCAAGACCTCGATTTCCTGGTGCCCTCCAGCCCCGTCGTAGGCCGCCACGTCCTCGACGCCCTGGTAGGGATATCTCATAATCAGGTTCACGTTGCCCACCCTTGAGAACATCCGCACGTCTGCCTGGCTCGGTCTGTTGCTGCCCGATGGGTGGGAATGGACCACGCCCACGGTTTTTGAGTCTATGGGCAGCATGTTCATGCGGAAGCTGGCGAATCTTTTTCCCTGGATGGTCCCGGGCAGGAGCAGGACCTCCTTGATGCGGTTGCCTTCCCCCCTTATCATCGCGCCGAACTCGCTCGGGTAAGCGGTGCGCGCGGCATGGAGGATGAGCTCCAGGACGCCGCGCGGGATTTGGATAACCATCATGTCAGCAACTCTTCCAGCCCGGTCTCCCAGCCCTTCTTCGCCTCTTTCAGGGAAACCGAAAACGCCCCATAGGATAATTTATCACCACCAGCCCTGCCTATCTCTTGCGCCTTCACTCCGGCCTTTTCGGCAGCCAGGAGAATGGACTTGGCGTCTTTAGTAGCGACGACAAACCGTCCATTCGACTCCGAGAACATTTTTTCAGAATCATCGATGTTTTCACCCATCTTGGAGATATCCACTTCAAAACCTTTGCCACCCTTGAAAGCCATCAGCGCCAGCCCGACCGCTAAGCCGCCCTTCGACAAGTCATGTGCGGAATTAACCCTTTTCTCGCCGATCAGTTTCAAAATTAAACCGTTTGTAGCCTTCTCTGTTTCAAAATCAACCCTCGGCGCATCTCCAAGCTCCGCTTTGGTCTCTCCGACCAGGACAATCTCGTCGTCTTCGTCTTTGAAACCCATCGTCATAATCTTATCCAACTCAAGCTTTCCCAGGACCGCGACAATCGGCGACGGGTCTATCGGCTCGCCGTCCGACTCGTTGTAGAAGCTTACGTTTCCTGAGACCACGGGGATGTTGAAGGACTTCAGCCCCCCGGCGAGCGCTTCGACAGCGACCTTGAACTGCCAGAAGGCCTTCGGCTTTTCCGGGTTTCCGAAGTTCAAACAGTCTACCGCCGCCAGCGGCCTCGCGCCCACTGCCGCAAGGTTTCTGACGGCCTCTACAAGCGCCTCTTTTGCGCCCTCGGCCGGGTCCAGCGCGCAGTGGGCGGAATTGCATCCAACGCCTAGGGCAATACCCTCCTTGTTCGTTATTCTCAATACAGCGGCGTCCTGCCCGGGTTTGACGGCCGTCCTGGTCTGGACCTCGTTGTCGTATTGCTCATAAATCCACTTCTTCGAGGCGATGTTCGGCTCCTTGAGCAGCTTCATGAAATAAGACTTGGCGTCTGAAACATCGGGTTTCTTTACCTTCGGCCTATCCATAGCCTCGAACTCCCTGTCGAACAGCGGCCCGTCCGTAAGCATGTGCGTCGGCAGGTCCACGATGGCCTTGCCGTTCTGGGTTATGACATACCTGCCGTCGTCCGTCACCACACCCACGCGGGAGTAGAGGACGTCCCATTTACCAAGGATTCTCTCGACTTCGTCCTCACGCCCTTTTTTGACGATGAGCATCATCCTCTCCTGAGTCTCGGACAGCAATATCTCCCACGGCTCCATGCCGTCTTCCCTCAGCGGGATCTTCTCCAGCTCTATGCGCGCCCCCATACCACCTTTATGCACAATCTCCGAGGTCGCGCAGCTGAACCCTCCGCCGCCCAGGTCCTTGCAGCCGGCGTAGGCGTCCGTCTTGAAAATCTCCATGAACGAGTCAATCAGCAGCTTCTCCGAGAACGGGTCTTCGATTTGAACTGCGGGCCTCGACTCTTCCTCGCTCCCGCTGCTAAGCTCTTCTGAGGCGAACGTCACGCCGTGTATGCCGTCCCTCCCCGTCTTGCTGCCTATGAGCATCATGGTGTCGCCGGCGTTGGGGGCTATGCCCCTCACTATTTTATCCCTCTCGACCAGGCCCACGCAGACGACGTTCACCAGCGGGTTCTTGTTGAAGCTATTATCAAACTCCGCTTCTCCCCCCACTGTCGGGACACCTATGCAGTTGCCGTAGTCAGCTATGCCCTTGACTATGTTCTCGAACAGGTATTTGGACCGCTCATGGGACTTTATGTCCCCTAGCCTCAGAGGGTCCAGGCAGGCTATGGGCATCGCGCCCTTGGATATGATGTCCCTGACTATGCCACCGATCCCGGTCGCCGCTCCCGCCACTGGCTCGATGGCAGAGGGGTGGTTGTGCGACTCCATTCCTATGGCGATGCCATATTTGTCGTCGAACCTGGCTATGCCACAGTCGTCGCCCACGCCCAACAGGACGTTCTCACCTTCTGTGGGGAACAGCTTGAGGTATTTCCGGCTCGACTTGTAGGCGCAATGCTCCGACCACATGACATCTATCATTGCCCATTCCGTCGCATTCGGCTCCCTTCCAAGCCTCTTCCTTGTGAGTTCAATCTCCTCGTCGCTTAGTGCTACGTTCGGCCGCTTCATCTTGATTTGATATAATCAATCATCGCTTCAAACATCTTCCTTCCGTCTTCCCCGCCCAGGATTTCTTCGGACGCCCTCTCCGGGTGGGGCATCAGGCCGAGGACGTTGCCCTCCCTGTTGACCACACCTGCGATGTCGTCCAACGAGCCATTCGGGTTACTTCCCCCGTATCTAAATGCTATCCTGTCATTGTCCTGCAACTCCCTGAGGCTCGCGTCGTCGCAGAAGTACCTGCCCTCGCCGTGGGCTATCGACATCCTTATGGTCTCGCCCTTCGCGTATAGGTTAGTGAACGCGCTTGTATCGTTGGCGACCCCCAGCTCGACCCACTTGCATATGAACTTCATGCTAGTGTTCTTCGCCAGCGCCCCCGGCAGCAGGCCCGAGTCGCACAGTATCTGGAAGCCGTTACAGATCCCCAGCACGGGCTTACCCTCTTTAGCCATGGCCTTGACCTCTTCCATAACGGGCATCTTGGCGGCTATCGCCCCTGCGCGCAGGTGGTCGCCGTAGGAGAACCCGCCTGGTATGACCAAGCCGTCCAGCCCCGACAGGTCCTGATCCTTGAAGAAGATGAGCTTTGCATCGGTCTTGACCACATCTACGAGTGCGCGCATGACGTCTAGGTCGCAGTTGCTGCCCGGGAATTGTAACACACCTATCATCTTTTTTATCCTAAGCCAAGCCAGTGGGATTGCTGTTAGGCAATCGCACCGTTTTTGACCGACCTTTCCTAAAAAGGTCGTGGAGAACGCCTATCATTTGACCATGATTGTGTAATCCTCGATTACAGGGTTCACTAGAATCCGCCTGCACATCTCATCCGCATACTTCTCCGCCTCCTTCGCGGACGGCGCGTCCACCTTCATGAGGAAGACGCGTTCAGTATCAAACTGCGAGACGTTCTTGTAGCCCAGCAGGTTCAGACTCCTCTCTATGGTTTTGGCCTCCGGGTTCAGCAGACCTTCCTTCAGCTTCACGATTATCTCTATGTCTTGTTCCATGGTTATCCTCCAAGGAGTGTAATTATTCTGACTACGATAAAAAAAGCTAAGTTGTAGCCTTTAGTCAACGACTTTACTTGACCCGTTAAATAATCTGCCTTTTAGATGCTTTATTTAACGGTAAAAAACTAACTCAGCCTCTTGACGACCTTCTCAACCTGCTCCACAGCCGTCCCCACATATTTCTCCGGGTCCATAGCCTCCTCGAGCTCCTTCTGCGAGAGCAGCTTCCTGATCTCGGGGTCGTCCTCCAGGACGTCTATGAACAGCTTCCCGGTCTCATAGACCTTCATGGCGTTTTTCCTGACCAACTCATGCGCCTCCTGCCGGCCCATGCCCTTGCCCACAAGCGTCACCATCAGCTTCTCAGCCATTATCAGGCCCTTGGTGAAGTCGAGCATTCGCTTGATCTTCTCAGGCTTGAACTCGAGATTCTTCAGAACATCGATGCTCTTAATCAGCATGTAGTCCGTGAGTATGCACGCCTCCGGGATTATCACCCTCTCAGGCGCGGAGTTGGTGAGGTCCCGCTCATGCCACAACGGTATATTGTCCATGGCCGCGAGGGCGTCCGCCTTGATTATCCTGCTGAGGCCGCAGATGCGCTCGCACATTATGGGGTTTCGCTTGTGGGGCATAGTGGACGAGCCCACTTGCTTCCCCTTCTTGAAGCCCTCGGCAATCTCGTCTATCTCAGTCCGCTGGAGGTTCCTTATCTCCATGTTTATCTTATTGAGCGTCTCGCCGATGAGCGCGAGGTTGAAGATGAACTCGGCGTGCCGGTCCCTCTGTATGACTTGGTTGGAGACGTTGACCGACTCGAGCCCCAGGTACTTCATGACCAATGCCTGTATCTCCACGGCCTTCGGCCCGAGGGCGGCCTGCGTCCCGACGGCGCCGGTCATCTGCCCGACCAGGATGCGCGGCTTGTACTCATTCAGCCGGTCGATGTGGCGCTGGACCTCCTCTGCATAGATGGCGAACTTGAGGCCGAATGTGGTGGGCACCGCATGCTGCGCATGCGTCCTCCCCATGCAAACAGTCTTCTTATGCTTGTCCGCAAGCTCGACGAGGATTTTCCGCAAATCGTGCAAGTCTTGCTCCAGGAACTTTATGAAATCCTTCAGTTGCAGGGCCAGCGAGGTGTCCATGATGTCGGCGGATGTGGCGCCCAGGTGGATATACTTCCCGGCATCTCCTTCACACTGCTCGGAATAGGCCCTGACCATGGCCATCAAGTCGTGATTTATCTCAGCCTCTATCTCCTTGACGCGCTCGACCTTGACATATTTCGTCGAGCACTTCTTCTCGACCTCGGCAGCGGCGGGCTTGGGCACGTTCCCCACGGCGGCATGCGCCTTCACCAGCGCGCACTCCACATCCATGAGCCTCTGCAGCTTGTTCTCCTCGTCGAAGATGTCCTTCACTTCCCTGCGCCCATAACGGTTGTCAATCGGATGTATCGCCATTTTCTGCTTCTTTCACCCCGCACTATAATTAGAATGAGAAGGGACTTAAAAAGGGCTGGTCTTTATATCATTCGTGTCGTAAAAAGCTGGAGGATGGCGAAACCGGATAACCTGGAAGACGACATGATAATGCCCGAGATGACATTCAAGCAGGTGTACCCGGATCCAGTCATACACGACAGGTACAAGAGCAGCATAAAAGGGGTGGAGGTCTGGGCGGTATACGACAAGTCACAGCTTGCGGAGGATCCGGTGGGCATCTCCCACTGGATAGTTGCCGGGCGGAAGAAGTTCAGGGCGCACATCGAGGGCGTGCAGAGAGCTCTGCCGCACATCAAATTCGAACCCAGGACAGATGCACAGGCGCTTGAGGCAGCCCTTCTCGAGTTCCGGGCCGATGACAACAATGTCATCTTCCTGAAGGAGCCCTTCCCCACCGTGGATGCCCCCTCAGAGGCGGTTAGCCAGGTCAAGCCACCGGATGTCAAGAAGAAGGGGGACAAATACGTAGTGACCTTCTATGTATATAGCTGCGACTGTAACCTCCGCTGGTTCGGGCAGGACATCCGTTCAGTGAACCGCTACACTGCAGAAGTCGGGAAGGACCACTTCTACATGAGAATGCCCGAGAAAATCTGGGAGCCCGAGCCGATGCCGGGCTTCACAGCCCCAAAGCTCGTCAAACTAACGAAGCCTAAGATAACGAAGCCGAAGAAATAGGTCCTATGCTGCTTTCTTCAAAATACCTTTTTTCGGCTTCTTTTGCGTTATGCCCCTGGGCTTGGGCAGCCTTTCCAGGAAGGCGTCTATCTTCCTTATCTGCCCCCTTACATAGTGCTCCCTCCGGTACAGCCACTCCCTCTGCTGCTTGTTCAAATAGATGCCCTTCTTGCCCTTGCCCGGGAGTATGCCCTTCTCCATCTGCTCTATTCGCTTCTTCTCCTCAGCGAGAGCAGCCTTTATCCTCATGAGCTTCTTCAGCTCCTCTGAGGTCGGCAGCCTTGCCCTCTCAAGTCTCTTTATCTCATCGGAGGTCTCCCTGTCCAGATGCTGGATGTCCCTCTTCAGCCCCCCCTCTCTCTTGAGGGTTCCCTTCTCGCGCTTCTTGGCCTCCTTCTCCAACTTCTTCTTGAGGTCTATCATCTCCGGGACGCCGCGCAGGTGCTCGTAGGCGTGGTCGCCCTGGCGCATCCGCTTCAGGGCACCCAACTGTATGAAGGTCGCCTCCTCATTCTCCCTCCTCCTGACCAGCTGGTTTATCTCCCCGACGGACGGTATGTGCCCGACCTTCCCAAGTTCCCTGCTCCGCGCCTTCTGCTTCGGGGCCACAGCTCGTTTTTTTCTTCTCATCGCTGATATTTACTGGGGATAGCATAAATGTTTATTACTATCTTCCCATAATTATCCTGAAAATGGACCCGAAGACAGCCGCAAAGAAAATCAAGTCCATGGAGGTGCGTGGCGCCCTTGAGATTGCCCTCACTGCCGCAGAGTCACTAAAGGATTATTCCATAAGCTACAAGGGCAAGGACTTCATATGCGATTTTGCCAAGCAGGTCCAGCTTTTGAAAAAGGCCCGCCCCACAGCCGTATCGCTCCCCAACGCCGTGGACTACATGGCTTACCTTTCCCGAGAGTTCCCGCAGGAGCACCTGCCCAAGCTGATAGACACATTTGTCCAGAAGCAGAAGGACGCATTGATAAGGATAGCGCAGATAGGCTCGAAGAGGATAAAGTCTGGGGACACCATACTGACCCACTGCAATTCCACGGCGGTTCTCGAAATCATAGCGGAGGCGGCCAAGACGAAGAAGCTCAGCGTCATCTGCACGGAGACCCGCCCGAGGAACCAGGGCTATCTCACGGCTGGGTTCATGGCGAAGAAGAAGATTCCCGTCACCATGATAGTCGACTCGGCTGCCCGCTACGCCATGCAGGAGTTCGATGTCGACAAGGTCATAATAGGCGCGGACACCGTGGCGGCCAACGGGGCGGTGGCCAACAAGATAGGGACCTCGCAGATAGCCCTCATCGCAAAGGAGGCCAATGTGCCGGTCTTGGTGGGCTGTGAGACCTTAAAGTTCTCCCCGCAGACCTACGAGGGCGAGATGATACCGATAGAAGAGAGGGACACAGCGGAGATACGCCCCAAGATGAAGGGCGTCAAGATGTGGAACCCAGCTTTCGACTTCACACCACCCGAGTACATAGACACCATCATAACCGAGGATGGGGTCATATCGCCTTATATGGCTTATGAAGTCCTAAAAGACAAGTTCGCATGGGATATGAATGACTGACATAAATACTCTGATTGACCATTCGGTGGATGCCCTTGAGCAGAGGGACGCACTGGCCCTCAGGACTGTCTCCGCGGAGGCGCTGTCCGAGGCGGCCATGGATGGGCACCGGGAGCTTATCCTGCTGGCCCTGGTGGACTACGCCCTGAGCAAGATTATGTCCAAAATACACTACAAGGGCATTGAAAAGAAGTTCTATGACAACATAAAGCGCCATTTTATGGACGCGCGCACGGAAGACAAAGAGGGAATGATAAAGCACCTAGAGCAGATAGAGGATCTCGTCATAAAGCTGGACGCGAAGGAGGGCAACTACTCCAGTAACCTGATGGAGAAGGCCCGGATTAAGAAGGGTGCCAAGCTCTATGAGCAGGGACTGTCGCTGAGGCGGGCCGCCGAACTCACGGGTGCTGACCCTGTGGATGTCCTGCACTTTGTCGGAGGCAGCAAGATACACGAGTTCAAGGGGTCCAGCAAAAACGCCCAGAGGCTTGAAACCGCAAGGGAGGTATTCGGATGAGAAAGAGGCTGATATGCGACTCAGGCTCGCTGATATCCATGTCCATGAACTGCATGCTGCCGATAGTAGTGGAGCTCAGTGAACTTGCGGATTTCATAATCACTGAGACGGTGTACGATGAGATAATCACCAATCCCGAGAGGGGCGGGCACCACCGGATGGGCCCCCTGCAGTTCCGCGCCCTGATAGAGAACAGCGTGCTGAAGGTCGAGAAGGCCGATTCGGAAGAAGTGGACCGCATACTCGACATCTCGAACAGCATTTACTATGCCCGTCACAACCGCCTGACGATAATCCAGAAGGGCGAAGCGGAGGCCCTCGCCCTGGCCAACGACGGCGACACGCTACTGGTGGACGAGAGGACGCTCCGCTTCCTGATAGAGTGCCCCTCCGACCTGACGGGTCTCTTACAACATAGGATGCACAAGGGCATCACTATGGACAAGAAGAGGAGGGACATCTTCCAGAAGTACTGCCAGGGCGTCTCGATAATCAGGTCCAGTGAGCTCGTCGCCGTCGCATATGAAAAGGGCATCCTAGAGAAGTACTTCTCCGGGGAAAGGAGATCCCTTCTCGAGGCTTGCCTGTGGGCCCTGAAGAACAAGGGCTGCTCACTCTCAGTCAAGGACATAGAAGACTACTTGAGGATGATCGAGTGAAAATGGCTTATGCGGATTTGAGATACAGACCCTCCAAGGACGATGTGATATGCAAGTACTACCTGGAGCCGAACGGGATAGCATTCAGGAAGGCATGCGAGCACATAGCCGCGGAGTCGAGTATAGGAACCTGGACCGAGCTGACCACACTCAAACCCGGGACCCGAGACAGATTGCAGGCCAGGGTCTTTGAGATAGACGAGGAGAAGAAGACTGCGCTCATCGCATATCCCCTGCCCCTCTTCGAGCTTGGCAATATGCCAAACATACTATCCAGCATAGCAGGCAACATATTCGGCATGAAGGCTGTGAAGAACCTGCGTCTCCTGGACATAGGCTTCCCGATGAAGGCCGTCAAGTCATTCAAGGGGCCGAGGTTCGGCATCCCCGGTGTGAGGGACGTGCTGAAGGTTTACGACCGCCCCTTGGTGGGGACCATAGTGAAGCCCAAGGTAGGTCTGGACTACACGGGCCACGCGAAGGTAGCCTACGAGGCATTGGTCGGCGGCCTGGACATAGTCAAGGACGACGAGAACCTCACTAGCCAGACGTTTAACCCCTTCGAGAAGAGGGTCAAGGAGACCCTGAGGCTCAGGGACAAAGCGGAGAAGGAGACGGGCGAGAAGAAGGTCTACATGCCCAACGTCACTGCCGAGGCTACTGAGATGATACGGAGGGCCGAGTTCGTCAAGGCGCAGGGCGGTGAGTATGCCATGGTGGACATCCTGACATGTGGATTCTCCGGCCTGCAGACCCTAAGGGGCGCGGATTTGGGGCTTGTGCTCCATGCCCACAGGGCCGGCCACGCCATGCTGACGCGCAACAAGAGGCACGGGATGACCATGCTAACACTGGCCAAGCTGGTCCGACTGGTGGGGCTGGACCAGTTCCACATAGGGACCATCGTCGGCAAGATGGAGGGTGGCAAGCAGGAGGTGATAGACATCGGCAGGGAAATACAAGATCCATTCATTGAGGGCCATGGCGATGTCTTGGAGCAGGACTGGTACGGCACGAAGCCCGTCTTCCCAGTATGTTCGGGCGGCCTCCACCCCGGCCATGTTCCGCCCATAGTAAAATATCTGGGTAGGGACATCATACTGCAGGCTGGGGGCGGATGCCACGGCCATCCAAAGGGGACCCGCGCTGGCGCCGCTGGCATGCGACAGGCCGTCGAGGCAGTCATGGAAGGGATGACTCTCAAAGAGTATGCGAAGACGCATAAGGAACTCAAGGCCGCACTGGCCAGATGGGGTGAAATATGAGCAGGCTTGACGACGAGCAGATTAGCCCTTTGGGTGAGAAGATAAAGACGGCACAGCTTGGAGAGAAGCTCAGCGTGAAGATAATAGACATAGATGCGGGCAGGCCAATCGTCCTCATGCACGAGAACGACGCCCGCAGGCTCTCCATCCACATGGGCGATAGGGCATATCTGTGCAAGAAGGGTGGGACCAGTGGCGAGGTGGCAATCGTTGATGTCACGGACACCATGGTCTCGGAAGGCGAGATAGGCGTGTTCAACGACCTTGCCAAGATTATGCGGCTGACTTCCCGCTCCACAGTATTCGTCTCCCCGAGGGAGAAGCCCGAGTCTATAAGCTATATAAGGAAGAAAATAGACGGCTGTGAGCTCTCCAAGAAAGAGATACACACGATAACACAGGACATAGTGGACGACAACCTGAGCGATATCGAGCTGACCTCTTTTGTCACGGCTTCTGCGATACATGGTTTTACTAAGAGGGAAACTGTCTCCCTAACCCTGGCGATGGTGGACACTGGCGACCGACTGAAATTCAAGGGGACAGTGGTCGACAAGCACTGCATTGGCGGTGTGCCCGGCAACCGGACGACCATGATGGTAGTCCCCATGCTGGCTGCCTTGGGGCTGAAGATACCCAAAACCTCCTCCCGTGCGATAACATCGCCCTCAGGGACGGCGGACACTATGGAAGTGCTGGCCAACGTTAGCTATGGGGCGAAGGATGTCAAAAGGTTCGTCAATACAGTGGGTGGCTGTATAGTCTGGGGCGGGGCGATAAACCTGGCTCCGGCAGATGATAAAATAATACGAGTCGAATACCCCCTGTCGATAGACTCGGAGGGACAGGTCCTCGCGAGCATAATATCAAAGAAAAAGAGCGTTGGCAGCAATCACGTCCTGCTTGACATACCCTATGGCAAGGGGGCGAAGATACGCGACAGGAAGGGTGCGGAAGAGCTCGGGGGGAAGTTCGTCGCGCTGGCATGCGAGGTGGGCATAAACCTCAAGTTCATACTGACGGACGGCACTCAGCCGATAGGCAAAGGCGTCGGTCCGATTCTGGAAGCCAAAGACGTCTTGACAACTCTTGATGGGGATGGTCCCAAAGACCTGCTCGAGAAGAGCGTTTTGATGGTGGGCGAGCTGATGGAGTTCTCTGGCGCGGCCTCTAAGGGCAAGGGAGCCAAAGAGGCTCGGAGATGCCTTGAAAGCGGCCTTGCCAGGCAGAAGATGCAGGAGATAATCAACATACAGGGTGGCAACCCACGCATCAAGCCCGGAGAGCTCAAGCCTGGAAAGTACCGGCAGTCCGTCGTTTCGAAGACTGGCGGGAGGGTGAAGTCCATAAACAATATGGGGATAGCAAGCATAGCGAGGACTGCCGGCGCGCCGAAAGACCCTGGAGCAGGCATACTGCTGGAGAAGAGGGTCGGCGACAAGGTCGGTGGCGGAGAAACGCTTTTCACAGTGTATGCCGAGACTGTCACTAAGCTACGGTATGCCATGAAGCTGGTGGACAAGGCCAACCCCTTCTCAATACGATGAGTCAATATGTGGTTCTTTCTGCCCTTATTATGTCAAATTCCAGCCTGTAGCTGGGCCCTATCCTCTCCTGTATTATGTTGTAGAGTATCCGCAGCTGCACCTCACTTGAGCCGAAATCATAGAGCGTCACCCTGAGGAGGCTCCCGTCTATAGTCACGGGCCCCAGCTCCATGGTTAGATACCTGTTATCGTTGAATGCCCTGGTTATCTCCTTCACCGGCGCGCTCGCCGTGACGTTCTCGTAAGTCAGCCATATCACAGGTATGGTGAGTATGACCATAAGGACTAGCGCATATCGGACTATCCTCCCAAATGACTCCTGCGTCAGGTGGTAGTCGTATGCCAGATGTATGTGCTCCTTCTGCGGGCCGACGAACCAGAAGACCACTATCATCGCGAGGGCTATCGATAGCATGGTTATCATCAGAAGGAGGAAGCCCCCAAAGACCACCATAGGGTTCAAAAAGACGACCCCCAATCCTATTCCGCACATGACCGGCACGAGCGCAGCCGAGACCATGACGCCAACTATGGTAGACCCCTTGCCGCTCACTAAGACATAGCCCCCCGCAGCTCCTGTGGCCAGCCCTATAAAGAGGTCAAATATGGTTGGAATCATCTTCTGCTCCAGTGTCGTCGTCAGCTCGACGCCCGGAAGTATTGCCCCCATCACCGCTGCCGTGGCCACTGCTAGCAGCATTCCCATAGTCTCAGCCTTTATACCACCTTTGAACAAATCCATACGGTTCACGACCGCCCCCACGGCCACGCTCGATATGGGCCCGAAGGCAGGAGCGATTATCATGGCCCCCACCACCACGGCCATGTTGTTGGTTATCAGCCCCAGTGTGGCGACCACTGCGGAGAAGAAGAACAGGGCGAGGTATTTAGAATCTGTATAGGAGTTCTCCTCCGCATACTCGATTATGCACTCCCTCGCATATTTCTCATGGCTTTGCTTCTCCTTCTCCTCCTCTCGGGGATAGATGGCATCGGGCCTTAATATCAGGATGCTGCGCCGGTCGTCCGCAGTGAAGTCGAACTCCTGCCTGAGGCTGTCGATTATCTTGTCTGTTTTGTCCAGCGGGTGTTTGACGGTAATCAGGTCACTAGTCTCCGACTTCACCAGGTTGAAGTCTGTTATCTCAAGCTCCTTGAGTATCCGCACAGCAGCTTCCCCCTCCCCCGAAACTAGATATACCTCTATGATTTGCATCTCGCTTCAGGTTTATAAGGAAAGGTTCATTAAAAATATTAATGGTATGGTATCAGTTCATCCTCCTAGTGGGCCTGCTGCTCGTCCTAGTCAAGAGCAGCGATTTTTTTGTGGAAGCCGTCGCCAGGATAGCCGAGTATCTGGGCGTCTCCAAGTTCCTCCTGGGCCTCACAGTGATAGCCCTCGGTACCTCCCTGCCCGAGCTCGGCTCATCGGTGATGGCCTCCTTCGCCGGGGAGACGGAGCTGGCCGTGGGCAACATACTAGGCTCTAACATAGCCAACATAGGCCTCATACTCGGACTCAGTGCTGTGATTATCCAGATAAAGACCAACCGGCAGATATTCATGAGGGACGGGCTTATAATGTTTGGCATAACAATGGTTTTCGTCATCTTCTCAATCGACGGCGCCATCTCCCAACTGGAAGGGCTGGTTCTCATAACCCTCACGCCGATGTACCTTGCCTACCTGTTCCGCTTCAGGCCGCAGTTCAGAAAGCATGTCTATAAACTTACAAAGTACCTAGCCCTGTCTCATAGGTTCAATCGCATCATACACTTCGGCGTCCCGGAGGTCTCCGAGAAGGTCGTGGAGAAGGAGCTTAGGAAGGAGCCGATAGACGACTTTGTGGGAAAGGGATTCGACCTCGAGGAATACCGGAGGGTGCGCAACAGGATATCCATATTTAGGAATAAGATCATGAGGGACCTGGTCATCACACTCAGTAGCGCGATAATGATATACATGAGCGCAAGGTACATGATACCTGTTGCCGTCTATCTGGCCAAGTCGCTGGGCGTCACGGAGAACGTCATCGGCGCCACGCTTATTGCAGCGGGCACTTCTCTCCCCGAGCTCTCAGTCTCCATATCCTCGCTGAGGAAGGGCTTCGGCACAATGGTCCTTGGAAACATCATAGGCTCCAACATATTCAACATAACCCTAGTGGGTGGGTTGTCCGCTATCATAGCGCCGCTCAACATACTCCCCACTACCCTGACCCTATCGATACCCTTCCTGATAATCGTCACGGGGCTGCTCTTCATCTTCGTCAGGACTGATTGGACTGTGAGAAAGTATGAAGGTGCGGGCTTGTTTGCCATATATCTACTGTTTATCTACTTACTCTTTTCAAGCAGATTCTGAGCCCTGGCGGAAAAACTCGTGAAAAAGTCAAAACAGGCCCCCCTCTAAACGTTTTTATACTTTTCCTCACTATACTTAGCGGCGGGGTGGTAAGTAGGATGCCTTTCCTCCAGTTGGCGTTCTTTTTCTGACCCCGCCGTTTCATCCTCCCGACACCCCAAACCAACTAAACAGCTAGCCCCTGCCCTTTTAGTCGAAGCTCGTTCAAACTAAATCGCATGGATAAGACCAAGTATAAGATACGGAAGATACTGGAGACCCTGAAGAGGGTACGGGGTAGGCACACCGAGCTCATAACAGTTTACATACCGCCTGGGACGATGATAGAGCAGACCATAAACCAACTCATACAGGAGCAGGGGACAGCCTCCAACATCAGGAGCAAGTCCACGCGGAAGAACGTCACGGACTCGCTCGAGAAGATAGTCCAGCATCTAAGGCTGTACAAGCAGACTCCCCCCCACGGCTTGGCGGTCTTCTGTGGCAACATCTCCGAGAAGGAGGGCCAGCAGGACCTGGAGATTTGGGCCATAGAGCCGGCTGAGCCAGTCTCCGTCAAGCTATATCGCTGTGACCAGACCTTTGTCACAGAGCCGTTGGAGCAGATACTCTCGCCCAAGAACGCTTACGGGTTAATCGCCATCGACAACAAGACAGCCACCATCGGGATGCTGCGCGGCGACAACCCCGAGATACTCACCAAGCTGACGTCCGGCTACTCTGGCAAGCACCGGGCCGGTGGGCAGAGCCACAGGAGATTCGAGCGGCTGATAGCCGAGGAGTCGCACCGCTTCAAGCAGAGGGTGGCGGAGCACGCAGCCAACACGTTCCTGCCGAACATAAAAGACTTGACTGGCATCATAATAGGCGGGCCGGCCGGGACAAAGGAGGATTTCGTAGAGGGCGATTACCTCCACTACGAGCTAAAGAACAAGATAATCGCGGTCAAGGACATCACATATACTGATGAATCGGGCATACGCGAGCTGGTCAACGCGAGCACCGAGGATTTAATAGAGGTGGAGACCTCCCAGCATAGAAGGCATCTGCAGCACTTCATGAAGGACCTGGTGAAAAATCCGGGTATGGTCGTCTACGGGCTGAAGGAGACTGAAAAAGCCCTGGACATGAACGCGGTCGAAGTCCTGCTCTTGTCGGAGAAGCTGGACGAGGACAAGATAGACGAGCTCCTGGACAAGTCGGAGCCCAGCGGCGCGCAGGCCGAGATAATCAGCGACGACTTCGAGGAGGGAAACCAGCTGTGGGTTGCCTTTGGAGGGGTGGCAGGGATACTGAGGTACAAGATCAGCTAGCCGCCATCCCTTGAGCCAAATACGCCTTATCAAGAGCGCTTCCACCTGCTCAGAAGGAAGCGCCTGTGCTCATCATCTATCAATCCGGCTTCACCCAGCCATTCCACGAGGCCCTCTCGCATGCTGCTGACACCCCTCACCCTCTTCAGCCAGCTGTAAAGACCGCTTGGCAGATGCGATGTGGTGACTCTCATCGGATCCCCCCTGACGCTGTGTACTGCCAGCCTAGCCACACGCTTCCTTTCTCCGACCCTTGACCAATCCGTCGTATACTGCATCAGACCTTCTTTCGAAGCTGGCATCAGGGAGGTCAGGATTATCTCCCTTGCTTCTTTGGCGCTGCAACCCCTTACCCTCCTTACTTGCTGCACGAATCTCGGGATTATGCCAACAGACGCCACCCTTGCCCCTAGCTCTCTCCTCGCCTGTTTGCTGGCGACCCCCATCCCCTCATATGCGCCATGCGGGTCGGTACCATGGAGTGCCAGGAAACGAGCTTGCTGCGGTGTGGGCTGTGAGGTCTTGGAGAGCTTGGGGGGTATGCCAAATCTCGCCCGGAGATAGTTATCTGGCGCCCCAGTCAGGTCATGGGTGCTCAATTCTGCGTACCCCCTAGGCTTCTCACCCTTCCATCGGGTCCTTGACATCATGCGTATGTACTCCAAGAGCGCGCGGTCCACCTCCGCCAGTGTTGGTGGGTTTGGTATCTGCGGGTTGAGCGCGCTGCCAGCATCCCCGATGGCCAGCAGCCGGTGTACCCTCTCTGCGAACCCATCGCCCAGCTCCGGCCCCCCTTCAATGAGGCTCAATTGGGCGAGCTCCTCGACGCTCCAGGTGCGTTTTGCCCTCAGCCTGCGCTCCAATTCCCGCATCAGGCCTCGCTTGGCCTCCTTGACAATCCTCCCTCTGGTAGCAGCAGAATGCGTGCTGCCGATGACCCTTCTGCCCAATTCGGAGTTGGAGATATGCGGATCTGCCGTTACCTCTGCGAGGACTCTCATGCGGACCTCCGGCCTCTTGCTCGGCGTCGGCTCGACCTCGAATCTGGTCAGCCCCAGCTCATCTATCATCCGGTTGACTGTATCCGGGTCTAAGCTCCTTGCCCGCATAAGGGCATTGACCCCCATCTTGCCCTTCTTTGGGTTTCCATAATTCGCCTTTATGAAAGCAAGGTGCGCGTCCCTGACTGGTGTCAGATTAATCTCATGTTCTCCCGCGATTGCAGTGGCTTGGGCATTGGATGTCCCCAGCCTTCTTGCCAAGACGGTTGCGGGGGTGTCTTCACCCCTTCCTTTCCTCTCCGCGACTATCGCCTCTGCGCGGGCCTTCAGGGCTGCGGCGAACGGTGGATGTTCCCTGATTACAGTAATGAGCCCCCGCGCATCCCGGTCGCCGAACATCCGCGTGGCCATGTTCCTTATCAATGTGCCGCGGCCTATGGCGGCGACTACCTCAGCTTCCCTTTTGACATATCTCCCCTTGCTCTCGCCCAGCCCCCTCTCGCCCCCTTCTGGGAGGGCGATGCCGCCTTCTTCGATGATGGCTTTGATATGGTAGAAGTTCCCGCCCGTAAGCCTCCTCAATACGCCCGGACTGGTAATCAGGCCTTGTGATTTCCTGTCCCTAGCCACTGCTCGTATCCTGTCCGCCATAGCGGCTCTTAGGACTGGGGATTGTGAAACGGCCATCGAGAGGAAATGGGGACTTTTGCCGAAGAGTCTATGCGAGATGTCGCGCATATGCTCTCCGCCTCTAATGGCCCTGGCGATTTCAGTCTCTCTTTCAAGGTAGCGTCTGAGGCCCTTCCTCATGTTCGGAGTCAGTTTGGGTTTGCGTCTGGCCATCCAGTTATTAACCTCCTAAGAAACTAAAACTACTCCTGATGCGCGCGCACCTCGTCCCTCAGCTCCACCAAAAGAGCCCTTAACCCCCCTAGGTCCACTGAGGCTGTCCTTTTGCCAGCCCTGGGCCTTCTGGTTCGGGGGAATATCGTTACTCGGTTCTGGCCCCTCTCCACATCCACCACATCCAAATGACCTATCACCTCACCTACCTCGTCTGTAGTGAGCCACTGCTCATCGCCCCCGTGGCTCATCAGCCTATCAACACCATCGCGAACTTCTGCCAACTGAGACGACATCGTTACACGTGCTCCGCGCGGGGGATTCACTGTCCTACCCCTTGCGCCCTTCAAAAGCCTGTCGTACCCCAAGAGCTCACCGAGGAGGTCACCAGTCGTGAGCATCTCCCTGTTCAGGGGTGGAGTGCCCTCCCTGAATGGGGACTCTTCCCTCCAAAGCCTCATCTCGCCTCTCGAGTGTTGCTCGTGCAGCCTCCTTACGCCTCTCGCGCCGATGTCGAGCTCTCTGGCGACCTCGGACAGTGATCTCTCCCCGGCGCTGACCCTCTCGAATTCCGCCTCCAGGCGGTCCCTGGCCAGACCCAAGTGCCTGGATGCGGTCTTGCGGCACACTCCGATCGTCCCTTGATGGGACGCTCTTGACCAATTGGGGTGGGCCCTTTGCAACAATCGCCTCTGCAATATGCTTGGGTCCCCTCTCCGGAGGATGCCCTGTCTTTGCTCCCCGTCCTTTACGAGCCCAGCTTCGTCGAGCCATGCCGCTATGGACTCGCTCCACGTCCTTGTGCCCCTGTTGCGCACGTACCAGTAATGCAATGGGTGGGGGATGTGCCTGCTGGACACCTTCATCGGGTCGCCCTCAGCCTCCTCTAGGGCAGCCCTGGCCGCCTGGAGCCTGGTATCGCGGTCGCCCCAATCCTCCCTGTGCTTCCTGAGCACCCCTCCAGACCTTGGCGAAATCTGACCTATCAACACCCCGCAGGCCCTTCGATATCCATATCTGGTGTCTTTGAGCCCCTCCAGCTTCATTATGAGGTTGACTCGCTCGGGTATTCTCCTGACCATCTCCAGACCCCTGAGTATTGTCCGCCTCTGGATCCCACGAATACCCGCCATATCGAGCGCCTTCTCCGGGTCCTTGGTTGCCAAGGACAGGACTAGCCTTTGCCTTGATGTCAGCTTGCGACTCCTCGGGTTTATGCCGAGGAAGGCGCATAAGTATCTTTCCGGCGCCTTTGTCAACTCAGTAGTGGTCAAGTCGCGGAGTTCCCTGCGAACCCCCCACATCTTTCTTGACCTCATGGCTCGGATGTACTCCGCCATGGCGTCTTGTATCTCCCGTCCGCTGGCAGGTGTCGGCATCCTAGGATCTAGAGCTTCGCCCGCTCTCCCTAGAGCGTGGAACCTATGGACCCTGGCTGCGAACTCGCCCCCCAGCTCCGGGCCGCCTTCCACCAATTCCAACCTCGCGATATCGCCAACACTCCAGCGCGTCCTGGAAGCCAGTTCTTCCCTCAGCCTATCTCTAAGTACTCCTCGCAGGGCTCCGGCTCGGCTTTTCACAGTGGACCTAGCCAATTCACCCCCGAATACGTGCCGCCCCAGCTCTGTGTTGGACGCTCGCGGGTCTCTTATTATCTCTCTGAGGGCTCTCCTTTGGGCGGTCGGGTCTCTCACTTGACGCCTCTTCTCTTCCCATCCCCTTGGGGTCGCGCGCCTGGCCATATATTCTTAACGCCCCAAGACAGAAAAAGGTTAGCGACGACTAGGGGGCGACCCAATCAGCTCGCTCTTCTTAGTCTCAGTGATTTTTACACTACATGTTTTCCCAAGCAGGCCATCGCCCTTCACCAAAACCGGCCGGTAGAGCGAATTCCGTCCAACGAAATAATCGCCTTTCTCATCCGTGAAAGTTACACTACATTCTCTGCCGATCCAAGACTTGTTCTTCTCCCTGAGTATCCCGGAGAAAAGCTCGGCCACAGCCCTGCTGCGCGCCGCAACGACATCTCTGGGAAGCTGCTTCATCTCACCCGCCTTCGTCTTCTTTCTCGGCCAGTATTTGGAGAGATTGAGGAAATCGGGCTGCGCGCGCGTCAGGAGTTGGACGGTTTCCTGGAAATCCTTTTCAGTCTCGGTCGGGAAGCCGACGATGATGTCCGTGGAAACTGTGAGCTCCATGGCTTCCCTGAACCTGGATGCAATCCGCAGGAACTCTTTTGTAGTGTAACCGCGCCCCATCTCCTTCAGGACCTTGTCCGAGCCCGACTGGACCGGGATGTGCAGGAACTTGAAAATCTTCTGGCTCTTGTACACCTCGACCAGATCATCCAGGAAGTCTCCAATGTGTTGGGGGTTCATCATCCCTACGCGCACCCTGAAGTCCCCAGGGATTTCTACAACTGCGCGCAGCAATTCAACCAGGTTTGTGCCGATGTCGAACCCGTAGCACCCATTGTCCTGGGAAGTCAGCCAGACCTCCTTTGCCCCGTTCTTGACAGACCCACGAATTTCATCCAACAGGGATTCCGGGTTGTAGGAGGAGAGATTGCCGCGCGCTAACTTGACAGAGCAATAATTGCAAGAGCCCAGACAGCCTTTTGATAGGGGGACTATGTCAACAAATCGGTTATACCTGATTTTCTTTGGAAGGACTTTTTCTACATCTCCACCGGTTTTGCTAGCCTTCCCTTCCGCCAAATACTCTCCAATCACCTCAACGACATCAAAACTATTCACGCCCAAAACGGCAAAACCTGGAAATCTTTTTGTGAGGTGTGGGTATGCTTCAGGCATGCACCCTGCGATAACAACTCTCTTCCCCGCCTTTTGTAAATCTTCCAGTTTCCTCAAAACCCTGTTCTCCGTCGGGCCCTTGACTATGCAGGTATTGACTATGAGCAACCCCGGTTCTTCAGTCTCAAGTTCCGGTTTAAAACCTTCCCTAGCTAGGAGGGTGGCCATCAGCTCAGAATCCGATTTGTTCACGGAGCACCCGTAGGTGAGGATGCCTATCTTCATCAGGATTTTTTCGGGGAAGGCTTTTTGGCCTCTTTCTTCTCCGCCTTCGCGCCGGGCTCCCTGTACCCGACCTCCTTGATGCCCAGGTACTTGTCGGCTTCGACCTTGAAGACCTGCGTCATTATCGGGTAGAGCTTGTTGCCCTTTACACTCTCGGGGACATCCACGGTTATATTCTTCTTGCCCTTCGCGCCGGAGACGGTGAAATCCAGCGGCTCGCGGAAGTCGCGCTCTATCAGGAAAGCGATTTTTTCCTTCTCCGTCTTGGCCTCAGACTCCACCTTCAGCTCGTAGGTGACGTCCTTCCCCGCCAGCGGGTGGTTGAAGTCCACGCGGACCCTGCCGCTGGAGACCGATTGTATCCTCGCGGGCCTGCCCTCGATCTCGAGGACCATCCCCGGGAAGGGGTTGACCTTCTGCTTCCTGAAGTCGCGCATGGGGACGAGCTTTATGAACTTGAAGCTCCTTTCTCCGAAGGCGTCCGCGGGCTTCAGCTCGAGTTTTTTCTTCTCACCCGTTTTCATGCCCTCCAGGCCCTTGTCCAGGCCGGGGAGCACCATGCCCTCGCCGACTATGACCGCCGCCGGCTTGTACTGCCGCTTCTCGTCATAGGCACCCTCCTTCTTTGCGACCTTCTCGTCTGTGGTCTCAATAAGGCCTTCCTCCACCCAGCCGGTGTAGGACACCCTGACCAAATCGCCCTTTTTCATCTTGAGATTTTGCGCAGTATTCTAAGTTAGGGATATAAAAGCCAAATCCGAGAAGGTTCTGCAGCATCCGCGGGGACATGGCGATATTCGACGAGACCTCGAAAAGGATACGGTTAGAGAGCATGTACGACTTCCTGGACCCGCCGAAGCTGCCGACAATAGTGAACTGAGCTAGAAGGACTTCAGGACGTCCTCCATGACCTCGAGCATCTCCTCCACGTCGCCCATGTAAACGTTGCCCATGTTCCCGACGCGGAAGCTCTCCTCCTTGAGCGGACCGTATCCGGAGCCGACGATGTAGCCCTTGGCCTTCATCTTCGCCAGCAGCTCTTTGGAGTTTATGCCCTTCCCCTTCGTGCTTATGCAGCTGAGAGTCTGCGACGTGTATCTCTCATCGGGGAAGAGCTCGAAGCCCATGCCCTCGGTGCAGCGCTTCTTCACAAAATCGGAGACCTCCTTATGCCGCGCCCAGACGTTCTCCAGACCCTCTTCAAAGATGAGGTCCAGCGCTTTTGACAGGCCAAATATCTGCGGTATCGGCGGCGTCGCGGGCGTGTTGTTCTTGAGGTGATACTTCTGGAGCACCTTCATGTCGAAGTAGTAGCCCTTGTTCTCCGCCTTCTCCGAGCGCTCCAGCGCCCGCTCGCTTATAGATGCGCATGCCAGCCCCGGCGGGACTGCCAGGCACTTTTGGACGGAGAAAAGACACACGTCTATGCCCCACTTGTTGACGTATATGGGCGCGCCCGCGACCGACGAGACCACGTCTACCATGCTCATAACACCATGGTCGTCGCAGACCTTGGCCAGCTCCTTCAGCGGATTCATCAGACCCGTCGAGGTCTCGTTGTGGACTATTGAGACTGAATCTGCATCGCTCTTCGACAGGGCGGTGTCCAGCTCCTCAGGTAGGATGGCCCGGTCCATCGGCTTCTCCAGGAACTCCACCTCTTTGCCGTTAGCCCTTATCACCTCGCCGAACCTCTTTGAGAAGGCGCCGTTCACACAGCTGAGGGCCTTCTTCTTTACCACGTTGCGCGCGCAGGACTCCCATACCCCAGTCGCAGACGACGGGTAGATGAACGTCGGGTTCTCCGTCTTGAGGAGCTTCTGTACCTTCGAGATGACGCCGCCGTGCAAATCGACGTATTCAGAACTGCGGTGGCTGAACATCTGCCTGCCCATCTCCTCGCGCACCTCGTCCCTCACATAGACTGGGCCGACAGTGAAAAGCTTGGGGAAGTCCATCTAGAATCTCATAATTTAGAGAATCATCCGATAAAAGACCGTCTAATACTTCAGCCCCTTGCCTGCCAGCGCGACTCCGTCGCCCTTGACCACCGTACCCACAACCCTTGCGTCCGTCTCCACGCTGTTGATGATCCCGGCTGCAGCCTCCGGGTCGCAGACGATGGCGAAGCCCATGCCCATGTTGAAGGTCTTGTACATCTCCTGGTCAGGGACCCTGCCCTGTTTCTGAATCTCGGCGAAGATATCATGCGGCTCGAGCGGGGCCGTGATTTCCGCTCCCAGGCCCTTCGGCAGGATGCGCTTGAGCTTCCTCAGCCCCCCGCCCGTGATGTGCGACAGCCCGTGCACTTGTGGCGTTAAGACGGAGAGAACCTCTTTCACATAAATCCGGGTCGGGGTCAAGAGCTCCTTGCCCCAGGTGTTCAGGTCGAGCACCTTGCGCGCGAGCGTCAGGCCGTTTGAGTGTATGCCGCTGGACTCGAGGCCGATTATCGCGTCACCCTCTTTAATGTCCTGGCCTGTGATAAGCTCATCCTTCTTGACGACGCCCAAGCACGTCCCGGCTAGGTCAAAGCCGTTTATCACATCAGGGAGCGTCGCGGTCTCGCCGCTTATGACTTCGCAGCCCGCCTGCCGCGCACCCTGGGCGACACCCTTGATTATCTCGTCGATTTGCTTTGAATCGACTTTCTCAACAGCCAAATAATCTACCAGGGCGATGGGCTTGGCGCCGATGGCGAGGATGTCATTCGCGACCATAGCCACCATATCGATTCCGACGGTGCCATATTTCCTAAGATGTTCAGCGACCATGATTTTGCTTCCGACGCCGTCTGTGCCCATTGCGAGATAATTGTCGCCGAACTCTACAATTCCTGCAAAATGCCCGGACAGCCCGGTCTTCAGCGTGGACAGTATCCCCCTTATGGCCCTGTCCTCCGCCTCGATGTCCACCCCGGCTTCCTTATAACTGGTCATGCTGGATTAATTATACTCCCGGAGAATTTAAACGATTCAACCTTCCTTATGGTCACCAGAGATTGAAATCAGAGGATTCCACCAGTCCGCGAGCTTCACATATGTAAAGCTCGCACCGGTCCGCAAGGTTCACATAAGTGAACCTGCGCGCAGCTTGCCTTTGGCAAGCTCGCGTATTGACCGGTGGTAGTTGACACAGCGGCCCTTTCTTGGAAGAATCTAGACAATCAGTCTTTTATCTCGACCTCCATCCCCTCGGACAGGTGCCGAGTCAGATCCAGCATGTCCGCCC
>Ga0209121_10001152_pt1 | contig 27649 bp, 22 predicted proteins | sample Cruoilmetagenom3_FD_187292 | JGI IMG/M metagenome (GOLD analysis project Ga0209121, IMG submission 187292) | Oil polluted marine microbial communities from Coal Oil Point, Santa Barbara, California, USA - Sample 3 (SPAdes) (version 2) | ecosystem: Environmental > Aquatic > Marine > Oil seeps ...
CATTGTCAAAGCGAAGTACAACTCGTTTGCAGAAAAAGCTGGAATGCAGAGAATAGTTGAGCAGCCGCCGACAAAACAAGCCTTAGCAATTGCAGCTGTGCTAGAAAAGTTAGGCTTTAACATTCACTTGTTAGGAAGCGAAAAAACCGTTTTAACGAAGCTGCAGAGCTTAAACACTGAGGATCTGGACCGGGTGCGAGAGGCTTTTATCCATAATAAGCAGCCACGATTTGTAAAATATTTTTTCCCAGGTATGCCGTACGGCAAAACTAAGTTGTATCCCGGGAAGGTCATGGAAGCTAGCTTGGAAAAGCTTGCGCACTTAATAAAAGTCTGTGGCTTATTGTTGCAAACTAAAGTTTACTTATTCTGGCGGAAGTCAATTGTTTAATATTCCAGTTGAAATGCTTCTAGATGCTTGTCTGTAAGGCAAGGGGATGTCTTCACAGGTGATCTTCACAGAAGAGTTACGGTGGATTTACATATGCATGTGCAAAAGTTTTAATAACGTATTAATACGTATTTGAACGTATGAGTACTCCTAAAAAGCAGAAGTTTACAACAACTATCGGCAAAAACATACTGGAGAAAGCAAAGAAAACATCCCAGGAGAAGCATATTCCTTTATCCGGTGTTATTGAGAATTTTCTGAAGTTTTTTGCCGACCCATGGATTTACTGTTTCAAGTGCGGCGAAAAGTTTGATGCAAAAGAGGGTGAGTTTTGCCCAAAGTGTGGCTGGGTTAGATGTCCAAAATGTGGTGCTTGCAGATGCGGTTTGGAAGAAGACACTGCCGTTGCGGTTTTTCACATGAGAAGGGTTTATGAAGATCTTCTAGCTGGAAGAGTGAGGAAATGAGGAATGGAAGATTTAGGTATCATTGACGTTCAAAACGAAAAGCCTGAAAACGAGATTGAGTTAGAGAAGGTTGGCGTTGAGGGTTTAAAAAAATTTGTTTTGATTAAAAGACCAAATAAAACCTATCATATAATCGCAATCATCAACAGCTACATCACTCTTCCTTCTAACCTCAGAGGAGCACACATGAGTAGGTTTATAGAATCAATAAATGATATACCTGCGGAAGCTAATTCGATTGAAGAGTTAGCTGAAATAATCTCGAAGAATGCGTCAAAAAGGCATAAACTTGGCTGTTATACAGAAGTTTCAAGCGATCTTCCATTCGAGAGAGTGAGGCCGAACGGAGAGAAGGAAAGCGCAATTGCAACGATGTTTGCAAGGTTCTCTACGAAAGATGATAAGAAATCGGTTGGTGTTAGCGTAACTGGAGTACTAGCGTGTCCATGCGCCAAAGAGATGTGTGGCGGTCTCACTCACAACCAAAGAGGCGTTCTCACGATTGAGCTTGATACATCTAAAAATTCCATAGAGTTACTAGATGTTGTGGATATAGGCCAACAGAGTTTCAGTGCTCCCACGTTTTCGTTACTTAAGCGGCCAGAGGAAAAGGAGATTGTTGAAAAAATCCATAAAAATCCAAAGTTTGTTGAAGATGTTGTGAGAAGCTGTGTCCAATCGCTAAAGGAAAAGTATCCTGAAAGGTATTGTAGAGTAAAATGTGTTAGTTTTGAATCGATTCACGATCATAATGTTTGCTCTGAATGGAGCGGAGTTTTGTAGAGATGGTGGAATGTACAGGTTAAGGATTGAGTTCCATTTTGATGCTGCGCATAAACTTATTGGTCATGAAGGGAAGTGTGCAGAACTTCATGGTCATACTTGGAAGGTAGAGATTTTTGTGGCTGGAGAGAGATTGAATGATATAGAAGTTCTGGTTGACTTTAACATGCTTAAAGAGAAAGCGAGTAAGACAATCGAAAAACTAGACCACAAGTTTCTAAACGATATCAAGGAAATAGGAAATCCCACGTGTGAGAACCTTTCTAAGTACATTTTTGAAAACTTAGATTTGCCTAATCGTATTAAGTTGGAAAAGGTAAGGATTTGGGAAGGCGAAAAAAGTTGGTGTGAGTATTATGAAGCATAAAATCGGAGTCGTCCTATTAAGTGGAGGTTTGGACAGTACAACCACCGCGGCTTCTGCGAAAAACGAGGGTTACGAGATTCATGCCCTCACTGTAAACTATGGGCAGAGGTTGAATAAAGAGGTTGAGTGTGCTCGAATAGTAGCTGAGAAGTTAGGTATTAATCATAAGATTATCGATTTCTCATCTTTTAAGGAAGTAGCTTGGTACAGTGCCTTGACTCATCCAGAGTTCTTTGAAGTACCGAAAGGAAGAAGCATAGAAGAAATGACGAAAGGAATACCGATAACCTATGTTCCCATGAGGAATACAGTCTTCATAGTTTTAGCAGCTGCTTATTTAGAATCTGTGGTTCTTCATAAAATCGAGAAAGAGAATGTTAAACCAAGTGATATAGACGCTCGAATCTTCATAGCTGCGAATTTCTTGGACTACTCAGGTTATCCGGATTGCAGACCGGAATTCTACGAGAAGATCAATGAGTTGATGTCGCTAGCGAGCAAGGTTGGAACGGAGTATGGTGTAGAAATGAAGATAGAAACTCCGTTGTTGCATTTGGGGAAAAAGGAAATTGTAGAATTGGGAACTAAACTGAAAGCACCTCTAGAATGGACTTGGAGTTGTTACGTTGGTGAGGAGGTTCCTTGCGGAAGATGTGACTCTTGCCTATTAAGAGTGAAAGGGTTTAGGGAAGCGAAAATTGAAGACCCTCTCATTCTGAGACTGAAGAAAGAGGGGAAGATGTGAAAGTTTCTGAGATATTCTATTCGATCGAGGGTGAAGGAATAGAAATCGGCAAGCCGGAAGCTTTCATAAGACTTGCAGGATGCAATCTCAGATGCGAATGGTGTGACACAAAGTACACTTGGAGTAATGGTGAAGAGATGAGTATAGAGGAGATAATTCAAGAGGTTAGGCGTTATCCCTGTAAGAATATTTCAATTACCGGAGGAGAGCCATTACTTCAAAGAAAAGAATTAATTGAATTAATTAAAAGGTTTAGGGAAAGGAACTATTGGATACAACTGAACACAAATGGAACCATTTTCGACCAGAGGGTTTTTGAGTCAGTTGATTTAATAACCATGGATTGCAAATGTCCATCTTCTAAAATGAAGAGCAAATTGAAAGTTTTAGAAAAGACAAAAGAATTATTCGGGTTCAAAACGCAGTTTAAGTTCGTCATTTCAAATGAAGAGGACTATGAATATGCGAAAATGGTTATTAGATCTCACTTGCAGGACGTGTTGGGTATAGTTTTCCAACCGGAATGGAATAGTAGAAAATTCGCAGAGAAACTAGTCGACTTCGTTAAGAGAGACAACCTACAGGTTAGAGTGATTTTGCAACAACAGAAAATGATATGGGGTTTGAAAAGAAGCGTCTGAAATTCAAGTTTGCAATGCCTGATAGGCCTTCATGAATTCCCTGCCTAGGGAAGCTGCATGGAAAATGGTTTTGAAGTCCATGCGGGACAACTCCAGCGCAAGTCACAGATTGTGCACGTATCTTTAATTTCTTCAACATGCAATGGGTTGGGAGCCATCCAACTATCGTTTTCTTCAGCTTCCATTATTTGCTCTGCTGTCTTGTCGAATTCATTGAGGGCCTCTTTAATTTCTTTCGCAGAAAACGAGACCGTAAAGATTGCGGATTCTGGTCGCGAGACTATTGAATCATCTCTGAGTTCGTTCAGAAAATAGAGTCTGGCAGCCTTAGGCAAGCAACCATTCTTGATGTTGTAAAGCGCAGCATAGACCTGCATTTGATACTTGTATGATTGAAGTGCCAAGGATCCTTCTTTGGGCCTTCTTAAACCTTTGTAGTCCCAAATCTCCCATTCCGAAGGATTATCAGCAAGCTTTTCTGGATTCATTCCAGGTCCAACGAGTACATCAACAACTCCTTCCATTAGGTATTCTTTTCGAGCACCTCTTATGCGATGCTCCGTATCAACAACGAGCGGATAGAGATTTGGGCCTTCAATCTCGTTGAATCGAGTCAAGATTTCCATTGCTTGATTCCTCAGTCGCTCATTTATGGATCGTATTCCATGCGCTTTCAGGGCGTGCTCGACTTCACCGAAATAGTTCACTATGTCTCGCTCACTAGGTAACTTGCCTTTGGTTCTTGGATTTTCAAATCCCATAAAGTGGTGATGGGCTCGATCCAGTACCTCATGAATGATAGTTCCATAGAATATTTGTACGGTGTGGGCAGGAACGAATCCCTTCTCAGCGAAGAAACCATATTGTCTAGGACACCTGCGATATCCAATGATGTCCGACGTTAGACCTAAACGTGGTACAGCTGGGACTTCTGGTTTGGGAATGACCTTAACCTCGGAATAGGGTTCAAACAAAGCTATACCTCCAAGATATCAAGATGATTGTTCAACCAGTTCAGTTTTCCACCACCTAGACCCAACTGTTGACCTGCTTCTTCTCCGGGGTTTATTTCATTCGACTTCAACAGGATGAACAAAATATACTGGGCACGGGAGTAAGCTACATAGTAGAAGCGGATAAGATCTTGTTTACTTCTATCGGATGGATCAGAGAGGGGAACGTCTGATTTGCGAAATTGTTGCATCTCTTGTTCAATCAAGACTGGAGCACCTACTTTCGCCTCCTCATCTGGTTTTGCAACAAATACTATCGGGAACTCTAGTCCTTTCGCTTGATGAACAGTCATAAAGGGAACCCTATCTATTGGATACATGACTTCGTCGTCCTCGGGATCACTTATTCCCTCCTGCAACATCAAAGTAACCAAAGCATTGTAGAATTGATGTCGCCACATCCAACTAAGCTCCCCTTTGAATTCTTGAGTTCGACTCATTCGCAGCGTTCCCCTACTTAGACCTAGATACCCCGGGATAGGTGTTGAGGTGTAAGCTTCGAAAATCGAAGTTAAATAACCAAGTCTGACCCCGCGTTCTGGATCAGTAGCCCAAGTTGCAAATGGTTCATGATTTAGAATGTGATAAAGAACATCTTGAAGATTAGAAGGCAAGTAGTCTCCCAGATCCTCGTTCGAAATCTTTTTTGTGGCCTTGCCGACGTATTCACCCAAGTCTTTGTACTTCGAGCACTCAGCTTCGTAGTAATCTCTCCAGCGGTTACATTCTTTCTGTACGTAATCTGGAGTCAGTGGGTAAGCTCTGTTCGCGTCTATGACTGAGAGCAGAGTCCCCAATGCAAGCATAATCTCTTCGTGCTCTAGGAATTGCCTTGATCTTGGGTTATAAAATGGGATATCTCTTTTTCTCAAAGCATCGGCGAATGACCCAGCCCATTTTGCAATCTCGCGGGTACTGTGAATCAAGAGGGCACAATCAGAATATTTTGTTATGATATTTTCAGTCCGGAAGTATTCGATGGCATCTGCAAAAAATTCTGCAAGTCCAGATCCTTGTCGTGACACGATGAGTCTCACAGCAGGCCACTCTCCAGATATTGAGGACTTGGCAACCAGTGGTGGTTTTGCTACGACTCGTGCGGCGGGTTTTTTCATCGTTTTGAAGGATGTAATAAACTCGTTGCACCAATTAACTATTTCAGGATGAGAACGATAGTTTTCAATCAAGCTAATTCGTTTGGGTTTTGTTCCCCAGAACTTCACACACATTTTGTCAAAATCTATCATAGATTCGACTGTGGCTCCTCTAAAGCGGTAAAGAGACTGGTCGTCATCCCCTACGACAACCAAATTATGCGGATCCCTTGAGGCAAGGCGGAAATATATCTCAGCCTGAATTGGGTTTGTATCTTGATATTCGTCCACAAGCACGTGGGAAAGAGATGAGTCATCAGGTTTAGCTTCGCCTTTCAGAAAAAGTTCGCCGTGAGGTGTGTCAAGGAAATCTAATAGCTTTGATTGCATGTGAGCGAAGTCTACGCGGGCAAAGTCGTTCAGAACTTCTTCATATTCCTGGAATTCAATGGCTAGAGTCTTCCAAACTCCACCTTTTGAAATCATAGATCTTGCATCTGTTCTGTATTGGACTATTCTGTTAAACAAACCCTGAGCTACACGGGCCCTAGCCCACCTGCCTGGAGTATATCCCCCTTTAAAGTAGTTTTGTGACCGTCTGTCAAACATGTAAAGAAAATGCCTAAAAAGATCTATGTGATCTTGCGTGAGTTTGTTTCTCCGAGATGCAATGTCTGAGTGAAAATATATGAACAAAAGTTGTTCCATGTCATCCATAGGTCTGAAATTACGATACCCTGGATAGCGATATTCCAGCAAGATATCGTTGCACAGACTGTGTAGTGTTCCGACCCTCAATTGGGTAATATCGACATCCTTGACTGACTTAGCATATCCTTTCCTGATGTGTTCTGTGTATAAGACTAACCGATCTTGCAGGTTTCGTCCGGCTTTCTCAGTAAAAGTGGTGACCATTACCGCGCGTGGGTCAACGCGATCGACTAATAGGAGTTTCAAACAACGAAGAACAAGGGCTTCAGTTTTTCCTGAACCGGGTCCTGCAATTATCCAAAGTGGTCCTTTCTCATGCGTAATGACATCTTCTTGAGATTCACTTACATGAATATTTCGACCCGGTAGTTTCTCAAGAGCGCGCAACATCTCTTGAACTGCCAATCCATCCGACAATTAATAACTACCATACACCAATAGATGTCACTGAATATAATTTTTGCGCGATTGCGAGAACTACCATGAAATGACAGTATAAGCGCGCGCTCTGGTATAAGAGAATATTGAAAGTTAAATCTTGATAACATCTGCAGGAGGAGTTCCTGAATGTGACTCACGAGACGGACATATAGTTTTTATATATCTTCGTGGATTGCCAAATAATAGTAGGATTTTCGTCCCACCGTTAATCCTTCTCGTTCTCGTTTTACTTCAAACTTAGGAGACAGTATGACAGCTTTTCCCTCTAACTTCATTTTCTTCTCGCTCAATGGACTCTTCTTGGCAAGTGTCGTTATTGGAGCTCCGCTTAACTCGATTTTCCCAACATTTTCTAAGTAGGCAGCCCGTAACATTTCATCAAAAACTCTGCGAGGAACCTTCAGTTGTTCACACATGGTTTCTCTGAGTTTTGGTATTTCTACAAAACTTCCTTTCCGCCACCGAGAAAGGGAAAGTTCATGATAACATCTGACAAGACCGATCTTAAAAGAGTTGGAATTTACTGTCTCATTTTCTATCGAATAGAGACGTTTCGTGTAGAGATGTCGTTGAATAACGCCTAACCTCTCACACCAGTTTGCTAGGACCTCCACAGCTGTCTGATTCAAACCTAGCTTGAGTTTCGCCGATTCTTCCTTAATTTCGTTCATGGATAACCCTTTGTCCTCGTTGATGTGGTCTTCTAATATTCGGATAAAATCTTGGTAGAATTGGTAATTTGCCAGAAAATACTCGTGGGTTTTGTCCCATTGTTCGGTCTCAAAATGCTCAAGGAACTTGATTGTTCTGTCGTTTGCTATATCGGCATCATCAATATTTTTCAGCAGTCCCATTTTTTCGACTTCCAGAATAATTTCCCTTGCTCTAGAAGGGCTTACTCCCAACTTCTGACAAGTTATAGTAACGTTTACCTTTTTCGTTTTCGTTGCTAAACTACATATTTCAATCACTCTTCGCAGCGTCACAGGTCGTATAGTCTTTCTTTCAACCATTTGAACCACCTGCAAAACGAAAACGTACTCTGCGTTTTGCGTATTCAAGAGCCTTTTTAGCCCATTTCGCTTTTCTAAAGCGAGCAGTTAAATGTTCCTCAATGTTTCCCTCAGTGATAGCCCTTTTCGTCTGTTCTATCTCATTCCATAATGTCCATAAATTGTGAAACGTTAGCAACTTGCGACTCTTTCTTAATTCTTGAAGGGAGTGCTTTTGACATATCGGACATTGGCATTGGAATTCATGATCTTGCAAATCTCTAAATTTGGCACGGCCATATCCAGGGATTGAGTAGTTCCTTTTTCCAGAAGCCACTACAAAATAAGAAGAATCAAATGAATCAACACCTAAATAAATCAATAGATGCGTCACTAGTGGGCCTCCCAAACCGTAAACATGAAGTGGAGTCTGACCGGCCTCCAATCTTGCAGCGAGTATGAGATCCACCAAAAGCCTGTAATTGCTATATCTTGGCATTAAACTACCGATGGCGAAACCGTCGAAATTTCCATGCCTCTTCAGGTGCCTTATTGCATTTCTAAGAATCACTGGATCATAACCATTTATGCTGGCAAAAAGCAACATTTGCGAATCTTTTCTAAACGAGAGGGCAAGTTTTGCATTTCTTATTGTGCGGGTAATATTGCTGTTTTCGGATATGGCTTTACATTGAATTGGGTAATCCAAAGTTGAAGCTATGTCAGCTCCTGCTTTCTCCTGAATCTCTAGAATCCTTTCCTGTTTAAGCGTTAATCTGTACTTTTTGTATATGAAACCGCCGCTGTCAACAAAGCTTACTCCGAAGAATCTGATAAAACGGTGAACTCCCAGTTGTGAAATTCTCCCTAGGCATCCACGTCTATTCATCGAAAGAAAAGAAGCATTGAACATTGCTGTGTTGATTTGTGGAAATTTTTCCCAGTATCGTGGGGTATTCCAACCTCCCTCTGCACCAAGATTGTGAACAGGGAATAATGCTGGAGTTTCTAGTACTCCATGTTTTGTATCTAACCGACCTGTCCTTGCAAGGTTATCTGACACTGTTACCTCAAACACTGGACCACCTTACTTTGATCATGTTGCACTACTTAATGCAGAAAGCTCAAACAAATCTGGAAGCATCTCCTTCAGTCTCTTTGTGTTTATTGTGGGAAAACCCATGTCAACCCCTATGTCTATAGCTTGATTGCAGATCATCAACATTCGACGAATGTTTCCCTCAGCTGCTTTTTGAATCTCCTTAACCGCATCTTCGGTGAAAGGAAAAATGTCGGTTGGCGGGTCTGCACCTTTGACTCGAAAATGTGTCAAATACGAAGAGATGAAATTGCGCATATCTTCTCTATTTAGCGCTCGTAGGGTAATTTGCCTGAAAATTCTCTCGGAAAAGGCGTGATATTCCTTAATTATGTCGACCCACACTTCAGGCGCGCATCCTATAATTAAGCAGAGTCCTTGAGGGTTAAGATCTATCAGGTGGCGAATACTGTTCAGGATCTTTTGCTTCAGAAGGGGATGGAGATATTCGATGGATTCAAACTCATCAATAAGTATGCATGTCAGTCTATTTCTTAGTAATGACAGAATTCGCTTCAAACTCATAAACGCCCTCAGTGCTTTCTCGTCGTTATCGATTAACGTAACAACATCGAGTTCTTTCCTATGTTCGAAAATGATTGGTTCACCACATAGGTATTTCCAGGCAAGAAATTTAGATTCCTCTAATGTCAGCTTCAAAAAGGCTGTTGCAAAGTCTGTGTATTTTATTTCATTGCGCAATCTCACTTTGCCGATCTCCAGAATCTCTGCTAACAACACACTACCATCATTCACTTTCTTCCTCAGGTTTTTTTCGCCGGTACAAAACTCTAGGAACCGCCAAACCAAGTTTTCTAACCGGTCGAATCCGAACTCGTAAATGAAACTCGAGTACAAAGAGACAAGTCTGTCACCTGGATTCGCCAAGTAAACAGCTACGATATTGTCAAGTTGACTTTCCATCTGTTTCTTAATGTACTTCAACGTATGCGTTTTTCCATTACCGTAACTTCCAACTAGGACTATGTGTGATGATGTGCCATGGAACGAAATTTTTATTATCTCTTCAATCATTTTCAGCTCTCGTTTTCTATCCATGTAAAGCAGCAAGCTCTCATCTGGCACGCCAATGTACGGAAATGGATTCTGTTCAAGACTGTATTTCTCGTATTTTTTGTTTGGGGATGTAAAATCTAGAAGGGTTTTTTTGTTATTCATGTGGGGTCTCCTTTTTACATACTTCTTTAGAAGTCTAAAGAATCACCCATTAATAAATATTTTTACCTCTATAGAAATCTAAGGGGGTATACTAATGGCAAAAAAATTCACAATGTCCGTCCCTAATTCCATGTACGAAGCCTTGGAAAGAGAGCGAAAGAAGAGACGGTTAGGCACAATTCAACAAACAATCCGATTCCTTCTAGCAGAATATATGAAGGAAAAAAACAGTTAACGTCTTTAGATCAGTAAATCGCGCAGTTCCAAGATCCCGTCAAAACGTTAAAAGCCACTTCTTCTTAAAACTACTCAACAACCTAAATATCCAATCAGGGAAAACCAGTGAAGTACTTCATACCAGAATGGGATGACCGCGTAGACCCCAAATATGATTTCATAAATGATACTCATTCAAAAGAGCACGCGGAAGACCCTATAAACAACGACGCTTACTTATGGAACATTTTCGGTCTAGACAACGTTCCAATCGACGGTGTCCTAGTTTCTAGAATGACAATTACCCAAAACAAGAGGAAATACAAGCAAGCATTGCACGAAGGTATCCATAACGTGCTAAGACTACCACATGACTTCGAAATTCTCGGAGACTGCGGCGCCTTCGGATACGTAAAGGAAGAACTTCCACCATTTGACCCAATTGAAACCTTGCAATATTACCGGGATTTAGGCTTCAACTATGGTGTCAGCGTAGATCACATGGTTGTCACACAATATAGGAAAGACCGAGAAACGAGAATGCGAATCACTTATGAAAACGGAGTCAAAGCATACCATGAATGGCGTAAGAAATTCAAAAAGGATTTTCAACTTCTTTTAGCCGTCCAAGGGTTGGACGTTAAAGACTACCTGAGAATGTATAGAAATTACATTGAATTAGGGGCCACTCATATCGCATTTGGAGGTTTGGCTAGATCACCTACCTCATTCATTACTGAATTGATTGATCAATTGGTCCATGAGATAAAATGGTCTACAAATATCCCGGTTTACGTGCATTTTTTCGGATTAGCACGCTTTCCTCTATTCCAAAAATTTCAAGAGTTGGAAGATTTAGGCGTTAAAGTTGGATTTGACTCTGCCTCCTACCTTCGAAAGGCATGGCTTTCCGCCGCAAGCACACAACTCAATTATTTAACCCTAGAAGGAAAAGGGTATTCAGCCATCAGAATCCCCTTCGTTACAAAGAAGAAGCGAAAGCCAACAAACACGCCTCTTAAAGAAATCAATGTAACTGAGTTACAACATTTAGAGCAAGAATGCCTTTCCATGTTAAGACTTTACGACAGAGAAGAAACAGACATCGAAAGCGTAGTATTCATTCTCTCAAAATTCAACAAAGCACTGGGTGAAAGACCCGACCTTATCAACTATTATATAAGAACCTTAGAAGACAAGCCTTGGAAATCATGCAAGTGCCCAATATGCAAAAACATAGGAATTGAAGTGATCCTATTTCGGGGAAATAATCGCAACCGACGTCGTGGATTTCACAACACACACGTTTTCTATCATATCTTGAAGACCCCAAAACTATGGCCTCTATTTATAGAAAAGAAACAGGAAAGACGAGAGACAGAACTATCTTCTTTGAGTCGAGGTGACAAAGTACTCGTTATAACTGAATGCACAAAAGAAAAGTTGGCGTATGACAACTCTCTTCGAGTGCCTGCCAAAAAAATGTACCAGGGAAGATTATTCAAAACCGTAAGAGATTATTGTGAAACAATCGGATTTGACTATGTGATAATTTCGGCAAAATATGGACTGATTTTTCCTGATGATGTAATTGAAGGGTATGAAAAGGTTTTGCGGACAAAGGGAGACATCAAAAGTATCCAACCCTCAGTCGAAGAGAAACTAAAGCCTCTACTGAAGAACTATGAAAGAGTAGTTGTAATTGCTGGCAAGATGTATCGAGATGTTCTTCAGAATCTTTGGGACGACAGGTTCATAGCAATCAAAAGTAAAGGTTACGGGGATTTATGCAGCATCGTTAAAAAGGCTATTCCTAAGGAAAAATCGCTTTTAGAGTTCGTATGACAGCAGTTCAGGTGCTTAAGCGATGTACGCGCGCTAGGCTGTTTAGAAATTAATTTGTTAGTTTTGTGGTTGGTGTCTTTTTCGGTTCTTCCGCGTGTTTTTCTTGGTTGAAGAGGTATTTCTATCTGAAAAGCACAGTTCTGAACCGTCTATCGCCTTTTTCTCGGTTTCTTGTTGATCATCAACCCTACCTTACGTCTCTTTAACGTCTCTCATTTACATCATTGGGTGGTGTAGTGTTTTATGCTGCGGATGAGGTTTGGCTTATGCTGTCTAACAGCTGTTAAAGCCACGACCAGCATGGCTGAGAAGCTTAAGCAAGCATGTATGAAAGCTTGTTCCAGCCCTCTAACTCTCAAGTAATCCAGGAGAAGCCATTCTTTGGCTCTGCTGAACACACGTTCGATGCTTACGCGCTTTCTGAAGAGGTTGACCAGACGCTTAATTCCGTGGACAACGAAGTCTTTTCCAACCCTTAAAGCATCTCTAATTCTAGAGCTTTTCCTGTAAGGTATGACCGGTTCAGCACCATACTTCCTCACTGTGTTCCTAGCTTTTGCCGAGTCGTACTGGGCGTCAGCCAAAACCGTTTTGAAGCTTATGCCTTCAGCTTTCAGTTGTTCCAGCAACGGTTTGATGAAGCATTTGTCGTTGCGGTTGCAAGGCTCAACCGTAAACGCTAAGGGTAGTTCCGAGTTTGTGCAGCATGCCGTGTGCACTTTATAGCCGAGTATGAAGCCGCGCCTTCCTCTTCCAACTCTGGCTTCACGGTCGCTTTTCCCTGTTTTGTTGTCTAGGCTTCTTTGGCTGTAGGCTTTGACAGCCGTGCTGTCTATCGCCACCACCTCACCCTTAACTGCTCCACTGCCCACGAGCTGTTTCAGCAGAACATTGAAGACTCTCTGATAACCTTCCTTTCCTAAACGATTTCTGAACTGAGTGAACAATCCGTGACTAGGAGCCTTCCGTTTGAATCCACATGCTCTAGCCATCCGCCTATTCCTCTTCAACAACAACGAAAGCCGTCGGTCACTTGGAACACGCCATAGATGCTTCAACAGCTGAGCCTTCAACATGGAAACAGCAGGATAAGGCTTACGTCCACGCCCAACTCGGTGATAAAGAGACGCCAAGAACCCACGAATAGAACCTAAATTCACTGACCTAAGCACTTGCTTAATACTCAAAGCTTCTTCCTAACATAACATAACCCAAACAACAAATTAATTTCTAAACAGCCTAGCGCGCGACATTACTGTTCAATTCATCTGCCACCGAACAATCTTTTTTATAATTGTTTAGTTGATATTGCAATGGAGAGTGAACTATGGTCTCCTGCCTGAGGCGTAGAAATCTTGTTTTCAATCCGAGTGTCGAACCAGAAATCTATCTAAATAGAGAAGAGATGAAAAGGTGGCTTCAGAGATTCTTAACGCGCTGGTTGCCAATGAAAATAAAGGTCATTACTCTATTCTACGGCGTAGACAATGCGGGCAAGACCCACTTTCTTAAACACACTCAATGGCACTTAATTAGGATCGGCGAACCTTCTGTCGCTTATATCGACCTGCGGAAAGTCGCTTCGGAATACGATTTCTATTTGAGAATTGTCAATGCCCTAGCAAAATCCGGGTTCGTTGAAGACTTTCTAAATGAAATTTCAAGTCTAAGGGATAGCAGGTCTATAAATCAGATAACGGGTGGTGTGAGACTCGGTTGGGTCGCCAAGCAGCTTGATTTCGACCCCTCACAGATCAGTTTGTGGATTTACGGAAGGTTACCTTACACAAGGGGACGCTGGATTCACTCTGTGAAAGAAGACGCGAATATCGCTAGAGCAACACTCTTGGAACTATTGAAAGCCTTCTATAAAATGAACGAACGGCGCTATCCTATTTTGCTCATCGATCATCTTGAGGATGTTCTTAGTGAACCACCTAGAAACTACATGAGCAAACGTGCGAAAGAAGAGACTATAAAACATTTGAGAACAGTCGGAGACTTCACGAGCGTCATTATTGCCTTAGACCATGACAGTTTCAGTATCTATAAACAATACTTCCCTGATTTCAAGTCTTCTTACTATACAGAGTTTAAACTTTCATATCTACAGAACGATTCCATTGAAGAATTCCTTTCGGAACTACGCGACCAAATTGTAGACCACACAAAGTTAGGAAAAATTGATCTTGACCACCCATTTGACGAGGAGAGAGTTACTTCTTCATCTTACCCGCTTACTGAAGAATGCGTTGGTTTCATGAGGACTCTTAGAACGTTGCAACCTGGCATTATCCTTACTCTCCTCAACCGGGCATTAAAAATAACTGTTGAAGAATCTGGAAGAGATATAATAACTCGAAGGCTTGTTGAAAAAACTGTTAAAAGACTGATTCCATACAGTTTGGTTGTATGTGGAAGTTGTAAGTTGAAGTTGACTCAGATAAACATTCGGTTACTACCGAAACATAATCAACCCGGTACGATTTTAAACGTTAGATGTCCAATCTGCGACTCACCTGTTGACGAGTTGCTTCCTTTGGTCTTGGATAGAATAGTTGTGGATACTTCCGCATTAGTCGATCTTTGCGTTTCAACAATATTTGAATATCTGCCAGATCAAGGGAAATCCCGAAGAGTCACCATTTACATACCTAAGGCTGTGAGACGCGAGCTTGCAGGCTGGGAGAAGAGAATGGACAAATATTCAGCTTCTAGGTCTGCTTTGAATGAACTGCGAAGAATTCAGGGACTTAGACGTCGAGGACGTGTTAATATTGAAGACAACGTTGGCCGAGAACCGAGAAGACATGAGAAGGCGTTAGCTCAATACACAAACTCCATTGACAGGGTAATCATGGAGACAGCCAAAGCTCTCAATGCAACACTGTTCACTCAAGATAAGCTCATGGCAGAAAACAGCGGAGCTCTAGGTATCTTCTCTCTTTTGTTTCTGAAAAAAGACGGACCAAGAAGAATAGGAAGGTCAACTTATCGTAAAGGAGTTTAACAATCATGATAAGCGGAAACATCCATTTGAGTTCCGATCTTAGAAGGCTAGCGTTTGTCAGACTCCTTGTTTGGTTAACTACTCCCCGAACGAGGATGAGTAGAGAAGCGTTAGTGAATAAGTACAGAAAAGTGATTCTAGAACACCGCGATAACTACAATTGGAATATAGATCCTGCAAGTGGGAGAAGAGTAGGTGGCATGGGAATGGGATCTAGTGAGAGGAGAGCAGAAAGAGACGTCATCGCGTTGAACCATCTAACACTAGCTCAAGACTTACAGTTCATTAGGAAGGGAGAGACCCAATGGAGCAAGAATGGTTACATATTAGCTAGCCTTTCAGGGGATGAAGGGGGTAAACCGTTTTTCTACGACGAAGTGAAGCTTGAAAAGGAACTGAGAAGAAAAGGCTTCATAGCAGCCTTGGGAAGGGGTGAACAACTCATTTTTTCTACGGCGTTAATAGGACTCGACGTTGACAGGATCCTCCCACTACTTTCACTATTCGAGGAAAACGTGCCTACAGCAGGCTTAGCGGATCGATTCCTGTCATGTGTAGACAAATGGTTGGAAAAGAAAATCGAATTTGAGCAGAACAGTCTTAAAAGGAGCAGAACTAGGCTGGAACGAAGACTTATCAAGGAAAAGATATCCAGACTTGAGATTGAGAAGAAAGAAGCGCGATCAAGTCGGAAGACCAAAAGAAAGAGGCCGTCGATAAGGACTTATTGTCATGAGCAGACCTCGCCACGCCTACATTTTCTGCAAGATCTCGGTTACATAGAAAAGAAGAAAGGAAAGTTCTATCTTACTGAATCGGGTTCTCGACTCAAGAAAGTGTTGATTGATCCTCTTAAAGAAAGCAACGTGAAGCATATGGATATGCTGGCTTTAGGAGATGAAACTAGTCTTTTAGATACCATTATCGATCTATCGACGAGGGGTCTTCCACTCGTGGAGTTTGAACAGTTCAGAACTTCATTTTCAAAAGTTGTAAGGTTTTACACCAGATCAGGAGCGATCCTCCTGTCTTACTTCAATACATTCATAGCTACTGCTTCCAATGTGCTTGAATGTTCTGGGTCTCTACCCATGGGGCTTTTCGACAACTACATGTCCAAGCTTTCAGAACTCAAGGAAGTAATTGTTTCGACATCCGGTAGGGGAATGAAGTACATAAAAATCCGTAGACGTCTTAAACCGCCATAACTTCTGAAACTTCTTCGGTGGTAATGATCTTCCTATTCTTACTAATTGCCTCCCCCAAGCATTGGGTTGCTGCATTTTCGATGTTGCGCGGGTACAACGCGGAACCTGCTTCTATCAGAGACTGACACATTAATTCAAGGGCTTCCACTGTAAATGGAAAATGGTCATCTTGGACTGTTTCTTCTGTTTCCTTTTTAGCCCTTTCAGCTAATTCTGAGCTGTCTACATCAGCAGGCCTTAACTGACTGATAAGCTCCTTCATAAACTTCGTAACATCATCAGGATCGTCGAAAGGTTTCAAATAAATGTAGTTTTGGGGGTAACCTATTCTGCTCCCGACTGGTGAGCCCCCCCAGAATATCGGGAGTCCGTCTTCAATGGATGCCCCTGTTACTGATTGAGCTACGACGGTTGCGATTCCATGTTGTTGACTCACAAGTTGTCGGAAAAAGGTTTCAAAATCTCTTAGTTTCTTCCGTGATAAAACATCAAGAGTTTCCACCTCGTCAAGCAACAACAACATGTATTTCTTCTTATATTTATTGAAAAGCGAACACAAGCTTAGGAGGGTTCTGATAGCGATGTTAGGGTCTGAGTTGTCAGAGATTACACCCAGTATTTGTTTTTCCTTAGATGTACATCTTTCTCCTGACAACCATTTGATAACAGTGTAGTCTTCTGCGGGCCTCGAAATGACGTATTTATGAATAATATAGGCCAGATCACGATTTTGCACGTATTTCTGGAGAACCGAAATCCTTTTGTATAGTTCAGTATGCTGTTGAAGTTCGTCTTGGTGCGTATCCCAGATTTGCGAGAACAACTCGAATATCTCGACGGGTGAGACCGCTGTTATTATGGCTCTGAAAAGATCTGAAGGAGTAGATCGAGAGTCAACTTGCGGTTGAGGAACAAAAACAGCTAGTACGTCAACCCCGTGTCGTTCTGACACATATTTATGGAAATAGTGTAATGTATGAGTCTTTCCAGAACCGTAGTCCCCCCAAATAAAGGTATGAACACTCGTGTTTGTGGCGAGGCCCCGTCTTATCCTGCCCTCCAGTTTCTTCTTTACATCTGTCCTTCCAGCAAATATAGCGCAGTCGAGCTGATTATCCAGCTGGAAGGAGGGTCTTGACAAACCGTAATCTTGCGGATTCATATCTACCGCCAGCGTTTACATAACGGTCTTAAGTATGAAAGAAGAGCATATATTACTCTTTTCATAAACAAATCATTGTTACGAACTAACAATCCGATTTCGATATTGCCTCGTGCCTCTTCCGTAAAATTCGCAGATCCAAGAATAACGTATTTTTCTCTTCGTCCCTCTATCACGTAAACCTTCGCATGAAGATTTCTTGATACGAAGATCTGTGCCTTTGTTTGTTTCCTCAGGTCGAGAAAGAACTTAACCATTTCTGTTTTTTCTGGAGGTCTTGTAAAAATCCTCACAGAAGCTTTCTTCTGAGCAAGAATTCTAACAAAATCCATCGATGGTTCCGAGAATTCAGATATCCAAGGACTGCAGAGATAGACCGCTACAGGTTTCGATCTCCTCAGCAGATTGACAAATTGTCTGGGGATATCCGTCGTAAGTATTCTTACCTGAGTATCAAGATCTAAAAGGCGTCTCCGTGGAATCATCTAGGTTATTCCATCTTTGGCACTTTTCCGCCATGGATCGTCAGTCTCGGCCTTATGACTACTAGAAAGATACGTGAAACCCCCATAGTCGACACTATTGCGGTTCCGGGCTTTAGTAGACGTATCTGTTCTTCGAAAGAGTATGCTTCTGACCTTCCGTGATATTCTTGGACTATTCGGTTCACTAACCTGTCAATCAGAGACCGTATGTCAGCCATAAAAGCAAGCGCATGACTAATTACCAATTCACATTGAGATGATATTTTTTGCGAAAGAGCAGAAGGTTGTTGGGTTGCCATAATCAGACCGAGACCCAAACTTCTGCCTTCTTTTGCAAACTTGATCAGGATGTTCTTCGATGCCGTGGTTCCGGTGCTAGGGCAATATTCATGTGCTTCATCTATTATCAACCACCCTGGAGAAACATCCTCTGCGGTAAAGCTAGTGGTTGTGCCTACCTCACCTATTTTTTCTTTTCTTCGAGTCGTTTCTCGTGCTTGGAAGATCTTGCGAACTAGAACGCCCACAACCAGATTTCTGAAGTCTTCACCGACTCCCTCCAGGTTAACAACAGTGAGATAGTGTCTTTTGTAGATTTGGGAGATCCTCGTGCCCTTTTTGGAGAATATTTTCCATCTTTGCATATCAAGAAGCCTGCTTCTCAGAGCACGGCGAGTTTGCATGTGATATCCCGTTTGGGGTGAGATGATGTTAACATCCGTGTCGATGCAATCGATGAAATCTTGGATTTCATAGTCTGTCTTCGGCGGTACGTCCTCTATCACTTCCAATCTTCCAGTGTATTCGTCTATTTTTGCCTTCTTGTAACTTTCTTCTCTAACCCGATTGAATACGTGATGTAGAAGTTGGCCCATTCTATCCTGATAGATGTCAAGGTTGAGAGCACCTGCAAGCTCTTCGAGTTCAATCTCGCTGAATTTGATCTGGAATTCCTTCCACTCGGGATCGATCTTTTTTCCGTAAGGAACGAAAACTTGAATATGTTGGATTCCATGCGGTTTGAGTCCCCAGGCGTCAAGCAGTTCAAGCTGTTTTCGCTCTTCTGCGTTCCTACCTCCGGGTGCATATTTCATCTGCCAGAACTGTCCTAATGTGTCGATGATAACTATGGTTTGTTTTGTCATTTTCGTCGTTATGTTTGATTCCTCCCTTGAAAGAGACAGGCCTTCCGCAAGAACACCCAGCGTATAGCTTTTCCCAGTGCCTCGTCGACCAGGGATAAGCATCACATAGGGATAACTCACATCCAACCATACGTTTGACGCAAAATAATCAGGTGCGGAAGTGTGCTCTAAGACTTTTCCAAGTAATATTAAAGAGTTTTCATCTACCCTGTCTTCATTACGTGTTATGATAATGTTGTTTCCTCGCTTTAGCCCAGAGGGAAGGAGCAACCGTTCTCTGACTTTTACGTATTTAACAGGTCTGTACTTATCCTTTAAAACTGGCAGTTTCATAGCTGACTCATCTACTCTATAAACCTCTTCAATTAATAAAACTTGATATGTTCTGGACTTTTGAAATCAGATTGATTTGTTAGACAGCGCGTGCATCATGGGGTTTTTTCAGAAAAACTATCTTTTACGTTTTGTGAAGTTAGAGTCTTTGGATATTTTTCAAGGACCAATTCTAGCAGACTAGAGAAGTCGACAGAAAATTTTGAGACACTTAGCCCTTCATCCACATCGGCTAACACAATTTCTACAAACTTCTTAAGCATCTTGTCTGGGATCAAATTGTCAATTTTTTTCCCCGGACCTATGATGTCTCGCTTATCTAGTTCACTAATAATATGTCTACTCAATCTCACTAGGTCTGACGGTCGAGCAATCTTCGACGTGCTTTTTCTCAGCTCTTTTCTATAGAGAAGAGGGATCCTTTCAAACTGGACCAGAGGGGCCAAGTCGTCCCCTATGTCGGATTGTTTTTGATAACTAAATTCTTTCAACTCCCCTTGGGAGACTAACAAGAATTTGACAACTGGTTGTGTCGTAGTTGAGAATATCTTTCCTAATCCGGATTTCTTCAGAGAAATAATCGCCAAATCTGCGACTGGTATATTGCAGAAGCATATTGCTATCGATCTTTGAAAATCTCTTTTCACCGATGCCCTCTTTTCTTTGAAACATTCCACTACATCAGAAAAGAAAAACGCTAGATTCCTCAAGTCGTTTAAGTCACGATACATTCCTATACTCTTCAGTTCACTTGCAGTGCATCTCATACATTTCAGGAACTTGACGCTTATTTGCCTCCTGACAGCTGATCCAAGTAATAGAGTCTCAAAGACTTCACCGAGTTTCCCAGGAATCTTGTACTTCTTAACCAAACGCCGAGAGGGCTGGCTTAGAGCCATAACGTCTTCAGCGAAGGATTTGCCGGTTTGCACATTAATTGCCTCAAGAAAAAGTAAGGAAAGAAGACTATGCGAGAGGGTATGTTGTCTTTGCTTCATGTAGCGAAAATAAGTATAGTATGAGAGGATGTTGATGTCTCTCCGCAGCGCTTCTATTATGTATGAACCTAACTCTGAGTCATTTTCATCCAAGAACACAACCATTGGTTTTCGCGATCGCATCAATTTCCTAAGCTTGTCGATCGGGTACAAATACTCCCAGATAACCTGTTTAACAATTGCCCTGATGTTAGAGCGCATATTTGAGAATTTCAATCTGACCGTCGTTCTTTGTACTATCCTTGAACATAAAAAACCTTTTTACATCCCAACTCGATAATACCAACGATTCAATGATGTAGCCGAAAGGAAGTGATCTAATCAGCATGTCCAAGAACGGTGTTTAAAATGAGTAAGAATCTATATTCTCTTCTGTTCGAAAAGCTATCCGCGAGGATACCAGACGCCGAACACAGAGTTCTGTTGAAAAACGTTCTAGAATGGTATGTAGAAGGTGGATCAAAGCTTGTTAAGACCAAGCTCGATGACCAGGTATCATCAATCCTTCAAGGATGGGAAGAGAATGCTGAATAAGCTTCGCCTGAAAACCCTCTCAGTCGAAGGGTTCAGAGGAATAAACAAAAAGATCAATCTGAAGCTAAACGGCAACTCAATAATCCTATATGGACCTAACGGTGTCGGAAAATCCAGTATTCTACAGGCGATAGAATGGGGGCTTTTCGGATGGTTACCCCACGTTTCTGGGGGAGAGTTTGAACAAGAAGATGCAATAGTGAATCAGTTCCATTCCAATGAAACGGCTAAGGTTGAACTCATTCTTGAAGATCCCCGGACAGAGATGAAGATCGTTCGCACCAGGGAAAAAAGCAACTGGTCCAGAAGAAAATCACGTCCAACCCTAACATTGAACGACACAACCTACAAAGGAAGGAAGGCCGAGGAAAAAATAAGGGAACTCATAGGACTCACAGAAGATGAATTCTACGCAAGCATACATCTACATCAGGAAACTCTCAGAGACATCATCACTGGTGACATCGAAACAAGGAACACAGTAATCGACAAGATGCTAGGAACTTACTCCCTAAGAGAGATAGCTGACGCTTTGCCGACAACCAAACTCAGAAGGATAACCAACGATCTAAGGCAACGAATTCAATCTCTTAAGGCGTCTGAACTCTCCAGACTTCCGCAGGCACGTTCCCAACTAAAAGAACTCAAGAAGGAGTTAGATTCACAGGAAATATCTGAGGAAGAGCTACAGATAGGCAATTTAAGCTCCAAGGTGAACAAATTAAGAATTCAGATCGACGAACTTGCAGATGAATTCGATGTTGCGATCAAACACTTGGAGGGTGCTGAAGAAGACCTCGTAACCATTCAGACGACAATTGCTGCCTTGAGGAAAAATCTCAGCGAGATAGAGACGAATCGCTTTCAGAGATACGACAAACTAGTCAATAGAGTCTCCTTCCTCAAGTCTTCAAAAAAGGAAGTAAACGATCTAAGTGACAGACTCAAAAACCTGGAAGCCACTTATGAATTTTCAGTCGAAGATAAGATAAAAGATATCGCTGGGAGAATTGGGTCTTGTAAATCTCAGCAGAAAGGGTTGAGGGAGCAATTGGACTTCCTCCGCAGCAAGAGTATCGAACTCGACAAGTTTTCGAGCAACCTCCAAACTCTGTTTGAGAGAAAAGAAAAGATCACCTCTGAATACGGAGAATTGGAGAGAATGAAAAGGAAGATAGTCCAGCTTGAATCGGACACCCAGAGCCTCCGCGACCAGATAAACAAGATGGAAGGATACAGTCAACTCGTAACCCAAGCAGCGGAATACATAAAAAAGCACAAACCAGATCTCTGCCCAGTCTGCAAGAACCCGATCATTCCTCAAAATATAATGGGAAAACTTCATCAGGAGATCTCCGAGACCGAAACTGGTTCCCAGATCCTAGAACTTAACGAGACCCTCAGTCAAAAAGATGAGGAAACAAGGAATCTCAGAAAAGTTCAAACCCAACTTGAAGACCTCGAAATGGCGATTGACGAAGCGAAGAGCGATCTGCAAGGATGCAAGGAAGACATCATAGAACACACAGAGTTATCAGAAGTAGACGCCGAGCAAGTGGGGAATACCATAATAAAGCTCAACTCAGCGATTGATCGATTGACTTCTTCGTTAGACTCGATGACACAGGAGAGACTCCAACTAGTGAATACTCGCTCTGAAAAGAAACGCCTTGAGAAGTCACTCTCAGAACTACATCGAAAAATAAGAAGCGAGCTTGTGATAAAAGACGAAGTAGAACTACCTAAGGCAATTTCCGAAGCATTAGATGATGCAGAAAAGAAATTGGACAAGTTCAAAAAGTTGAACTCAAAGCTCCAAGAATTGACGAAACGAGTTGAACGACTTGAGCAGATACTCAGCTATTTGCTTCATGAGGCGGAAGTACTTAGACTGGAAGAGGAACTCCCTGAGCTTGAAGTACTCATCAGGTCGGAGACAAACAAATACAATAAACTAGTGAAGTTGAGGAATGGTTTAACTCAGATCGGAAAGGCTGCCTTAGAAGAACAGAAGGATTTCATTACCCGCATGCTAAAAGATGTCGAATCAGACATCAACCATTTCTACAAGAAGCTAATGGGACACATGTACTACACAAATATAAGCCTAGACTGTGAAACCCGAAGAAACAAGAACATCTACTGGATAAAAGCTAGTGGCGCCGACTATGAGACTCATGTTAGAACGCGATTCAGCAACACTCAACTGAACGCCACAGCAATAGCTATCTTCAACTCTGTTTCAAAACAGTTAGATCACAACTTAGATTTCATTATCTTTGACGATCCTTTTCAGTCAATGGATCAGCATCATCGGGATGCTCTGATAGAGAAAATAGTTGAGGATTCAAAAGAAAGACAGTTGATAATCGCTACACACGACAATTTACTACTAGAACGTCTTCAAAACTCGATCAGTCCCAAAAAAACAGTAAAAATAACTGGCTGGTCCACACAAGGGCCACTCATAGGCTAGCAGTTAACGCTCCTAACAGCACATGCAACAAAAGTTGTACTGTAGTATCATCAGAAGAAAAAGAGGGATACTAACACATGAGTTATATTCTCCACATGGATGTTGAAACCAATAGCTCGCATGCTCGCGCACACATCTCTCAACAGCTACTAATATCCTAAGATTCGACCCCCGAGCCCGCAGGGTCACAAAGCTCATTTACTGGTACGCGAAATAGCTAAGCAACTAGGTAAACAACCGAACGACTGGTGTAAGCCGAAATGCATCCTGCAAAAAAGCGTGGATCCCCCAAAAAATATGAAAAACTCCTACAACTTATTAAAAGAAGATCAATAGTGACTTTGAAAATCTGCCGCGTGGAACACCCTGAAATCTCCTCAAGCACGTTTTACGGCATAATAAACACATTGAGTAGACACAATTTGATAAGGAAAATCGTCGGGCAACAGTCATCTCAGAAGGGTTACCAGAAAACTAGGGAGTTTACCATAGAAAAGGCTATGGAGCTCGTCAAAGCGAAAAGCGCGAGAGAGTCGACTCGCAGGACGCCAGACCACACAAAGGATGTTAAGGGGATAGCAAGAGAACAAGAAATGAGTTCAAGAGGACCTCAAATAGGGTTTATGGTTCTATATGAGGATCCTTCCGAAAAGTTTTTCGTTGAAGCTATTCTCACGACAGACAAGAACGGGTATCCTATTGAATACCGCTTCACAGACAGGATACCAATCAACGCGACCCAACGGATCCTCTATGGTAACACATTAAGAACTTACTTAGTCCTCGAAGTAGTCGGATTGAAACTACTTAATAAACTTGAACAGATGCCAACTCTGATTTTGGTGAAAGGTGAGGAGTTATTGGAGCTCAGAGAGAGAACAAAGTGCCCGATGCTATGTGTGGAACATGATGTGAATTCTGATGATCCAAAAGAGATGTTGTTCAAAACACACCAGAAATACCGTGGGGACATCGATAGAATACGCAGTTTACTCAAATCTTATAGGGAGCAAGTTCCTCTTGATGAACCTTTCAAAAGGATAATCAAAGCATTACAGAAATCTTTTCCAATAAAGTAGTCATAATACAGATTATTGAGGAAAGTCTTTATACTAGTATAAGTGAAACGAATGAAAGAGAGATGGCCAAGAATTATTCTGACTTTACCAGTAATGCTCAATCTTGGACATGTATATACGCAGGTACCGCTTATTTTATTGCTGTAATGTCAGGAAATGAATGAACAAATAGGGGCGCGGGATATATAAATGTCGATTCTGACCCTTCAATTTTTGGCAGTTCTAGCGACCCTGGCAACCGTAAGTCTATATCTTGTTAAGAACCGGAAAGCAAAAGCGCACAAGCGTGTGGAGAAGAAGATTCGTCAGATGTTGGAAACCAGTGGAAAACCTGTCTTTTTTCATGACATTAGTAAGGAATTGGGGTGCCGCCACAGTGAAATAGTTGAAATAACGAAGCGGATTATTGCGAGAGATAGGGTTTCAGGTGTAATATCCTTTGACGAGACCTGTTTCATTTCTGAGAAAGAGCTAAGAAGCAGGACTATTCACGAGAATATTTCCTTAAATGAACTCGTGTCTGAAATCTCGAAAATTGATAACCCTGAGATAGAAGATATCGACCTTCGAATTGCAGCCGACGACTGTCAAGTGCGTTCTCTAAAAACGTCAGTTATTCATGAAGCTGTAGTTAAGGGACAGAAAATAGGTGTAATATCTGAATCCATACATGTGGGACAAAATCTCCTGTCAAAAGCACGTTTGCATGACGAAGACATTCGGGCGTTGCTTCACCCATATCCTTCTCCGATTCGAAATGTTGATCTTTTCAATGTAATAAAAATGAAAGTCTGGAAATACGCATTTCCACTTGAAAGGGTTCTAAATGCTTTTCAGTCGGAAAAACCTGTATTGCTGTTCTTAGATGAGAATGACTCAGACTTCAATTCATACCTACTTGAAGTTTTGAAGACGAACCAAGATTTTCTCACATATTATGCTGATTACATTCATTTGAAAAAGAGGCAAAAAACCTTTGCTCAAACTCTTCTCTCGCTCCTATTCCTTGAGTCAAAGAATGTTCAAACGGGGAAAACCTTCGCTGGAGATGTTGTTCGGGTCGTCACACAAGCCTTTCATTCTGTTGACTATCATACGGTTAATCAATTTATGCGTATGAAAATTGCATCATTGCTTAGAGTGTTCCGTGCTTTTCTATCCGGAACTGGAACAGAACGTGCCGCGAGCATAAGCTTCTTGAAGTGTATGAAGTGCGACGTTAGCTATGGACATTTAAAATCATTTGGTTTCTTCCAAGACTTAAGCGATCAAGAGAACACAGCAAAGTTCTTTTCAAACATCCTAGCTTGCTTCATTTCGATGGAAAAACTGAATGGACGAAAATTTGTGGTGTGCATAGGGAATATCCCTATCCATGAACCAGGTGATCTGATAGATTCAGGATTGCCAGAACTGTTCGACCAGATTTCGCCTAAACTGAAGCGAATAGTCAAGTTTTATCTGGTGTCTAAAGGTAGCATCCTTGGAGACCGAGTAGATTTGAATTTCATGAGTCCCAGATCTGAAAACCACGATTTTTTGATTGAATACAAAGACGATCTTAAAATCGTGAGAATTCCATTCGTCTCGAAAGTCACTAATATTGAAGACCTTGCATCAAGTATTGTTAAGGATTTGACTGCGTTTAGGACTCACATCGGTTTGGTGATATCCGATCTTGTTTCAGAAGATTCCCTCAAGAAACTCTCAAGTGTGCTAATTGAACATTGCAATAGACAAGTAAGCGTCCTTGATATTTCGCATGCTCTGTCAGCTTTATTGGGAGTTGCCATAGAAAAATATCCGACACCCTTGACTTCAGCCGATATCAATGCCCTTTTCGCTGTCCCTCAGCCTCCCGCCTCCGCCTTCGTACGTACACATCCAAGACGTGCGAACATTAGAGACTTGAAGGATGGCACGCGTGATAAAACTGTTGAAGGCCGCATCACCCAAATAGGTAAAGAAAAAGAGGTTTGGACTAGATACGGAAAAACGCGTCTTGTCTATGCAATGCTCGAAGACAGTACTGGAAAGATACAGTTGAACCTGTGGGGAGATGATATCGATCGGGTTAAGGAGGGTGATATCGTAAGGATCTATAACGGTTATGTCATTACCTACGAAAACACAATTAGTTTTAACATACCAAAATACAAGGGAAGCATCATAGTTAACCCTTCCAAAACTACTCACTCCCACTTTTCATCCTCAGATGCGGACAAAAGCGTTGCTACTTACCGTCGGAAAAATCCTGATGTGAAGTTGGCCAGCTGTAGTTGCTGGTGTTACGCGACAAAAAGGCAAGTACACGTTAAAGGCGAACTCCGAAGCAAGCATCAAACAGGACTTTTCAAAATCACAGATTGCGAACATGAAGAATGCCCAAAACGTTTAGCAGTAGATTGCCTCATCGGGAAAACGCGGAAAGGCCATTAGCGCACTCCCAAGATTTGCCAATCTGCATCCAAAATACTGTGCAGCGATTCATAATAGTTAATACAATTTTGAACTAGAATTCACACTGAAAACTAGGGCGTTAAGTGGCTATGATGACTGAGATTCTTATTGCTTTAGTGCTTCTACTAGTCCTCGCCATACTAGTAATCCTATCACAACTCTCCGGTAAACTTGGAAAAGTTACAGTAGACCAAGAAACCATTAAAGGAGCAGTAGCTACATGCTGGAAAGAGCTTGGAATAGACCAAGACATCGGAGCAATAAGAGAAAGAGCCAACGACATCCTACAGGCCTCTCAAAGCCTAGAAAACCTCTTCAAAGTCACTCGCGGCCGAGGAGAATACGGCGAGTTCCAACTCGAACAAATACTAAAAGACATTCTTCCAGCCCAATACGTGCACATAAGAAAACGCATCCCTCAAACAGGCAAAATACCCGACGCCCACATAGTCACCCCTCAAGGAATACTATGCATCGACTCCAAATTCCCACTAGACAACTACAGAAAAATGCTAGAAACAACCGACGAAACACAAAAAGAAAAATTCAGCGCAAACTTCCGCAACGACGTAGAAACACACATCGAAAAAATAAACACCGACTATGTTAAACCAGAAGAAGGCACCACACCATTCGCCTTCGGCTTCATCCCATCCGAAGCCGTATACCAGTACCTAACAGAATGTGAAATGAGCCTCGTCGCCGAAGCCGCCGCAGAAGGCGTACTACTAGTCTCTCCAGCCACACTCGCCATAAACCTAAACCTCTTATCAGT
>Ga0209121_10001153_pt1 | contig 27612 bp, 20 predicted proteins | sample Cruoilmetagenom3_FD_187292 | JGI IMG/M metagenome (GOLD analysis project Ga0209121, IMG submission 187292) | Oil polluted marine microbial communities from Coal Oil Point, Santa Barbara, California, USA - Sample 3 (SPAdes) (version 2) | ecosystem: Environmental > Aquatic > Marine > Oil seeps ...
AAATTTACAATATGTTGTTTTTTTTGGTCATAGCCTCAATTTCACTATAAAGTTTATCTTCAAATGACATCGTTTCAATAACATACATGGAAATACAAGCAGAAGCCACAAATAAGCATCTGTAATAAGAAAATCAGAAAAAATCCATAACTTTTAAGGGCAAAATAGCTTTAATTTATAATATGTTTGTGTTATCATATGATAAATAAAATTGAAGGAGGTTTTCATGGCAAATGATTTTTCCTATACAGACATGAAACTACCCAAAATCAAAGGAGGAACCATCAAAATAATCGTTGCTGTTATCGTCGGTCTTATTGTTCTTACCAGTACTTTTTATCAAATTAGTCCTGAGGAAATTGGTGTGATTCTCCGCTTCGGCAAATTCACCCGGACAACCGAGCCAGGACTCCACCTCAAGATTCCTTTAGGAATCGAGACATTAACTAAAGTCCCAGTTCAGAGACAGTTGAAAATGGAATTTGGATTCCGAACTGTAAAACCAGGTATCAGGACAGAATATAGAGTAACTTCTGAAGCTTTTAAGGAAGCTACCACGCTGACCGGCGATTTAAACGTTGCCGTTGTAGAATGGATTGTACAATACAAGATCAAGGATGCTTATAAATACTTATTCAAAATAAGGGATGCGGATACCACATTTCGCTATATGAACGAAGCTGTTGTTAAAAAGGTCGTGGGTGATAATTCAGTGGATGAAGTTATTACGGTTGGAAGAGCAAGAATCGCATTGGAAGCAAAAGAGGAATTGCAGCAACTATGCGATCTGTACGAAATCGGAATCGAAGTTAATCAACTAATCTTTCAGGATGTCAATCCCCCCGACTCTGTTAAACCATCCTTTAACGAAGTCAACGAAGCACTACAAGAAAAAGAAAGAAAAATCAATGAAGGTTGGTCAGAATATAACCAGGTAATCCCCAAGGCAAGAGGAGAAGCCGAACAGATGATAAGAGCGGCAGAAGGGTATGCTACAGAAAGGGTTAACATGGCCAAAGGCGATGCTAACAGATTCAGAGCCATCTATCAAGAATATGCCCGTGCTCCATTGGTTACGCGAAAACGTCTTTACCTTGAAGCCATCAATGAATTTCTCCCAAAAGTAAAAAGAAAAATCATCTTCGATGAGAAGCAGAAAAACATACTTCCTTTACTGAATTTAGGAGAGGAGACAAAAAAATGAAAAAACCTGCCATAAATATTTTAATAGGTGTGGTTGCCTTTGTTATTCTGATAATCCTCATTGACGCTCTCTACATTGTATCTGAAACTAATCAGGTGATTATAACTCAATTTGGAGAACCAAAGGGTGAGGCAATCACTTCGCCAGGCTTACATGCAAAGACTCCTTTTATTCAGAAAGCAAATTTCTTCGAAAAAAGATGGCTCGAATGGGACGGAGACCCCAATCAGATACCAACGAGAGATAAAAAATATATATGGGTTGACACTTATGCACGCTGGAGAATCAAGGAGCCTCTTATTTTCTTCCAGAGAGTCCGAGATGAGAGGGGAGCTCTATCAAGAATCGATGATATAGTAGATGGGGAAACAAGGAACGCCATCGCAAATTTTTATCTTATCGAGATTGTCCGCTCATCAAACCGTAAATTTGAGCTGACAGAAGAAACTGAAATCCTCGATATCGCAAGCGCCATCCCTGAGATCGAAACAGGAAGAGAAAAAATAGCAGATATTATCCTTAAAAAAGCCTCGAAAATTACACCTGAATTCGGAATTGAGCTAAAAGATGTCAGAATAAAAAGAATAAATTATGTAGAAGAAGTTCAAAATAAGGTCTTTGACCGAATGATAGCCGAAAGACAGAGGATTGCATCAAAATATCGTTCTGAAGGAGACGGAAAGAGTGCAGAAATTCGCGGGCAAAAAGAAAGGGATCTAAAAAAGATCAATTCAGAAGCATACAGAAAAGCAGAAATAATTAAAGGAAAAGCTGACGCAGAAGCAACAAAAATTTATGCCCATGCATATAATTTAGATCCAGAATTTTACCAGTTCATGAAAACTCTTGAAACTTACAGAGTAATAATGGATAAGGAAACCTGGATTCTCCTTTCCACAGAAGCTGAATTTTTGAAGTACCTTAAAAGTACAAGGAAATAAAAAGGAACCACATAGAAAGGAAATAAGGCTAAAATTTCAGAAAATTATCTAAATTTTCCTTATTTGGAAAAAGAGCAGGCGTTCCCCCTGTATGGAAAAAAACAACTCTATCGTTTTTGTTAAAAAAGCCTTTCTTGATTAAATCAATAAAACCAGTCATAGCTTTGCCTGTGTAAACCGGATCGAGAAAAATACCCTCCTCCATAGCAACAAAACGAATGGCTTCAGAAACTTCTTTATTGACAATTCCATAACCTTCCCGAACATACTCATCGAAAAGAATTATATCATTCTTCTCCATCGAAATATTTACATTTAAGGCATTCATCGTATCCCGAGCAATTGTCAGAATTTCTTTCCCGAAAGTCTCCTTATCATCGGATACACTTATCCCTAAAACCTTAATATTTCTATTTAAAATCTTTCCTCCAACAGTCAAACCCGCTTGAGTTCCCCCTGAACCCGAAGCATGAACAACATAATCTACATCTAAATCCTGTGATTCGGCTTGCTCTAACATTTCTATAAAGGCGTTCACATAGCTCAAAGCACCAAGAGGTTTTTCCATAGAACCACCTACCATAGAACCACCTAAGGGAGCAACATAGGGGGAATATCCTTTTCTCTTTTCTTCCTTTAATATTTCCTCTATGCTCTCTATAGCATCTTCCATTTTCACAACTTTTCCTTTCTCTGCTTCTCTTATTCTTATATCTGCCTTAAGAATTGAATTCAAAAGAAGATTTCCATCATATTCCTCGGGAAGGTCGTACGATTTAAATAAAATCAGGACAGGGTTTATATTAAACTTTCTTGCGGCAGCTACCGTCTGAAGGCACCAGTTTGACTGCAAACTACCCCAGGTAATAATACAATCATCATTCTTTTCGAGCACATCAGGAATTATAAACTCAAGTTTACGGGACTTGTTCCCACCAAAAGCCAGTCCAGTGAGGTCATCCCGTTTTACAAAAACATCCGGTCCACCGAGAGCTCTGGAAAGATTTTCCAGTTTATAAAAGGGAGTTGGAGAATTAATCAAGTTTTTCCTTGGAAATTTCTGAATTCTATTTTTTATATCTAATATTGAAAATACTGACATTTCAGTCTCCTTAAAATTTTATAACAAAATAGAGAAATTATATCAAAAAGAATCAACTAAAAGCTTTTCCATGCTTTTATAAAAGACTTTATTTTCTCCTTTCCAAAAGAACGTATTCGATCTCCATAATAATAAAAAACCGGAATAACGATAAGGATAAAAATCGTCGAGCTTATGAGCCCCCCTACAGCAGAAAGAGCCAGGGAAGACCAGATTTTCCTCCCTCCCTCTTCAATCTGTATTAAGACCAGAGGAAACATTCCAAGAACAGTAGTACTTGCTGTGAGAAAAATTGGCCTTATTCTCTCATTTGCTCCCTTCAAAACTGATTCTTTAATAGGCAGCCTTTGCTTTCTCTTTAAATTTATATGATCAACAAGAAGAATAGAATTATTCACCACGATTCCACCAAGTAATATAACGCCGATATAAGCAGATGAATCGAAGGAAAAGCCTGCTATTATGAATGCCACAAATACACCTATTAATGCTAAAGGAACTGCAAGAAGGATAAAAAAAGGCTGGATAATCGATTCATAAAGAGAAGCGAGAATCATGAAAATAATGATAAGCGAAAAAATGATGGCAAATGTGATCTGCCCTTTTTCTTCTTGTGTCATCCACCTCTCCTCCTCTAAAGTTGCAGAAAATCCTGGAGGCAACTCGAGCTTTTCGAAAACAGTTTTTTTGTATCTATCAGCCGCTTTATAGGGACCTCTGAATTCCCACATCACCGTCTGCTGATACTGCTGATCTTCCCTGTCTATTGATCCTGCAATGGGCCTTTCTTCCATTGACGAGATTTCTCCTAACTTCAATAACTCCCCTCCCCTTGTCTGAATTAAGGCATCCTGTAAATTTTTTATATCATTTTTCTCTGCTTCTGGAAATTTAAACGAAATATTCATTTCTTTTCCCTCTATTCTGACTTTCAAAGGAAATGAAACTCTTCCATGAATTAGAGAGGCAATATGGCTGTAAAGATAACGTGGATCTACATCATATTTCCTTAGAGCTTCTTTATCTATTTTTAAAATGTATTCAAATGAATCAAGCCTGTAAAAATCATACCTACTCGCTATGATTCTAACATCCTTTATTCTTGGGTTCTTCTTTAAGTTTTTTTCAAGGTTAGATGTTATCTCCTTTAACTTTTTTAGATTATAACCATAAAATTTTATACGAGAATCATAGAAGGTTCCAGGTCCTATTGATGAATAATATCCCTGAGGATCAAATCCAGAAACCGAAACACCGATTCCAGCAAAATTTGTTGCGAGCTGAATCAATTCTTCTTTTAAAATATAAGGGTAGAAAGAATTTTCAATTTCTGGAGAGAAAGTCATAATAATCCATGCATTTTCAGCAGTAATTGTAGAATTCACTTCTTTTTCATAAACTTTTTCCATTGCTTTTTCTTCAAATTTATTGACTACATCATCAGTTCTTTCTATTTCAGTCCCGGGAGGCATATCAATCCAAACCCTGAGGCTCTGTTTAGCATACCAGCTAAAAAATTCACCGAGTGTAACTTCTGTCCTGAACCATCTGTATGAACCATAAAAAATAGCAGCGACTATGAGAATAACTTCTACAGGGTGACGGATTACAAATTTTAAAAAGACTTCGTAACTTTTAATAATCTTACTCTCTCTCTTTTTCCTTTTTTCCTTCAACAACTTCGGGCTTAAGGCAGGAATCAGAGAAAAAGAGACAAGAAGAGATACTGCAAGAGCTGAAGAAATAACTATAGCTAAAGGAAGATAATATATTTTCAATCTCCCTTGAAAATATGCAAAAGAAAAGAAAACACTCATAGTAGTTAAAGTTGCAGCCAATACTGGAAGAAAAACTTCTTTAGACCCTTTAATGGCGGCCTGGACAGGAGACATGCCTTTTTCCCTCATAAGCAGAATATTCTCAAAAACAACAATGGAGTTATCCACAAAGAGACCGAAGCCCAGAGCAAGACCTCCCAGGGTCAACATGTTTAAAGAAATATTGAAAAAATAAATTAGATTAAAAGTGATAACAACTGAAAATAAGATAGAAGAAAGAATCAATATAGAGGGTTTAAAGTTTTTTAAAACAAGGAAAACAAGAAGAAAAATCACTGAAATAATTATCCCTGCAAGAACACAAAGCTCTTTTAGATTCTTCTGTATGTCTTCGCTTTCATCATCTACAACTCTGAAGACAAGATCATGAGGCAGTTCTTTGTTTATCGCCTCAAGCTTTTTCTTTACAGACCTGGCTACCTTAAGAGTATTTGCCCCTCTCTCTTTTCTTATGGTTAACCTGATTGTGGGCTGCCCGTTAATCCTGTTTATGTAGTAGATTTCTCCATAAGAAGGAACAATTTTTGCTATATCCTTAAGTTTAATCGGGATTGTCCCTGAATAAGCAACAATTACCTCTGCTAATTCCTTAATATTTTCAACTGAATGATCTACTTTAAAAATAAATTCTTGCGTTCCTTTTTTTACTTTCCCTGAAGGATAAGACTTAATTCTTCCTTCTATAGCAAATCGGACAGAATATGGATGAATCTTCAACGATTTTAACTTTTTTTCATCAAGTATAATGCTTATCTCAGGATCGGAACCTCCGGTTACTTCAACACCAGCTATGCCTTTTACAGAACCAATCCCTATCTCAATTTTGTCCTTGACAAGTTTTCTCAATTCTTGAAGAGAATAATCACCCGAAATGGTATAGCTAAGAAAAGGATTAACAGAAAAATCTTGCGGCACGTAAGGACGAATCCTCGGTCTTATCCCATAGGGAAACGTTTCTTTCAATTCCGCAATCTTTTCCCTCAATGCGAGTTGGGCAAACTCCATGTTTGTCTTTGGATCAAATTCTAATGTAATTTGTGAACGACCGATTCCAGAAGTTGAAGTAATCTTTCTTACCCCTTTTACTGTAGAAACTTTTTCTTCCAGACGAGATGTGATTTGTGTCTGGATAATTTCAGGTGGAACGTCAGACCACGTCGTTTCTATATCAAGCTGAGGAAATTCTTCTTTAGGAGCCAATTCAAAAGGGATATGCAGAAAAGAATAGATGCCCAACACCAATAGGGCAAGAAAAACCATAGAAGTGGCAATTGGCCTTTCTATAAACAACTTCATCTTCTTTTTTCAGCAATTTCATAGGCCAATGGGATAAGAATCAATGTTAAAAAAGTGGAAAATAGAAGGCCACCAATAACAGATATAGCCAATGGTTGCTGAAGTTCCGAACCTTTTCCTAAACCCAAAGACATAGGTAAAAGCCCGAAGACTGTAGTAACAGTTGTCATCAGGATGGGTCTCAATCTTACTTTACTCGACTCTATGATAGCTTCTCGAATCCCCATTCCTTTTCTTCTTAAACGGTTTGTATAATCTATTTTTACTATGGCGTCATTGACCACTATCCCTGCTAAAACTACCATTCCCATAACAGAGATAACATTCAATGTTTGTCCGGTAAGAATCAAAGCCCATACTGCACCTGTCAATCCCATGGGAAGGGTGAATAAAATCAAGAAAGGATGCAACAAAGATTCAAACTGTGCTGCCATGATCATATAGACTAAAAACACTGCGAGCAAAAAAGCAAAAATTAAGCTTCTGAAAGACTTCGCCATTTCTTCCTGTTCGCCAGAGAAAATAATTCTATAATCAGGAGGTAAAGAAAGCTCATCAATTTTCTCTCTTATTTCTGGAATAACCTGGCTTATTTTCGTCCCCCGTAAATTAGCAGATATCAATATTTCCCTTTGTTGATCCTCTCTCCTGATTTCTTTCGGCCCTTTTACCATTTCATAGTACACGAGCTCCCTTAAAGGAATAATGCTCCCCCTGTACGGAATCTCTTCGTTTAAGAGAGATTCAATGTTTTCCCTTTTATCTTTTTCCAAGCGGACAAGGATATCATATTCTTTTTCCAATTCTTTGAATTGTGTATCTTTTCTGCCTCTTACTGCATTTACAAGAAAATTGGCTATCATTGCTGGAGAAATATCATACTTTTCGACAGCTTCTTTCTTTACTTTTACTAAAAATTCAGGCTTTCCTTCCCCAATATTTGCATTTATATCAGCAATTCCCTTGACATCTTCCAATTTTTCTACAAGCTCTTGCGCAATGACTTTTAACCTGTTAAGATCATCACCTTTAACCTTAAGTCCAACTTCGGCAGTGGAAAAAGCAAGAAATTCCGTAAGGGTGGATTGTTCTCTTAAAACCGAATAATTTAGACCGGGAAATTTTTCGAGCTTCAATCTTAAATCACTGATAGTATCCTCTACCTGGGATTTGTCATGGACTTCTACATATACCTTAGCAGAGTTCAATGAAACATCAGGATTTAAATTCTCCATGCCACTCACGATACCTATCTGAGAGAAGTTAGCCTTAACAGCTTTATTTCCAATGAGCCAGTTTTCTATTAAAAACACTAAGTCTGCTGTTTGCTCCAAAGAATAATCTATGGGTGTTTTAATATTTAACTCAAACGAAGTACTTTGAGGTTTTGGCATTAGTTCTCTTGGCATTTGATATGCAAGAAAAATAGTTAAAGCTAAAAATATTAGAGACCAAGCTATGACTCTGCCCTTATTTTCTAAGCATTTAATAAGAAATTTATGATACCAGCAGGCAAATTTTTCATAGAGGAAATTGTACCCTTTGAATATAAAACGGATGATTGGTTTTATAGGAATATATACATAATGAATAATAAGAAGAATGAGCTGAACAAAATAGCTTAACAGGAAATTAAGGATTAAATAGATTCCCTTAAAGATGAAATTCAGCAACCACTTTAACCCTTTGTAAGGATAAACTAAAAATCTCCATTTAGACTTTTTTATTGTGTCATTTGTATTTTTTTCTTCTTCATTAATTTTTACTTTATTTTCCTTCTTTTCAAACTCAAATTTTCTTGATGCCAGCATAGGAAGGAACGTTAAAGAAACAAATAACGAACACAGAAGTGCAAAAGTAACCGTAAGCGCCTGATCTTTGAATAACTGTCCCGCTACTCCATGAACATAAATAACAGGAAGAAAAACTGAAATAGTTGTAAGAGTTGAAGCGGTAACAGCCATTCCAACCTCTTTTGTACCTTTATAAGCGCCATCTTCGAGCTGAAACTTGCCTTTCTTATATCTGAAGATACTTTCTGACACTACTATAGAACTATCTACAAGCATTCCTACGCCCAATGCTAATCCACCTAAAGACATAATGTTTAGTGTAACATTCTGAAAGTAAAGAAGGTTAAAAGTAGCTATGATAGAAATAGGAATGCTTACTGCGATTATTAGTGGAGTTTTTAAATCCTGAAGAAAGATCACAAGAACCAGAAAAGCAAGGACAGCACCAAAGATTATAGCATTAATAACAGAAGAAATAGCATCCTTTATGTATTTAGCCTGTTCTGACACAACCATTATATCAATTCCAGGATTCTCTTTTTTTATTTCCTCGAGTAGCTCATGAACAATATTTGTAACCTTTACGGTATTTGCTCCAGATTCCTTTCTTATCAAAACACCGATACTCTCATCGCCATCGAGTCTGGTTATCCCCTCCCGTTCTTTGATCGAGTCCTTTATTTGAGCTATGTCTTTCAGCCTTACGACACCTCTTTCTTGCGTTGTTTTCAGACTTATTTCTCCAATTTCTTTAACGGATTCAAATTCTCCTACAACTCGTAGTGCATACTTAAAACGACCTTTCCTTACGGTTCCTCCCTGGAGGTTCTGGTTGAAGTCACTTATTCTCTGAGAGATTTGCTGTATTGTGAGTCCATACAAGGAAAGAAGCTCAGGATTTATCTCCACTTGTATTTCGCGTTCTATGCCTCCTGCTATCTCTGCAGAGCCAACACCCTCAATCTGTTCCAAACGCGGTTTCACAAGCTCTTCTGAAAAATCTTTCAATTCAAGAAGTGACCTTTCACCCGATATTGATAAAACCATAATTGGTTTGCTATGCGGATCCAAAGGGATTATTGTAGGGCTCTCGACGTCTTCAGGAAGTTGAACACTATCAAGTTTTTCTCTTGTATGGAGCATTCCAAAATCCATATCAGTTCCCCAACTGAATTCCAGAGTCATGTATGAGACTCCCTCTTTAGATACAGATTCTACTCGCCTCAATCCAGGAATTCGGCTTACAGCCGCCTCAAGAGGGGCACTGACTAAAGTCTCTATCTCTTCAGGAGCAACACCGGGATATTGTGTAACCACAGAAAGACGAGGATAACTAATATCAGGAAGGAGGTCTATGCTAAGCTCTTTTAAAGAAACAAATCCCAGGAGTACAATAGCAAGAAAAAACATGAATGTTGTTACTGGCCTTTTTATAGAAAAGTTCGTTATTTTCATGGGCTAAAACTTCTGATATGCTAACACCAATGTATTAAATTCATTTAATAATCTTAAATAATTTAATAATTTCTAGAATACTATTGAGTTCCAATGTTAGCAAATGCACTAATTCAAATCAAAAATGGAATTATCTTTATTTCATACGAATAACGAACAAAACAAGAACGAGGAGAGACTAAAAATTAAGCACAATTTATTTAACAATTCTTACCCTTGCATCATGAGCCAGTGTAAAATGCCCTTCGATAACTACTCTCTCCTTCTCTTTTATACCGGATAAAACTTCAACATAATCATCGTTCTCTAATCCTACTTCAATATATCTCCACTTGGCCAATCCGCTCTCCTCCACAAAGGCTAATTTTCTTCCTCCTCTGACAAGAACAGCTTCTTGAGGAATGAGTAATTTATTTTTATGAATTTCAGCAGCAATTTCTACTTCGGCATGCATACCGGGTTTAATTTGTTCTTCTGGGTTAAGCATATCTATGATAACCTTACACGTCTTGTCTTCAGGATTGATCAAGGGGGAAATAGCTTTTACCTTGCCCTTGAAAATTTTTTCCGGATAAGCACTGAATTTTAATTCTACTTCCCGGCCAATTTTCATTTTTCCAATCTCACTCTCCAGCACTTTTGCATTGACTTGAACCCTATCAATATTTACAAGGGTAAAAAGTTCCCTGCCGGCTACAACCTTCTCCTGAGGAGAAATTTGAATATCACAAACAATTCCTGAAAAAGGAGCTCTGATCTTCGTCTTTTCAAGTTCAATCTGAGCCTTCTTTACGTTAATTTCCGCGTCTGTTAAGCCTTTTGTTGCAGCCATAATTTCTTCTTTTTTATCTCCAGATTCAATCAAAACATATTCGTATTCTTTGCTCAACTTAATGAACTTTTCACGCGATATAAGTCCTTTTTCATATAACTTACGAGTTTTCTCGTACTCTTTTTCAGCCTTTGGAATTACTTCTTTATTAGAATTTGTATCCGAATCTTCAGGCCCAGCAAACCGCTTTTCAAGGAGTAAATCAGACAAAGCTTTTAAACGTGCAGCTTCTGATCTTTCGAGCTCAAGTCTATACTCTCTATCATCTAACTCTATCAATAAATCCCCTTTTCTTACATGCTGACTTTCCTTAACCATCAATTTCTTCAAAAGACCAGAAACCTCAGCTTTCATGATAATTTTTCTGTCTGTAACTGCTTCTCCAGGGGATTTTAACTTAATAACAAGATCACCTCTCCTTGCAGTTGCAACCCTTACGGGAAGAGCACTCTCCTCATGCTTATTCGCATTGACTGAGGCACTTTCCGAGGATTCTTCCGGCAAAGAATCCTCGCCTTTCTTGAGGAAAAAGAAATAAAATAATAATCCAGCTATGATAACAATCAAAGATATACTTAAAACTCTTTTAGAAAATATCATTTAGAATCACCTTCATATTATAAATGACGATTTCAAAAGTCAAACATCATCATAGAAAAAAAAGCTGCCAAAATAGATAAAATTAACCCCGAATGGATGAGAGTGCTTTTTTTTATTTATTCCTTATTATCTTTGTCCACTGATTCTTTCAACAGATCAAAAAAAACAGGAATAGCAGCCGTAACCCTATACCAATTCGGGATAATCTTTCCTCCGGAGGGATTTTTCCAGAATATATCACCCGCCTCTTTTATTCCCTCAGCAAAAGATTCAACACATATGGACTCCGCATTGCGGTCAAAAGAAAGCCCATTCAATGCCGCATCCCCTTCATAGCGATTAATAGCATCCCCAGCAGTATTCAGATAAATATTGTTCAGAGTTTTAAAAAACCCTTCGGAAAATTGAACTCCCTCGAGTGCGAGAGTCCTAAAAATAGACTTTGCAATATCGACAGCCATTTTCAAAATACCTTCTTCTGTATTATGAGGCACAAGAGGTTGATGTTTGTGTTCGTAAGTATCGGCAATATCAACCTGGCATATTCTCTCCAGGGTTTCAGTCCTGTATATTTCGGCTAAAGTCCCAACTTCCAATCCCCAATCACTGGGTATTCTCATTGCCATAGCCAGATCTCTCCTTAAGGCAATTTCACCAGATAAGGCATAACGAAAGCTATCAATATAGACAAGGAAAGGGAGATATCCCAGAATACTCTCTAAAGACCTAATAAATGGTGTAAAAAACAGCCTTGTTGCTCTACCATACATTCTATTTGTTACACGGCTGTAATATCCTTTACAAAACTCATACTCAAGATGAGGATTAGTCACAGGGTAACAAAGACGCGCAAGAAGAATGCGGCTATAATTGACGATATCACAATCATGAATAACGATTACGCGACTTTTCCCCCTTGCTAAGACATAACCCAGAGAAATCCATACGGCGCGGCCTTTTCCGTATTGTCCCGGAGAAAGATTATTCTCATCCAAAAGCTTATACAGATTTTTCAGACGAGGGCCATCGTTCCATAGGATTCTAAGCTTTCTTATCGAAGAAAAATATTCTTTAACTTTTTTAAACTGACTTAAATTAGCCCTGTCTAAACACAGGATAATTTCATTAATGTAGTTAGCTTTCTTGACTTCTTTCATGATGTTAGGAAGTACTCCGCTCGAAAATTCACTGTAAAGAGAAGGCAAAACTAAGGCAATCGGCCTTCTTTGAGAAAATGCCTTCAATTCTTTTTCTAACCTCCCCAGGTCTATTTTCCCAAGTTTATGAAAAGTTGTTATAGTGCCATTCTGAAAAAAATCGGACATTTCATCCTCCTAATCCTAATTTAAAAAAATCTCTACGTTTCATGAAAAACTTCTTATCTAAAGAATTATTTTTCTGTTAGACAAAATCTTTTGAACATCATATGTTTTTCAACAATTTCTGTGTTTATTATCTTTCAGTAATTATCATTATTTTAATTCTTCATACAACCTTATCCCATGTCCGACAGGATACATATCAGGTATAGAAACAGGCAATCGTCCTTTTATGTCTATTTCTCCAAAAATTGCCTCTGCCGCAGCCTCTTGAGCTTCCGAAGCATACCTATAAGCACACAAATAAGAATCTATTTGGGGGAAATGCTTTAAGAAATATGGGCTTCCAAAAGAAATCACTGCCATCGGTTTTGAACTTTCTGATAACTTTTTTATTAATTCTATATGCCTTAAATCAAGATCTACACTACCTTTACCCCCACGAAGACGTGAGAAAAGAGCAATTACTATAATATCCGCATCACAAATTTTCTCCATTGCCTCGTTAATGAATTCTTGACCTGTAAATTTATCAGCAAAAAAATCAAACCCTTCAGGACATCTCTTCCTGATTTCTTCAACAAAAACTTTCCCCGCAAAAAAGTCTCCAGGGTCACTGCTCAAAGAAAAAACAGCAATTCTCTGTTCGCTCGATAGAGGAATTAAGTTTTTTTCATTTTTAACAAGAGTTATTGAGTCCTCAAACATCTCAGCCGCAACATTTAGATTCTCTTTAGTAGCAACTTTTTTATCAATAGCCTCAATATCTACAAGCTTATTTTTGTGCAGGCCCAATCTTGCTTTCCCTTCGAGTATCCTTCTTACAGAACTGTCGATTCTCGATTCAGAAACTTTACCCTTTTTTACTCCCTCTATAAGATAATCAATGACTTTTTCTGGCTCAGGGGGGAGAAGTATCATATCTACTCCAGCCTGAACTGCTCTTAATGCTGCCTCTTCCGGGATGTAGAGGGAACTGATTCCTCCCATTCCCATTGCATCTGTAACGATTATTCCTTTAAAACCAAGCTTTCTTCTAAGAAGTTCGGTAATTATAGCAGGAGAAAGAGTTGAAGGAAGATTAGGCGTGGGATCGATAGCTGGAAGCCAGATATGTGCGGACATAATAATTTGAACGCCAGATTCTATAGCCTTTTTAAACGGAAATAGTTCCACTTTTTGCAGACGTTCATTATCACAATTGACAGAAGGAAGAACACTGTGAGAATCCTTATTTGTATCCCCATGACCAGGAAAATGTTTGGCTGTTGCCATAAGACCATTTTCCTGACATCCTCCAATAAAGGCTGCTCCTAATCGAGCTACAAGATCAGGATCTTCACCGAATGAGCGGGTATTAATAATAGGATTTTCAGGATTAATATTTACATCAACTACAGGAGCATACGTAACATTAATTCCAACAGCTCTTGCTTCTTGAGCTGTTATTTTTCCCATCTGGTATGCAGATTCTTCTACTCCTGTTGCCCCTATGGACATGAGAGGAGGAAAAAGAGTCGCTCCTTCCATCTGACATCCCAATCCTCTTTCAAGATCAGAAGATATCAACAAAGGAATTTTTGCTGCTTCCTGCAGAGTATTTGTTAAATAAGCAGTCTCATAAACATCTCCACCAAAAAGAATCAACCCGCCTATTTTTTGCTGTGTAATCAGCCTTTTAAGGTCCTTAACGAAATCGCTATCTCTATTAACAAAGCAGCCAGAATACGATAAGCATATCATCTGACCGATTTTTTCTTCTAATGTCATCCTGCTAAGGACTTTTCTTGCCCACCTTGCTTCTGAGGAACCAAAACTCAATCTTGGTTCTATTACTCCTCTGGTGCAATTTATAGTAAGAAAAAGGAAGAAAAAAAGAAGAAAAGAATAAGCTTTTTTATAAATTTTCATTCTAATGAGATTGTCTCATTATAACCTGATTCCCCGATGCTGTCTCGCCTTCACAATGATAATTACTCTTCCTAAATTTCAAATAGTTCTTCTTTATAATGTTAACCTGTGTTTTTTCGACATTTTCATCAAAAACTTGAGTAAACCAATTAATATTCTTTCATTTAATTATGTACCTTATAATAAAAAGGACAGAAAAAAGGTATATAATCCAATTGACCTCTTTAGCTTTCCCTCCGATAATCTTCAAAAGAGAATAGGAAATAAACCCGAAGGCGATTCCTTCTGTGATACTTACTGTTAAGGGCATGATTATTATGGTTAAAAATGCGGGAATAGCCTCTGTAAAATCTTCCCAATTTATGAATTTAACAGATTTCATCATCAAGTAGCCAACAATGATCAATGGGGGTGCAATAACTGGATGAAGAACCAATTTATTACAAACATACTCTCCCCCGATCATTTCTGCTAAAGGACTAAAGAAAAGAGCAGCTAAAAAAAGAACAGAAGTAAAGATATTAGCAAGGCCAGTCCTGGCTCCCTGAGCAATTCCTGTCACACTTTCTATATAACTTGTCACAGTTGAAGTTCCAAATAAAGCTCCCCCAACAGTCCCAACAGCATCCGAGAGCATTGCTTGATTAGCTCGAGGAAGTTTCCCTTTTTTTACAAATCCAGCAGGTTCACTCACTCCAATCAAAGTTCCCACAGTGTCAAAGAGGTCGAGAAAGAAAAAGATAAATATGACTGTCAAGAGTCCACTACGAAATGCACCGATAATGTCCAGTTTAAGAAGAGTGGGAAGAGGGCTTGGAGGAGCAGAAATTATACCATGATACTCAACGATACCCAAAGGAATTCCTAACAGTCCAGTGGCCAAAATTCCCCATAAAATAGCCCCACGAGCCTTCAACACCATTAAAATAGAAGTTAATGCTAATCCAAATAATACCAGGAGAACAGGTTTACTCACCAGATTCCCAAGGCCTACCAATACTCCTGGAGTATCAACAACGATACCTCCATATTCAAGACCTACAAGAGCAATCAAGAGTCCTATTCCTACAGCAATTGCATGTTTTAGAGAATCAGGTACAGAGGCCACCAAACTTTCCCATGCACCCAAAATGGATAATATGACAAAGATTGTACCCGAAATAAAAACTGCACCAAGAGCCACCTGCCAGGAGAAACCCATCGTTCCACATACGATTACTGCAAAAAAAATATTGTGTCCCATAGCAGGAGCAAGAGCAATGGGATATTTAGCCACAAGTCCCATCAAGAGAGTAGCCAGAGCACTGGAAACGCATGTGGCAAACATAACTGCTCCTTTATCCATGCCGGTTGTTGAAAGAATAGCAGGCTGAACAAAAATGATATAGGACATAGTCATAAAAGTAGTCAAACCTCCCAGCATTTCTGTCCTTACACTGGTATTATTCTCTTTAAGCTTAAAAAATCTGTTTAAAATATCTTTCATAGCCTATGTCTCTACTCTTCAAAATGTATCAAAGAAAAGACATCAACATCTGGGTATGCTTTTTTAATATTTCCTACCCCATTTAAAAATTTTAGGTCAACTACAGAAGCGTAACCTGCTATTTCCCCTCCCAATTTTTTCACAAGATCCAATGCACTTATAGAAGAGGAACCAGTGGCAATTAAATCATCAACAATAACAACTCTCTGCTGAGGAAGAATACTATCTACATGCATCTCAAGATATTCAATGGCATATTCATTAGGAGCTCTAACACAAAGCGTCTTACGAGGAAGCTTTCCCTTTTTTCTTATTAAGGCTAATCCCAGATTTAATCGATGAGCGACAGGAGCCGCAAAAACGAATCCTCTTGATTCAATTCCAGCCACAAGTTGAGGTTTCTTTTCCTTTGCCCAAGAAACAATACAATCTATAACATAATGAAAACAGTATGCATCCTGTAAAAGAGGAGTTATATCTTTAAACCCAACTCCAGGTTTAGGGAAATCTTTGACTTCAACTATTTTTTCTTTAACACGATTGATCATAATTATCCTCTCACTTTGTTTTTTTCCATTTAAAAATAAAAAGAAAATGTTGTCAACAAGAATTAATGTCTGGAGTTCCGCCAATTTTGTCCTCTTCTTCCATTCATGCTTTTTATATCATGAGGATGTTTGAAATAAATGCGCTCTTCCAGATTTATTTTACTCGATGCAAATAATTTGAATGAAGAATGAAAGGAAACAAATGACATTAATATTACTTATTAATCCATCGTTTTTGTAAACACAGTTCGAGTAGGAAATGGAATACCTATATTAGCTTTGTTAAGGGCACTATATATTTCATCTGTCATTTTGACCTGTGTAAAAAAAGCATCTTTGTAGTTTTCAACCCAGGCCCTAGCCACAAAATCAAGAGAAAAATCTGACATCTTCATGAAAAGAACCTGAGGTTCTGGCTCTCTTAGAATAACATCTATCTTTTTTATGGCCTCAACAACAACCTTCTTAACTTTTTCTACATCCGACCCGTATTCGACTCCAAAATCAACGTTTACTCTTATAGAAAGATCGGGGCAGGTGTAATTTTTTACCTTAGCATTGGCCAGGCTTCCGTTTGGAATGTATATCACCTCGTTATCGTATGTTTTCAGTTTTGTGCTTCTTAATCCGATATCCAAAATAACTCCCATCTCTCCTGAATCAAGTTTCACCTTATCCCCAACCTTGAAAGTTCTATCCAGAACGAGCTGTATCCCTCCTAAAATGTTTGATAAAGAATCTTTCACAGCCAGGCCAATGGCAACGCCTGCGATTCCTGCAGTAGCAAGGAGTGGTCCTATATTTATATTCCAGGCATCAAATACAAAAAATATGGCTAAGATAATAATCATAGCATTCAAGATTTTCTGTATTAAAGGAATTAACCTGTCATCAGCCGTAGACTTAGTCTTTGAAGCCCATTCTTTTAACCAATAACCTGATAAGTCATTAATAATTCGAACTAACAAGAGGCTTACAATAATTATCAAAAGAGTATTAATCAGACTGTCAAAAATCGTTGTTTCAAATTCGAAATGCTTGAAGCCGATTTTAAGCCCCAAAAGGATAATAATGTAAAAAATTATAGAAGAGATCCTGTTAATGATTAAATCATCGATTTTAGTCTTTGTCTTTTTAGTCAGAGGTTTCAAAACTTTTTTCATTATTAACTTGGCTAAACAGGCAACAATAATTGAAATAACCAGTATGAACAAAAATCTTAGGTAGATATTGCTCAGAATATAATTAAAAATTTCATACACGCTTTTCATCTGAACTTCTCCTTTTCTACTTTTATGACTTTATGATATATACATAAACTTTCTTACAATTTCAATTTTAAATAATTTTACCTTTATAAACCTGCCTTCTATTCCCTTTCTTTTTATAAGCAACAACAGTCAAATCAGCAAAAATAATGATTAAAAATACTTAGCTTGCAGAAAATTGCTCTTTTGCAAACAATCTTTTTCAATTTCACATAAATTTGTTTAAAAAAATTAAGACTGTTATAATTTAAAAAATTCAATGAAACCCAAAAACTGGAAATTATGCCTTATTGCCGATGTGAAAGTTGCTGGACAAAGAGAAATCCCTTTTATTATCAAAGAATCTATTCAATATGGTGTAACACTTATCCAGTTGAGAGCAAAGAAATTAAACACCCTGGAATTCTTTGGACTTGCGTTGGAATTATCTGAGATTCTGAAGCCCAAAAAAGTACCCTTCATAATCAATGACAGAATTGATGTCGCTTTATCCTGTGATGCAGATGGTGTCCATTTAGGTCCGGAAGATATGCAACTCGAATATGCACGGAAAATCCTTGGAAATAATAAATTGATAGGTATCACTACAAATACTGTTAGTGAAGCAATCGAAGCAGAAAATGCCGGAGCCGACTATATAGGTGTTGGTCCCATATATTTTACTTCTTCAAAAAAAAAGCTGAGACCCCTTCTTGGAATAGAAGGATTAAAAAAGATTCGAGAAAAAGTTAAAGTGCCGATTTTAGCCGTAGGAGGAATATACGCTTCAAATGCAAGGGATATAATTACAGCCGGTGCTGATGGAGTTGCCGTTATCTCCTCAATTCTAAGAGCTCATGATGTAAAAAAAGCAACAATAGATTTGCGAGAGGCGTTGAAAGTAAAAACTTAACTTCAAACAATTAAATTAAAAATGAATTTTAATTTTTCTTTTATTGCTATTGCTGATTTCAATCTTCACCTGAATAACATCCCAATCAAATCTTACCTTTTCTGCCCACTCTATTATGATAACACCCTGACCCATATAATCCTCCCAGCCTAATTCTTCTATCTCTATTTTCTTATCCAGGCGATAGAGATCGATATGAAATATAGGAAATTTTCCATGATAAATATTAACAAGGGCATAAGAAGGGCTACAAACTTTATCTATATCTCTAAGGCCTAAACCTGCAGCAAGTCCTTTTACAAATACAGTCTTTCCAGCTCCAAGAGCTCCGATTAAAAGGACAATTTCCTTTCCTTTGAAACGCTTTGCGAGTTGCCTGGCCAGAAGAAATGTTTCTTCCTCAGAAGTTGTCTCGTATTCTTTAAATTCTTTTTTTCCCATTTTAAGGTCTAAAATATTTTTATCTTCTTTACAGTTTAAATTTTATCATAAAATACCAATAATTAGAGAAAATTATCATTTTCTTATTTATGCTAAATAAAAATTCATTCCGAGAGGAATATTCTTCTAACATCTCAAGGCTCTACATGAACCAAGAACTTGAATTATCACAGATCCCTTAATGATTGCATAAAATTGATTAAAATTAAATTTTGTGTTAATAGAAATAGGAATAATAATTGGAGGTTTTTATGACTATAAGAGTCGGAATAAATGGATTTGGTCGAATTGGAAGAAACATGTTTCGTGCCTGTCTTGATGATCCAGATATAGAAATTATAGCCGCAAATGATATTACCGATGCAAAAACGCTTGCCCATCTTCTAAAGTATGATTCTGTACTTGGAATTTTAAATGCTGATATTAAAGCTTCTGAAGAGACCATCATAGTAAACGGGAAAAACGTAAAGATCTTTTGTGAAAAGGACCCGGGTAATCTTCCCTGGAAAGAATTAGAGATTCCTGTAGTTGTCGAATCAACAGGCTTATTCAGGAAAAGACAGGACGCTATAAAGCACATAGAAAAAGGCGGTGCTAAAAAAGTGATTATTTCTGCACCAGCTACAGAACCTGATATCACTCTTGTCCTCGGAGTCAACGAAGATATCTACGATCCAGAAAAACATCATATAATATCCAATGCTTCATGCACCACGAATTGTTTAGCACCCGCAGTAAAAATTCTCCATGAGGAATTCGGTATAAAAAAAGCCTTTATGACTACGATCCATTCTTACACAAATGATCAGAGAATTCTTGATTTTCCACACAAAGACCTCCGTCGTGCTCGGGCTGCAGCTGTTTCACAAATTCCTACAACAACGGGAGCAGCAAAAGCAGTAGAGCTCGTTATTCCAGAATTAAGGGGGAAAATAGATGGTATAGCAGTTAGAATTCCAACTCCAAATGTTTCACTTGTTGACCTTGTGGCCTTATTAGAAAAAAATGTTACAAAGGATGAGGTTAATGATGTCTTCGAAAAGGCGTCTGAAGGAAAATTAAAAGGAATTCTACAATTTATGTTAGAACCTCTTGTATCTGTCGATTTTACAGGCAATCCTCATTCTTCTATTGTAGATAGTGAGTTTACTCGTGTAATTGACGGCAATCTTGTAAAAATTCTTTCATGGTATGACAACGAATGGGGCTATTCCTGCCGTTTAAGAGATCTCATTAAATTCATATCTCAATAAAAATATCATGCGCTGTCTTAAAGATCTTGATTTAAAAGGAAAACCCGTATTTCTTCGTGTGGATTTTAATGTCCCGCTGGATGAAAACTGTAAAATAACGGACGATACCCGTATAAAAGCCGTTCTTCCGACGCTAAACTACTTGATAAATAATAAGTGTAAAATCATATTAGCATCTCACCTTGGGCGTCCAAAAGGAAAATGCAATCCCAAACTCAGCCTAAAACCTGTTGCAGAGCGGCTTTCCGAATTGATTGTTCCAGAAGTAATACTTGCTTCTGGTGTGATTGGAGAACATGTCGAAAAATTGAAAGTAGACCTTAAAGAAAACCAGGTGTTGCTTTTGGAAAATCTCAGGTTTCACGAAGAAGAAACCAGAAATGATGAGGATTTTGCTCGAAAACTGGCTCATGGAGTAGACTCTTACGTAAATGATGCTTTTGGTGCCTGTCACAGAAAACATGCTTCAGTTATGGCTATCACTCATTACGTAGAAAATTCTGCTGCAGGTTTTCTCGTCGAAAAAGAGATAAAATATTTAGACGAAGTAATACATTTTCCGCAAAAACCTTACGTGGTTATTCTCGGCGGAGTTAAAGTTTCCGACAAAATCCCTGTAATCGAAAATCTCCTGAATAAAGCAAGCGATATTCTTATTGGTGGAGCCATGGCCTATACTTTCTTGAAATCCCAGGATTTTAATGTTGGTCTTTCATTAGTTGAGGAAGATAAAAAAGAAACAGCCATTAATATACTGAATATGGCTAAGAAAAAAGGGGTAAACTTTTATCTTCCAGAAGACCACATAATAGCCTCTGAATTAAGTTCTGAAGCAGCAGAAAGCACAATCGAAAACTCCCCTATACCTTCAGACTTTATGGCTTTAGATATCGGCCCGAGAACTGCCAAAAAGTATTCAGACATTATTGCAAAAGCAAAAACCATATTCTGGAATGGACCAATGGGAGTCTTTGAAATAGAGAAATTTTCCCATGGAACAGTAAAGATTGCAGAGGCCATAGCCCGCTCTGAAGCACTTTCTATTGTCGGAGGAGGAGACACTATAGCGGCTATATACAAAACAGGTGTAAGTGAAAAAATCTCACATATCTCAACGGGAGGAGGAGCAGCTTTAGAATACGTTGCAAAAGAGACACTCCCTGGGATTGAAGCTTTAAAGGAGAAATAATATGGATTTATCTTCAAACAAACCCTTTATAGCCGGAAACTGGAAGATGAATAAGACCACACATGAAGCAGTTGAATTCGCAGAAGCTCTCAACGATGCAGTCTCGATTGAAGAAATCGAGGCTACAATAGTTCTTTTCCCTGCATTTACAGCTCTAAGTGAAATAAAAAAAAATCTTGAAAAAAGCCCAGTTTTTATGGGAGCACAAGATCTCTTTTGGGAAGAAAAAGGAGCTTTTACAGGCGAAATCTCTGCCTCGATGCTCAAAGATGCAGGTTGTGATTATGTCCTGATAGGCCACTCAGAGAGGCGAAAGTATTTCGGTGAAAGTAATGAATCGGTTAATAAAAAAATTAGAAAAGCTCTTACTCACAACCTCAGTCCTGTTATGTGCATCGGAGAGTCTTTAGAGGAAAGAAAAAAAGGTGAAACCATAAAAAAAATTGAAACTCAGTTAAAAGATGGCTTAAATGGCCTGGGAAAAGATGAAATCAAAAGAATTATCCTGGCCTATGAACCAATCTGGGCTATCGGGACTGGAGAAACTGCAACACCAGCTCAAGCCGAGGAAGTTCATCACTTCATAAGAAATAAATTAGCCGAAAACTATGGAAATGAGAATACCTCCTGTGTTATAATCCTCTATGGTGGATCTGTTAAGCCTGCTAATACTTTTTCTTTACTGAAAGAAAAAGATATAAACGGAGTTCTCGTTGGAGGAGCCTCATTGAAAGTTGACTCTTTCAAAGAAATAATAACGGAAGCAATTAAAGCTTATAAAGAAAGATGACCACATTTATCACAATAATTCATGTCATTGTTTGTATTATTCTAATCATCGTTGTACTTCTCCAGTCGGGAAAATCTGCTGATTTAGCCGGAGCCTTTGGAGGGGGAGGAAGCCAGACGATATTTGGTCCAAGAGGAGCAGGGAATATCCTCTCAAAGTTAACCACTGCCTGTGCTGTTATTTTCATGTTCACTTCTATAGGACTCTGGATACTTTCGGCTAAAAGTACTAAATCTGTTGTGAGTGGAGAAAAAGCTCCTACAGAAGAAACCGATGTGACGACGACAGCTCAAGAAGAAGAAAAGAAACCAGCCCCAGTATCTGAGCAACAACAGAAAAAAGATAACAATACAACGGAAAAGCAAAATACAAAATAGAAACAAAATATTAACTGAGTGTAGAAACTAAACCTCTATTCTGAAAAAATATTTTTCATAAACATTTTGCCGAAGTGGTGGAATTGGTAGACACGCTAGCTTGAGGGGCTAGTGAGTGATATTAGCTCGTAGGGGTTCGAGTCCCCTCTTCGGCATTATCTTTCCTTTTTTTTCTGTCTTTCTCTCTCCCAATCCTTCAAATTCAGCAAGATAGAAACAGAGAGAGTAAGAATGAGAAATGAAACTGCAATTACGTCTAAGAGAGTCTTATTTATATCCCACCCTGTCAGTGAATCAAACAGAAACTTCAGGTAAGAAGAAGACATATTGTAATGCCCTAATTTCATCCTTACTTGATAATGCCATTCAGTTAATGGACAGAAACCAAATCCATACCATATACCAAGGAAAAACCATGAAATGGCTGTAAACAGAGAGACAACAATATGAGCCTTTCTTGTCTTTCTCCATGTCCATCCAGAAACGATAAAAATAACAAGCAGAGAATGAAAGACAAAAAAGAATTTATCCAGAAAAATATAAATTAATTTTCCCTCCCTTCCATCTTAATCACCTCTTTTGCCAGAGACAAATAATCTTGAGCTCCATTACTCTCGGGAGCATACTTGAATATATCCTTGCTTAAAATTGGGCTCTCTGCCAAAGACACATTTTTTCTGATAGCTGTCTTAAACATCTTTTCTTTAAAATAATTCTTGATTTCTCCTTTTGCTCTTCTACCTATTCTTCTCTTTTGATCGTAAAGACAAGCAATGGCTCCTGTAATATTTATCTTTGGATTTAAAGTCATCTTGACATTATCTACTTTATCAAGAAGATGAGGCAAAGATTTTAGAGCCAGATATTCTGTCTGCATGACTATGAATATTTCTCTTGCAAAACAAAGAGCATTTATAGTCAATATTCCCAAAGAAGAAGGACAATCTATCAATATATAACTATAAAGTCTGCCAAAACCCTTGAATACTTCTTTTAATAAAAACTCAGATCCCTTTAATCTCTTAGTTTCAATATTTGATAAAATTGGATTCGAAGGCACTAAAGAGAGTCTCAATGAGACACTGTCGATAATTCTTTTGATAGGAATTTTTCCTATTAAAACGTCATAGATAGAAAATTTTAAATCTTCTTGATTTATTTTTGAAGAGATTGTCAGGTGAGCCTGAGGATCCAAATCTATCATCAAAACCCTTCTCTTCATTCTTGATAAAGCCGCTGCCAGATTCAATACCGTTGTCGTCTTCCCTACCCCACCCTTTTGATTCATTATGGATATTATTCTCATTTTCTAAAAATCAGTAGTTTATTCCTTTATTTTCCAATCTAAAACAAGACTAATCAGATGTTTCCTTATCAATTGAAAGATGGTAAAAAACCAATAGATAGTGTCATAGACCTAAAACAATCAAGCTTATTAAACATTTCCTCTCCCGGGTAATTAACAATTATCCTTCTAGTTAATTTTTTATACCTATCTGAATGTTTTAGCAAGCTTTTAACCATTTTGTGGCTACCTTAAGCCAAAAATTAAGAAAATATCAGAATAAATACCAAATAAGATTGGAATATATATGCAATTACATAAGATTTTATCTTGTACTTGGCTACTTAACCCCATATATATTATCAATAAGATAAAAAAATAAATGGCAATGTGTAACCAATGCAGTTAAAGAAGTTAGAGATTTGAATTATAAAAAGAGAGGGATTAATATAAAATAAGAGTTGAATGAAAAATAAGGAACTTGCTGCCATTTTCTCTCGAATTGCCGACGCCTTAGAGATTAAGGGAGAAACAGGTTTTAAAGTCATAGCATACCGAAAAGCATCACGTGTACTCGAAGATCTATCAGAAGATATCGAAGTTCTTGCCAGAGAAAAACATCTTCAGGAAATTCCTGGAATTGGAAGTGGCATCGCCAAAAAAATTGAAGAATACCTACAAACAGGTTATATAAAAAAAATTGACGAGGTCCTCTCTGACATTCCTGAAAGTCTGCTTGATCTCTTAAATATCCAAAACCTCGGCGCAAAAACCATCAGTCTTGCCTATAAGAAATTAGGTGTAAAAAACCTTGAAGATCTCAAGAAAGTTATTACTGATGGTTCTCTGGCGAGGTTATATAGCCTTGGAGAAAAAAGGGCTCAAAATATCAAGAAAGGAATTGAAATTTATGAATTTTCACAAGAAAGAATACCTATTTTTGAGGCCGTTATGATAGTAGAAGAATTAATCAAATACTTGAAGTCGGGTCCTCAGATTAGACGGATTTCTCCTGCTGGTTCTCTGCGACGAATGAAAGAAACTGTAGGCGATATAGACATCCTTGCAACAGGTAAGAACGGAGCCGAACTCATAAACTATTTTACAAATTTTCCTAAAGTAACCCGTATACTTGCTTCAGGAAAAACTAAAGGGTCTATAATGATCAAGATGGAAACAGGGGAACGTCAGATTGATTTTAGAATTGTTGATGAATCAGAATACGGCGCTGCACTTCAGTATTTTACAGGCTCTAAAGCCCACAACATAAAATTGAGGTCTCTTGCAAAAGATGCAGGGCTGAAAATTTCAGAATATGGTGTATTTAAAGGAAACAAAAAAATTGCAGGATATACTGAAGAAGAAGTTTATAAAACTCTCAATTTATGCTCTATCCCACCCGAACTCAGAGAAGATAGAGGAGAAATAGAATTAGCATTTAAAAAAAAGCTCCCTGATATCGTTAATTCTTCTGATATAAGAGGGGATCTTCATGTCCATTCGGAATATAGCGATGGTAATATGAGCATTCAAGAACTTGCAGAAGAAGCAAAAATAATGGGATATGAATACATCGCTATTTGTGACCATTCTCAATCAGCTTACTACGCAAATGGCCTTTCACCCGAGAGGCTGAGAAAACAGATGAAAGAGATTGACAATCTTAACGAAAAACTCAGAGACATAAAAATATTGAAAGGTACTGAAGTAGATATTCTTTCTGACGGAAGTCTGGATTTTCCTGATGAAATACTTAAAGATCTGGATTTTGTGGTGGCCGCAATTCATTCTGGTTTTAAAAGAGGTGTAACGGAAAGAATGCTGCGAGCAATGGAAAATCCGTTCGTTTCTGTCATCGCACACCCTACAGGAAGGCTTATTTCTCGACGTGAGGGGTATGAAGTGGACATTGAAAAAATCCTTGAAGGAGCTAAGAGATACAAGGTTTCACTCGAGCTTAATTCTTATTATGACCGCCTGGATTTAAATGAATTTAACCTTAAGAAAGCAAGAGAAAAAGGAATAAAGGTCAGTTTAGGGACAGACACACATCGTGCAGATGGTCTTAAGATGATGCGATTTGGCATCGGAATAGCCCGAAGGGCATGGCTCGAGAAAAAACACATATTGAACTCTTTAAGCTATGATGAATTAAAAAATTGGCATAAAAGAAGAAAAAGCAAGAGTGCTACTATCAATAACCTTTTTAAACATAATATTATTAAATAAGTGTTTTCTGTTATTATTTCTTTATTAAAAAACTTTTTTTTATATAAAATTATATTATAATAAATTATGAACATCGCGTGATTAAAATTAGGCAATGAATTAACAATTTTAATACTTAATCATTCGAGACGAATTTCACCATATGGAAAATCGTAGTATTTCTTATAAAAAACAAATAACGTGGAAATCTATAAAACTATAATCCTTGCAATTGCAGCTTATTTTATTGGTTCTATATCTCCGAGCTATATTATTACAAAAAAAGCTACAGGCAAAGATATCAGAAGCATAGATAAAAAAAATGCCGGTGCCCTAAATGTATTCCTTAATGTAGGGACTTCTCAAGGGATAATAGTCGGAATCATAGACTGTTTAAAAACGTTCTTAATTGTCCTCGCAGGTCAATTGTGGGGTTTAGATCCTGTACATACAATAATTGCTGCTTCCTTTGGAATTATCGGCCATTGTTTTCCTGTGTATCATCATTTTTACGGGGGCAAGGGTGCAGCTCCTGTAATAGGTATATTTATTTACTTCATCCCATTAGAGTTATTGATTAGTGTTATTCCTTCTGCGTTGGTCGCGCATGCTATAGGGGGGTTGGGAATATCGCCTGTTTTCTTCATTGCACTTTCTCCATTAATCGCATTTATTTTTAATAAACCTTCATCTCTCGTTTTTGCTCTTAGTTATGTGGCATTTCTGACAGGTATCATAAATCTCATAGTCATATTGACAAAAAGAAGTCAGAAAAAATTAAAACTCATATAATATAATAAAAAGATATAGCTTTTTGTAAAAATAGAAAGGAGAATTGGAAATGAAACTTGAAAGATTGTACAAAAAAGCCATTGATATAGGCATTGAAAACGATTTAAGAGGAAAAAGAGAAATAGAAAAAATCCTGAAAGAGGAAAAAGAGAGATACAGCAAACTAAAAAAAGATGAGATTGAATATTATGATAAAGATAGATTGTTCAACCCTTTCTCAGATTCAAGAGTTCTTAATGGAAGTTTAGAAACAGAAGTAAAAAAAGTTATAGTCGGAATAGATATGGAATCAGGTGAAATCCTTTTAACCCATCTATTAAACAAAGAACTGGATAAAAAAATAGATTTAATAATTGCACACCACCCAGAAGGACTTTCTCTTGCTCAATTGCATGATGTCATGAAACTTCAAGCAGACTTGTTTGCAATCTACGGCATCAATATCAGTGTAGCAGAACAACTCATGGAAAAAAGAATAGGTGAAGTAGAAAGATCACTGTTACCTATAAATCATAACAGGTCTGTTGATCTGGCATCTGTATTAGGGATACCAATGATGAATATCCATACTCCTGCCGATAATTGCGTTACAAATTATTTGAAAAAAACATTTGAAAAAGAGAAGCCTTATAAACTGGAAAATTTACTTTATATATTAAAACTCATACCAGAATACAAAAAAGCCTTAAAACTCCAAGTCCCTCCAAAAATCGTCAACGGTTCAGAAAATAATAAATGCGGAAAGATCTTTGTTGATATGACAGGAGGTACTTCTGGTTCTGAAGACATATT
>Ga0209121_10001154_pt1 | contig 27610 bp, 27 predicted proteins | sample Cruoilmetagenom3_FD_187292 | JGI IMG/M metagenome (GOLD analysis project Ga0209121, IMG submission 187292) | Oil polluted marine microbial communities from Coal Oil Point, Santa Barbara, California, USA - Sample 3 (SPAdes) (version 2) | ecosystem: Environmental > Aquatic > Marine > Oil seeps ...
CCGTTTTGCATAGCACATAGTGGCCTGCAACTCTTTGTTTTTGATTGTTAATTTCCTGATAAATAACAGGAGCTCGCATGATAATCCTGTCATTTCCGATTTGCAGGGCAAGGTTGCCGTTATCATCCAGGCTCAGTTTATCCATGCCGGCAAACTTGATCCGGATCACTCCGGGATCGGCACCCGGGTCAACAACAAAATCATATTCCAGCTGCTTTTGATTACCATAAAAGATCAGATCAACTCCCGGATAGATCCCTCCATACTTCACTCGAGCGTATTGAGGAATATTTCTGATCCATTTGTTCGGATTGTTGCCAATAAAGTAATGATTTCTGCCGGGTAGTTGCTCCACGCCAATAACCCCTGGAGTGGGATTGGCCCCCATGAGTCGCATGCGGAGAATTGTGGAAGTGGTCGATTCAGCGTGATCTGTCTTTTTATGTCGTGATGCAAGTCTATTGCTACCTGCAGATTGTTTACTATGGGATTTTCGCGCGACGAGAACCACTTCTCCGGGTGTCAGGAAAAGCCCGTACCCCCTGCCCCGGGAGAGGTACTTAACCTGTAAATCGGTCTGGCCTCGATTTACCTCAAATGCGAGAGGCAGTCTGCCGTAAGTATCCATTATCCGCGGGGCTGCTGCCTCGGATAATTTTTCTAAAGTGGTTCCTGTCAATTGCCTGGAAAATATCAGGAGCATCAGTATTATTACAAGGAATCCAAAAGCAATGAGAATTGCTTTCCGGTAGGTTGAGCATTCAAATCTATTTATTCTCGTCACTTATATCCTCCCTGCCTCTGAAAAAAGGTATGCCGAATAGCAATAAAACAAACAATATATCTCTATTTCTAAGATAATTGTATCAGCCTGTCAATTCAAAAAACCGAGGCCTTTGCAAAACGCCCCCTTTCGCCCAACTTCGGCGTCAGACTCAAATATCAAGTTCCTTGATCGGGCTGGATTAGAAGAGCTTGCGGAGTATGGGGAAAATCGGAAATAGTGGCAGGATAGTGATATGGAAAATGGTGGAGATGAGGGGGATCGAACCCCTGACCTCGGCATTGCGAACGCCGCGCTCTCCCAACTGAGCTACATCCCCAACCTGTATATCAAGGCTAATAACATATATTATCATTAATATTCGTGTCAAGAAATAGTTGATCCCCAAATCCACCATCAAAAAAAGTTAGGATCATCTCCCAGTTAGTTGAAGTTAATTAAGGCAAAATAAGTGCATTATCTCCAATTAATACCAGAGGGTTCAAGGGGTCAAGGATTCAAGGATTCGAGTGAAATGCTAAAAAATTACAAAGAGTTGAAAGTCTGGCAAAAGTCATACAAACTTTGTTTAGAAATATATGGAATAACAGCAAAATTCCCAAAGTGGTATTGGGTAAACTAAAAAAAAGACATAGCAGAAAGCTAAAGAATGTTAAAGGTGCCGATAAAGTCCATAGAAAACAAACCCTTGAATCCCTGACCCCTGGAATCCTTGTACCCTCTTCTCCAACTAAATTGGAGAAGAACCAAAAGTTATAACAATGACCCTTCATAGCAGACGAGCAACCCTCACGATATCAGCTTAAGGAATCTTGCTTTTTCGTAAACCTCCTCGGCCTTTTCAGTAAGACCTTCCGAGTTGCACAAATCGATGAGAGTTATATAGTAAAACGGATTTTTCGGATCAGCATCGACAGCTTTTTCATACATTTCAATCGCCATAGAGTGATGGTGATCTTGAGCGAGCGTATGCCCCAATCTATTGTAATAAGCACCCCTGGATTGAGGATTAATCCTGATGGCATTTTCATATGCATCCTGAGCCTCATCCAGTTTGCCCTGTTTGACCAAAACATCACCAAGATTACAGCAGTGAAGGGGTTGATCAGATTGACAGTCGAGTGATTTTCTCAACGCATCTTCAGCTCGGTCGTATTGACGAACCTGCAAATAGGCATTCCCCAATCTGTTATAGAATGTGTGCGCTTCCGTGGGTTCGATCTCAACTGCTCTTTCATAAGCTTCTTCAGCTTCACCAAAATTCCCAGCCGCAACGCGGGCATTGCCAAGATAGCAGAAAAACATGGAAGAATCAGGTTCCATCCGTATGAGGAGTTCAAATACTTCAATGGCCCTTTCTGTTTTGCCGGCCTGAAGACAGGAATTACCCAAAGTATCTAAAAGCGCCACATCTTCCGGCTGGGAGACAACGGCTCTCTCGCAGAGATCAACAAGCCCGTCATAGTTACCTTCATCTCTATATATCCTGACCATTTCGTCAAAGGCAAAACCGGTAAAGACTTTTCTTCCAAGCTCTTTTTCCAGAAGCTGCTCGAAATATTTCATCGCCTCGGCCGACCTTCCACTATCCCTGTAAGCCCAGGCCAAAGAAAAAAGCAGGGAATCATTCTCGGGATCCATCTCTATCAATTTCTTGTAAAGGTCAATGGCCTCATCATAGCGTTTTTCTTTCATATACTGATCGGCCAGATCATAAAACGCATCAGAATCTGTTATATTAGTCATGATTCAAACAGTAGACTCCTCTTTGATTGATTAAATATCGGCAACGGCGGAATTTTATATTTTAAAAATGATTTGTCAACGGAAATATTGATGATCACCCTAAAAGAAACGTTTATCAAGGGGATCAATCTTTTCGAGAACATCTATCATCTTATCATGTATCTTCCCGTTTGAGGCGAGTATGCTCGGAGACTCAAGATGATATCTGTCCCCGGAGATCTGAGTCACCACTCCTCCTGCCTCTTTTACGAGCAGCCACCCTGCGGCAGTATCCCAGGGATGCAATTTAAGTTCCCAGAACCCATCGAATCGACCCGCTGCAACATATGCCAGATCAATTGCCGCGGAACCGGCACGTCGGATGGCCTGTGCTTTCAAGGCCATACCGTTAAAATAGTTGAGATTATTATCGGGATCCTGGCTGATGTCATAGGGAAATCCCGTAGCGAGAAAACTCTTTACAAGTTCATCCGTTCTTGTAACTTTAATTTCTTTGTTATTTAAAAAAGCCCCCCCACCCTTTTCCGCGACAAATATTTCCTGTAATACTGGATTGTAAATAACCCCTGTTATGACCTCTCCATCTTTTTCCAGGGCAACTGAAACACAGAAAAATGGGAAACCATGGGCATAGTTGGTTGTTCCATCAATAGGATCTATAATCCACCTGTATTTAGAACCGTTCTCTATCCCTGCAGATTCCTCCGCAAGGATATCATGGTGAGGAAATTCCTTGTTGATCCTGGAGATGATCATATCTTCAGCAAGCCTGTCAACTTCTGTTACAATATTGATTTCCCCTTTATAATCGATTTCATGCTTCTCATGAAAACGTTCCTTTAAAATTATTCCTGCTTCTTTCGCAATTGATACGGCAAATTCCCTGTAATTATCCACTGTTTTTTCCTCCCTAAGGCGGCAAAGCCGCAAATCCAAAATTCGAATACCGAAATACGAAACAATATCAAAACCCTAAACTCGAATGTCCAAAACTGTTTCGAAAATTTGTTATTTTATATTCGGATTTGTTTCGTATTTCGGTATTCGAATTTCGGATTTATTTTCCACCAGCATCTGCGCAAAACGCAGTTGTTGAGAATAAATACTCTAAATCTTTTAACTGAACAATTTTAATACGCTTTTGTCAACATAAAAAAGGGGTTTTAAAGTTTGTTAATTGCATTGAATCTATAGTCACATAATTTTCCGCCGGAGAAAACACCCAATTTATAATGAGCGATCTCCCCAATGGCCTCGTATCAACTTTTTATTGCGTACAGGTGAAATTAGTGTTAAATGGTACAGAATTCAATACATTTTGTACCATTAAAATATCATGAATCCCGTAAAATCGAATAAAAATACAGAGGAAACAGGCCCCGATTTAAAAGCGGTCAGGGAAGAAAAAGGTTTAACCTTAAAAGAGATATCTCACCGCACAAGGATCAGTGTCTCCGTTCTCAATGACATTGAAAAGAAAGAATTTCAGAAACTTCCCGAACCAGTCTATTCAAAAGCATTTATCAAATCATATGCCCGGGCGCTTGATATTGATAGCGAAATAATAATTTCTCTTTACAACGGTTATCTTGAAGAACTTGAAGCATCAAAGCAAACTAATATTGTTGAAGAAAAAAGCTTATGGTCCGGGCTCCTTTATAAGATATTTGCCTGGATTGGAGTCGCTCTTTTTGTTTCCCTTGTTATTTTCATAATTTTCTCCGGCAATCATAAAGAAACCCTTGAAACTGCCAAGGCTCCTTCTGTTGAAGTAACTCCCCCAAATGAATCAATCGAGGCATTGGGCGCGAAACCTCAGACACAAGAAATAAGCAGTCAAATAACAAAGGAAAATGCCGACACGCAAACCACCGACGAGGGGAAACCTGACACACCGAAGACAGAAGACACTGAAGTTGCACTACAAACAGAAAACAGCGAACAAACGACCACTCAACAAGCAGAACCAGCGATAGAGGATAAACCCTACACCTTAGACATAGAGGCAACCGAATTGTCATGGCTGAAGATCATTGAAGACTATAATCCACCCTATGAAGTATTATTGAGACCGGGAGAAAAGCTTACACGAAAAGCGCAGGAAAAGTTTATTGTTTTTATCGGTAATGCCGGGGGGGTAAATGTCAAGTTCCAGGGAAAATCTATCGGTCCCCTTGGAGAACATGGCAAGGTCATTCGCTTAATCTTGCCTGGACACAATGTTACTAATTGAAGTTACATTTGACAAAAATCTTCTAATGTTCTAAGTTCATTAAAAATAAAAGAGGAGCTAACAGCTCCCCTTTTTAAAGAGGTACGTAAAGTATGTTCGGTATAGGAATGCCCGAGTTAATTATTATATTGGTTATTATCCTGATCATTTTTGGGGCAGGAAAGCTCCCCGAAATAGGTGGAGCCGTCGGCAAAGGCATCAAGAACTTCAAAAAGTCATTCCAGGATCAGGAAGAAGTAGAAGATACCAAGGATACGAAAAAAATAGAAGAAAACGACGACAAGTAACTTTTAGAACGAGACCTTTGCAAAACGCTTAATTTTGTTCAAGTTCAAGGAAGACGAAAACTTTAACCGCAGGAATACATTAAGTATTTCGAGGATTAAATTTTGAGTCTGACGCAGAAATTGGGCAAAAGGAGGCGTTTTGCAAAGGTCTTAGAACGGAACATCATCTTCAGGTATACTTGACCCTTCATAGGATGAAGCGCTGTTGTCTGGTTCTCTAACCTGATCGGATCCCTGCTCTTTTCGCTCAAGCATCTGCATGTTTTGAGCAACTATCTCTGTTGTATATCGTTTATTCCCGTCCCTGTCATCCCAGGATCTTGTCTGAATCCTGCCATCTATGTATACCAGCCGTCCTTTAGACAGATAATTGCCACATATTTCTGCCAATTTCCCGAAAGTAACAATCCTGTGCCACTCTGTCCTCTGAACCCTTTCACCACTTTTATCTCTCCACTGCTCGTCGGTGGCTAACCTGAAATTTGTTACCATAGCGCCTTCCTGTGTATATCTAACCTCGGGATCGGCACCCAATCTGCCGATCAAGATAACCTTGTTGACCATTTCACCCTCCTTTTTCACATTAAATTATAGTCAAGGGATAATACACAAATTGAATTCTCTTGGCAAACTAATTATCTTTAAAAATTCAGGGAGTGCCTACCACGTCTGGAATATTCAATATTGACTTCCCCTGTATTATCAAGTACAAATAACTAAAACATACATCGTCTTTCGATTTTATGATAACAAAATGGCAAAGGACAATTTACTTCGTTCTATAATTTTATTAACTTTGGATGTGGTTGCTACCGCTTTTTTTGCGGTTATGGCAGCCATAATATCCTACTTCGCTGCCGGAGGGGAAAATACAACCCATAAAGTCGCAAGTCTCTGGGGAAAAACTTTACTTCGTATATCGGGTGTCACTGTAGAGGTAACGGGACAGGAAAACATTCCTCCCAATATTCCTCTCATATTTATGGCCAACCACCAGAGCAATTTTGACATCTTAGCCTTACTGGCCTGTATTCCTGTTCAGTTTCGATGGCTTTCTAAAAAGGAAGTGTTTTATATACCTGTTATGGGACATGCCATGAAAAGAGCGGGATATATCTCCATTGACAGGGAAAACCACGTAAAAGCTATTCAGAGTCTTGACGAAGCGGTACGGAAGATCAAAAATGGAAAATCAGCGATGACCTTCCCCGAGGGAACAAGGAGTCGAGACGGAAAGATTCGGCCCTTCAAGAAGGGCATGTTTTACCTGGCGATGGAATCAGGTGTTCCTATCATCCCTCTGTCAATCAGAGGAAGCAGGGCAATTATGCCGAGCAAATCATTGCGGATTCATCCGGGAAAAATAACCATGATCATAGGCAAACCGATTGATGTTAAAGAATATTCCATTGAAAACCGTGATGAGCTTATGGCGAAAGTGAGGAATGTGATCGTCCATAATTTTTATAACGAAAATCCTGAAACGAGAGGAAAAAATTCCATTTGAATCTATGGGAAGGGATATTACTTGGTATCATCCAGGGTTTGACGGAATTTTTACCTGTCAGCAGTTCGGGTCACCTGGTCATTGCCCAGAGTTTTATAAAAGGTTTCCAGCAGCAAGGTGTTCTTTTTGATGTTATGCTCCATTTCGGAACTCTTTTAGCCGTGTTGTTTTTTTTCCGGAGAGACATCTACGATATTCTGGAATCACTGGTACCGAAAAAATGGCTCAAAAACCCTGAAAATGATGAGCTTTTAATATCCAGCAGAAGAAAAGTTGCCCTTTTAATTATTACAGGAACAGTGTTTACAGGTATTATCGGGTTATCTTTTAAAGATGAGATTCATCGCCTTTTTGAGTCCGTGGAGATTGCGGCTGCCATGTTACTTGTTACGGGATTACTGCTGTTTCTTGCCGACAGAATGAAAAATACTCCGAGAACGGAAGGCGATATGAACATGACCGATGCCATTATTATCGGAATTGTTCAGGGCATGGCTCTCATTCCGGGCATATCGAGGTCTGGTTCTACAATAGCCTTTGGCATGTTCAGAAAAATTAATGGGGAGACAGCGGCAAGGTTCTCTTTTTTACTTTCCATACCTGCCATACTGGGAGCGACAATTCTTGAACTTAAATACGCCCAATCCGTTTCACCGGGTGATATGTTTGTTTATACGGCAGGAATGATTACCGCCGCCTTTACCGGTTTTTTTGCGCTGAGACTCCTTTTCTTCATTATCAAGAAGAGAGAACTTAGAATATTTGCATATTACTGCTGGTTATTGGGAATAACCACACTAATTTTGAAGGCCATCTAATCTTCACATGAAACAGGAAAAGCAGGAACATAAAAGATCAAAAGAAATAGCCGGGGTTATATTACTTGCCCTGTCCCTTTTTTTCTTGTTGTGTCTTGTTTCATACAAACCTTCCGATCCTTCTCTTACACATTATGTGACAGGCAAGTTAGCCATTAAAAACCTGGGCGGTTTTGTCGGGTCGTACATTTCCGACAGCCTTTTAAGATTATTCGGATTAAGTGCTTACTGGCTCCCCATTGTTTTTATATTGATATCTTTTAAACTGCTCCTCAACAGGACTTCCAGGATCACTCCTGTTTCGATCATCGGTTTCATAGGCCTCGTGTTTTCCACAGCAACACTTTTATCCAGTAATTACAACACGATTACACTGTTCGGAGTAAATATCAAATCCGGAGGACTGCTGGGGGCACTTTCGTCAGATCTACTGCACTCTTACTTCAACCATATTGGCACATACATCCTGTTGGTCGTTATCCTTGTGGTATCCCTCATGATTACCCTAAATCTATCACTGGTACTCATGACTAAAAAGTTTCTTACATTGCTGGGAAGCGCTCTTTCGAAGGCAAAAACATTTCTCCTGATCAGGATTGAAAGACTCAGGAGAAAAAAGAAGATATCTAAAGAGAAAAAAATCCGAATAACAAAAGATATACCTGTTATAAAAGGCAAGCTATCCTCACAGGAGGAGAGGACACGCAGGAAAAAAGCCGAACAGCTTCCATTTGAATTTCTCCATCTCCAGGATACCTATACACTGCCCCCTCTAACAATCCTTGACAATGTGGAACGCAAAGACACGAAGATAAAACGGGAAAGCCTTATCATGAATTCCAGGCTTCTTGAAAAAAAGCTTGCAGATTTCGGCGTGGAGGGAAAGGTTACAGAGGTAAAACCGGGTCCTGTCATTGCCATGTATGAACTTGAGCCGGCACCGGGTGTAAAAATTAATAAAATAACCAATCTTTCCGATGACCTCGCCCTTGCAATGAAGGCGCAGAGTGTAAGAATTGTTGCTCCCATACCGGGAAAATCAGTCATCGGCATCGAAATACCGAATCATGGAAGAGACCCGGTACGCCTTAAAGACGTCCTCGATACCGAAGGGTTCCTTGGCTCGAAACATAAACTTCCCATTGTCCTGGGTGTCGATATCGTTGGAACTCCCGTAATAGCAGACCTTGTCAGAATGCCCCATCTACTGATTGCCGGCACCACCGGTTCGGGTAAAAGCGTGTCTCTTAATTCAATGATTTGCAGCATACTTTTCAAGGCGACACCGGACGAGGTCAAATTCCTCATGATAGATCCGAAAAGACTCGAATTGTCCGCATACGAAGGAATTCCTTATCTTTTACATCCTGTTGTCACCAATCCGAAAAAGGCCGCTCAGGTTCTCAGTTGGACAGTCGAAGAGATGGAAAGAAGATATAAAGTCATCGGTGAATCGGGAGCCAAGAGCATCGAAAAATATAACAAATTGGTCGCAAAAATACTGGATGCAAAGGACAAACCATCTTACCTGGCAGGCAAAAAGAAAGACAAAGATGCAGATACGGCACTCGTCACGTCTGACCAGATGACAGAACAGGGACAAGAACCTGAAGAGCTTCCGTCAAAACTACCCTATATAGTAATTGTGATAGATGAATTGGCAGACCTGATGATGGTAGCACAGAGAAACGTTGAAGAATCTCTCACTCGACTCGCGCAGATGGCCCGGGCGTCGGGAATCCACCTTATCCTGGCCACACAGAGACCATCTGTCGATGTTATTACGGGAATTATAAAGGCCAACTTTCCCACCCGTATTTCCTTCCAGGTCTCGTCGAAAGTAGATTCCCGTACAATTCTCGACCAGCTCGGCGCGGAAAAACTTCTCGGAGCAGGGGATATGCTCTTTATCCCTCCTGGAACGTCGAAGCTTACACGAATTCATGGCCCCTTTGTTTCTGACAGTGAAATCGAAAGGATCGCAGAGTTTGTCAAGAAACAGGCCAGCCCGCTTTACGATAACTCTATCTCAGAATACACCCCCGAATCGAGGGAAGGAATAAGGTCGGAAGAATTTGATGAAAAATATGATGCTGCCGTTGAACTGGTTTCCGACCTCGGGCAGGCCTCTATTTCTTTAATTCAGCGATACATGAAAATAGGGTACAACAGGGCTGCCCGTATCATTGAAAGAATGGAAGCAGAAGGGGTGGTCGGCCCTTCCGACGGAGTCAAGCCAAGAAAGGTACTGGCCAGAAAGTTACCGGAGTAAATTGAAACAAAAAAAAGCCCATATCGTCAGCCTGGGGTGTCCTAAAAATCTCATTGATTCCGAAGTAATAGCTGCCATTCTTTCCGGGGACGGCTTTGAAATCATTTCCCACCCGGAAGAAGCAGATCTAATTCTTATCAATACCTGCACCTTTATTCTCCCTGCCAGGGAGGAATCCATCGATGAAATCTTCTATATGGCCCGGATGAAAAAAGAGGGAAAATGCAAGCACCTTGTTGTTGCCGGTTGTCTTCCTCAACGATACGGCACCATTCTCGAACAGGAAATCCCGGAGGTTGACCTTTTCCTTGGAACAGGTGAAATCCCGGAGATCGCCAACCTTATCAAATCCTTGGAGGAAGGAAAACCGGAAGAACACCGCTCTTTTATTGGAAAACCAGACTTTCTCATGGACTCCTCCCATCCCCGTCTCATATCGACACCTTTTTACAGCGCTTATCTGAAAATCGCCGAGGGATGTTCCAATCATTGTTCCTACTGTGTGATACCTGTGGTGCGCGGCAGATTCAGGAGCCGGGAAATGGGTGATATTTTGAAAGAAGCTGAAATCCTCGCCGAAGGGGGAGTAAAAGAGATTATCATTACAGCACAGGAAACGACGGCCTATGGAAAGGATTTAAAAGGGAATTCAACGCTTGCCACTTTGATGAAAGGAATTGCGTCCATCGATGGAATCAGGTGGATCAGGCTGCTGTACACATACCCTGTTACTATAACGGATGAAACTCTCGAGACTATTGCAGAAGAAGAAAAGATCTGCAAGTATATCGATATTCCTGTACAGCATATCGACAACGACATCCTTCAGTTGATGAATCGAAAGGATGATAGTAATTCAACAAGAGACATCATATGGAAAGCAAGAAAAATCATCCCCGGTGTGGCATTAAGAACATCGCTTATCGTAGGATTTCCGGGAGAGACACCTGAAAAATTCAACAGGCTTCTGGAATTTATAAAAGAGACTCGATTTGACCACCTGGGGGTATTCAAATACTCACAGGAGGAGGGTACAAAAGCGGCAGAGCTTCCATTTCAGGTCTCTGAAGAGGAAAAAGAAGAAAGAAGGAATATCATCATGGAGGAACAGTCGATTATCTCCTATGAAATCAACCAGTCACTCACAGGTTCCGTTCACGAAATGATGATAGAAGAAAAATCCGACATCCCCGGATATACACAAGCAGGCAGGTTACGGAGACAGTCTCCCGACATAGACGGGGTTACCTATGTAAATGCGCAAGAAAGAACACCGGGAGATATTATAAACTGCAAGATCACGTCAGCCGATGAATATGACCTTTATACCGAAGAGGTAACATAGCTTTCCCGGGTTAAGAGTCCTTTTTGTGCGACTTTAATATCTGCTTTAATGTAAACCACTTTCTGAAAACAGGCATGGCATTTCGAATATCTTCCAGGTTTTCTCTCGCGGCTTTTTCACCCTCCTCTATCAAGTGTATGGCATGGGAAAAATCAGTCCAGTGCAAATCTCCCACATCGGGACGGATGATAATATCCGCATCCCTCAACTCATAATTTTCCAATTGATGCGCCATGATCTCAGTTGCCCTGTCATTTACATCCTTTGAAGTATGGAATTCCTCTTCCGTACAGATATCCTGGTCCACTGCAACGGCAATCACTATATCGGCTCCTTCCTTCCTGGCCACACTGCTTGGAACGAGACCGATAATACCACCGTCCGACAGCCACATTCCTCCTTCCTTCAGCGGCTCAATAGCTCCGGGCACGGCGCAGCTTGCCATTACGGCCTGCCTGAGAGGTCCATCAGAAAAAATAACTTGTTTACCGCTCATCAGGTCCGTGGCAACGGCTCGAAACGGAATTCGTGTTTCCTCAATCTGAATATCGGGAATAAAGAAATCAATCATGGTCTGGAAATCTTCACTGGAGAGAACACCCGGTCTGAACATGGTTTGGGCAAGGTAAAAACTGTTTTTCAAAAAGATTTCAATTTTTTGTGCGAGTCCATGATTCTCCTGCGAGTGACTGGCTGCAACCGCTTTTATTGCCGAGGACTGAAATTCAGGACTGTTCAGGTAATCATTTACTTTTTCTATCAATTCATCAAGGGATAGACCACAGGCATAAGCTCCCCCTATTAGAGCCCCTGCGCTTGTTCCCACGATTATATCAATGGGAATGGCCTCCCGTTCAAATACTCTTAATACGCCGATATGGGCCAGCCCGCGGGCACCGCCACCTCCAAGGGCAAGGCCGATGCGTTTATCTATCCATTTCATATATGAGACACCTGAGGCGGCAAAGCCGCAAATGATAATTCGTAATTCGGAAAAAGTAAATCGATTTCCTAAGGCGGCAAAACCGCAAGGGCTGAGCAATAAGCAATGAGGACTGAGAACTAAAGGCTAAAGGTTTTTCCTTGATCCTTTGTCCTTGTACCTTGTACCTTGTACCTTTTCACTGCTGTTGAGAACAAAAATTCTTATTAAAGCTTAAACTTCCCTTTAAAATATGTGTCCTTGACACTTTTTGCTTTTTCGGCAGCCCATTCCTCAAGACCCATCTTTTTTATGAGGCACAAATTAAAAACTTTCGTGTTATGCGGAACCTTCGACGCCATATCCGCATAAGGATGAAGATAATCACAGGGAAAGCCGGGACATTCAGAACAAAAATCCAGTCCCTTTTCCTGGGTGCATCGATAAACGTTGCACGGCTCTTTCATGCCGATAAAGCCGATCGTCCCATTTTCATTTCGGCAGCCTTTGCACTGGGCTTTTTCAACAGGTATCTTCAAATTTTCAGCAATTGTTTCCCTGAGCTTCTCATTCGAAGATGCCATATACATAGGACAATTAAAACAATCCAGGCCACACGGTGCTGTCATATTTCTGTAATCCATAATATCTCCTTTCTAATGCGGCAAAGCCGCAAAGACAAAAGGTCAAAGGCTAATGGCTAAAGACCGGGAAATACAACTCAAAAGTCAGATATTTTTTTATTCTTCAGCCTTTAGTCCTTTGCTCACAAAAAGACGCATGAAATAACGCTCAATCTGAAAAACTTGATTTACTTATAAATTGTCAATCAGCAAATGTCAATTTTCAATCAGACATGTCATGAAATAATAGTGTCGTGTCAAGTCTCGAGTGTCATTGCGAGCAAAGCGAAGCAATCTCCTGCTACTATGAGCTAACTTGGCATAATCCGAGAGATTGCCACGGCCTTCGGCCTCGCAATGACGAAGGCTTGTGCGTCATTGCAAACTTGACATGACAATAGTAATATTTAAAGAGAAAGCTTTGCATAATTGCAGACCTGGTCATTGCAAGGAGACAAGCGACGAAGCAATTCTTTTTGCAGGAAATATCCCCTTAGAACAAAATGAAAAACTTTGACATTTCAGAATGTTTACCATATAGAAGACCGTTACAGCTAACATACATGTTTTTAAGGCCAGTCATTATGCAAATGAAGAATGTCTTACAGCGCTACAAGGGTGATCTTAAGGAAGTAGACAGGTTTCTGGAAAAACACTACAGCTCGTACATTAATCTTATTCCCGAAATCACCGATCATATTATCCAAAGTGGTGGAAAGAGGTTCAGGCCTCTTCTGCTGATTATTTCATCCGATCTCTGTGGCTATCAGGGAGATAGACGCTATTCCCTGGCGGCAGTCCTGGAATTTCTGCATACGGCATCACTCCTCCACGACGATGTCATTGACCACGCCGACACGAGAAGGGGAAAGCCTGCGGCAAATAACATCTGGGGAAATTCGGCCAGCGTCCTTGTTGGTGACTTTCTGTATTCACAAGCTTTCAAGCTAATGATTGAAGACGGGAACCCTTCCATTCAGAAACTCCTTTCAAGCACCGCGGTTACGATGGTTGAGGGAGAAACAGCCGAATTAATAAAGTGTAATGATATTAATATTACGGAAGAAGAATGCCTTTCTGTTATAGAGAAAAAAACAGCCATTTTGATTTCCGCAGCCTGTACCACGGGCGCTATGCTGGCAAAAGCTCCGGAAACAACAATTGACGCATTGACCGAATTTGGTATGAAGCTGGGCATTGCTTTTCAGTTAACCGATGATACCCTTGACTATGTGGCTTCAGAAAAAGAATTTGGAAAGACCACCGGCATGGATCTCAGGGATGGAAAAGTCACGCTTCCTCTTATCTGGACGCTAAAAAAATGTTCCCCCGCGGAGAAAGAGCTGGCAACTAAAATTCTTGCAAGTAAAAATATCAACGAAGATAACATTATAGAAATCATTTCCCTGATTAAGAAACACGGAGGCATCGATTACGCCCTCAATAAAGCGGAAGAATATATCAAAAAAGCAAACTCATCTCTTGAATCTTTTGACGATTCCATACCTAAAGACGCCCTTCTGGCAATTTCAGACTACATAGTAGCGCGAAGGTTCTAATCTGATCTATACAACATGAAGGCTGTAAGCCATCTCTTCCAATGCTTCGTCATCCTCCTCACGTATGATCCTCACTGCACAGGGTAAATATTCCAGAATATCACCGGCAGTTATTCCGTCTTCACCACAATCCATGGCGGCCAGATCACCGGATAATCCGTGAATAAATACACCCATTCTGACAGCATCATCTATAGATTGCCCCAGGCCAAACATGGCAGCAATGGTTCCCGTGAGGACATCACCGGATCCAGCCGTAGCCATTCCGGGATTACCGCTCATATTAATGAAAACACGTTCATCGGGATAACCGATCAGGGAATGGGCCACTTTTAAGACGATGATTGCATTCAATTCTTTTGCGGTTCTCTGCAGAATATTGATCTTATCAGCATCAATTTCCTTTACAGGCAGTTTTGTAATTCTCGACATTTCCCCAAGATGAGGGGTTAGTATCGTTACCTCTCGTCTTTCTTTTATTATTTCCAGGTCCTGACAGAGCGCGGTGATACCATCTCCATCGATAAGCAGTGGTTTTTTTATCTCCTGTGCCAATTCTCGTGCCAACTGTTGCGTTTCCTCGTTAAGGGACAAACCGGGCCCGAGAACCACCATGTCCATCTTCTCCGCAAGTTCAAGGAGTTGTTTTTTATTTTCCCGGGAAATACTACCCTCATCCGTCTGACTCTGAGGGATGAAAACAATTTCACTACCTTTACCGGCAATAAAAGGCGTGATTGAAAGGGGCGCGGCAAGGCGGGCATATCCCCCTCCTCCCTTAAGGAAAGACATGGCGGCAAAATAGGGAGCTCCAAAATAGCTTGCGGCACCCGCGATAAAGAGAACCTCACCAAAGTCACCTTTATGAGCGTTTTTGTCTTTAGGGGGCAGAAAAACAGGTTCGTTTGTTTCAACCTTGATGGCTTCCGCCTCATACAGCGAAGGCGGAAAAGAGATATGCGTGACATACAATTTTCCGCACCTCTCATATCCCGGATAGAGCAAATTTCCCCTTTTAGGGAGTCCGTATGTTGTTGTATAATCGGCATTTACGGCTATCCCCATAATTTCCCCCGTATCGCCGTTAACACCGGAAGGGATATCAACGCTGAAGACTTTCTTTTTGCTTTCATTAATCAATTGAACAACTTCCCGGTAAATGCCACCCACCTCCCGGGCGAGACCCGTGCCAAAAATCGCGTCTACAACGGCATCACTATGGAGGATCTTCGCTTTTATAGATTCGACCGATTCAACTTTCTGAATTTTCAGGGGAATCTTTGATATAATGTCAAAATTCGTTTTCGCGGCACCATTGAATTTGTTCACATCTCCCAGAATATAAACCATAACGTTACCGCCGTTAGAATGGAGCTTTCTCGCCACAACACATCCGTCTCCTCCGTTATTTCCCATACCGCAAAAGACAGCGAATTTTTTACCTTTGATTCCAAATTCATCCTGAATGACAAAACAGGTCGCAAGGGCCGCATTTTCCATCAAGAGTTCGTCTTTGATGCCGAACTTTTCGATGGCATATCTGTCCATAGATCTTATCTCATTTACGCCGCTCACCTTCATGATGTGCTCCCTCCCATTTCCGTGCTATTGTTTCTCTGCTAACTTTGATGCAGTTTATTTGTAGGGGCCGATGCCCTCATCGGCCCATTATTCGGCTTTTATGAATTTGTCAACTTCAGCGTTTCAGGTCTTATAAATCGCCCTTCTATCTGCCGGGCAGCCAACTGTGACGCCTTCCCACATGAAACGACCATATCTTCCCCCCTGTACAGGCGGTGAATAAGATAAGAAGCAAAAAAAACATCTCCCGCGCCAACAGTATTACGAATCGAATCTACGGGTTCCGCGCTATAACTTGCCCCCTCACCTGTCAAACTCCTGACAAACCCGCCGCGATCCCCTTTTGTTATCACCATTTCATCAATCTTGAAAGTTTGCATCAATTCGGGGAGATCCATGTTACAGGCATTCAGTATCGTCTCAAGTTCAATATCATCCGCCTTAACATATCGGGCACACGACAGGGCCTGGACCAAATTGTCCGATACACGGCTGATAATTCGATCATCTTCCTTATACCTGACAAACCCCTGAACATCCATACTTACGATCAGGTTCTTTTCATGCATTAGCGTTAAAGCTTCTTTCTCGATATCGCCAGGATGAAGTGCGCCTATATGCAAATGACCGACGAGGCCAAGTATGTTTTTTACCTGCTTCGAAGTAATGGGATCTGCAGATACGGGCATTTCCTGCCAACGATGGAAGCCGTCAATATGGTTGATAAAATGGGTCGTCCGTGGGGTATCGCCTGCAAAAACTCGAATGCCCTCTTCCTTTAATATATTAAGGATAGATTGATCCCTTTCCGCTATATTAGTAACAATAAGCGGCTCGATCCCGTGACGTCTGAAGGTAAAGCCTGCATACGTCACAACACCGCCAAGCTGGCGGACACTTTCTTCGCCCCTAACTACTGTATCAATCGTAGCAGAACCTATGATAGCAATCTTCGGTACATTCATAACAAAAAATTATTGACAATAAGAAATTTAAGTTTATTTATATACCGTTAATATAAAGTTGATCAAGAAAAACAAATATTTTTAACCGCGAAGAAGGCTTTGTGCTCTCGTCAGGAAACGGAAGATTAAGATTCCCCTTTTAAATAGATAGAACAACATGAAACACCGCTCGCTATGACACACACCATCTGGATACTCGAATCAATCGACGACAATAAGTTTCCCTACCTCCTCACCATACGGCAGGACGGAAGATCATTGCTCCGGCTGCGTGTCCAGGAGAGATGGCCCGGGCAGAAGGGACATGTCTTTTGCGTACGCGAAGAGGATGATGCCGGCAGGTGGACGACTGAAGAAGTTGAGCGGGTGCCCGTCGTATCACTCAGACGATACGGAAAGCGTCTCGCCATCGTCCTCGACAGGCCGAAAAACAAGCGATGCGACTTCCTCTTTCTAACAAAGCAATACAAGACCAGGGAGGGAGAATACGAACAGATCTTCTGGAGAACGGAAAGGGGGCTAAAGGAACGAAAACCAAGAGTCAAGCTCTCGACTTACACGAAGAGCGAACTCACAGTTGCAATCGACTCTGCTGAACGGTACCCCTGGCTATTTTCTGACAGTACGGTTAAAAAGGAACAGCTCCCCGTCGGTGATTACGCGTTAAAAGAGGGCAACCGGATAGTAGCTGTGGTAGAGAGAAAGACCCTTGACAATCTCTTAGCCGAATTCGGCAGGATGTCCATCTTCCACCAACAGTTAAGCGAACTTGAAGCGTACCGGCATTCGGCCCTTGTCATCGAGGCTAATTATTCCGACTTCTTAAACCCCGACAAGATGAAATTTTATCCCCCCGCTTTTACGGCAAAAGCAATCGCCGAGTTACATGCCTTTCACCCAAATTTATCAATTGTCTTCGCCGGAAACCGCAAACTTGCCCGGGAATGGACCTTCCAGTTCTTCACCTCAACCACGGCCCATCGAGAAGACATGCCTCACCATAAAATCTCCGAAGTCGTGACACGCTACGGAAAAACGCCTGAAACAACCGGCGGCAGTTATTATGGGATAAGAGAAAGCATAGAAAACGAATTTCCTCAAGAATTCACCATAGCAATGTTGCGGGAAACATTCCCTGATATCCCGGAATCCACACTTCAAAGAGTACTGCGTGATTTGAAAAAAGAAGGAGTCCTTGAACCCCACGGCAGAGGCAAAAAAAGCTACTGGTCGAAGACCTCGGGTGAAATAAAAGAATTCTGACAGATAGAATTGGCTTGACAAATCGATAAAGTAGGAACATACTCCTATGTAAAGAATATTTGAAAGGGTAGGTTAATCTAAAAATGTATGCCAGAGTATCAAGCAAGGGACAGGTTACCATTCCGAAAAACATACGCAAAAAATTGAACATAGAAAAAGAGAGTGGTGTCCTTTTTCTGATCGAGGATGATGAGATAAAACTCAAGGGAGTTCCGGGCTCGCCATCTGACCACCTGGCGGGATCCCTGAAAAAGTATGCCAGGGGATATGTCCCTCTAAAAAAGGTAAGAAAAGAGATTCAGGAAAGGATTGCCGATGAAATCGCCGGCGAAGACTTATCTCGTTGATACGAATGTAATCCTCAGGTACCTGCTGGGAGATCACCCGGAATTCAGTCCCCGTGCCGACGCCTTCTTTCAGAATGTATATGAAGGCGTAAAAAAAGCAGAGATACTTGGTGTAGTTATCGTAGAATGTGTGTACGTCATGGAAAAATATTACAGGATTCCGAAGGCTGAAATCACGGCCAGGTTAAGCGGGATTTTAAATTTTCAAGGTATTGTGAACATAGATAAATCGCAAGTCCTCAGTGCCCTCCTGAAATATGAAGCTACAAATACAGATATCGTCGACTGTATCCTTGCCGCAGCATCTACCGAATCAAGGCCGATTATTTCTTTTGACAGTGATATGAAAAAACTGAAAGCGGTTACTGAATCCCTGTGAAGTGAATATGAAAGATGTTGGAAAATCCCGTCAGGTGAATTAGAGTATCTGTCTACCTTTCATGAACCTCTTCAATTATCCGGGCGTGATGATTTTTGCACTTAAGCAAAAGTTATTATGGTTTTTTTTGATTTATCACTGTTTCAGTGTAATACCATATCCAATATCCGACTGCTGTTTTCTTGTAGGGATGCAGAGATTATCGCGGGAGGAACTGTGGCTATATTTTTGAGATTTTGTATGGTTCACAGATTTCAGAACGCTGGTTTGATAGGTGAAGATGTTGAATACTGCTTTTCGTCATGTTGCCCTTGATATTGAAACGACTGGGCTGTCTCCACTAAGAGGCCACAGGATTATTGAGATAGGCGCCGTTGCCATAGAGGGAGGATACCCTGCAGAAAAGTTTTGCAGTCTTATAAGGATTGACCGAAAGATACCGTTGCAGACCCAGCGGATACATGGAATAACCAATGAAATGCTTGAGGGACAACCGGAAGCCGACGAGGTATTACCGAGGTTTTACGATTTTCTCCGGGATAGCATAATCGTTGCCCATAACGCCCGGTTCGATATGGAGTTTCTCAGACATGAATTCAACCATATTTCATTGAGATTGAAGAACAAGTCTGTCTGCACACTAAAAATGAGCAGGAAGCTATATCCAAAATTACCAAACCACAGGCTCGATACATTGTACCGATATTTGTTTGGGGAAATCACGACAGACATTCGGAGACACCGGGCGCTCGACGATGCGAAGATGGCGGCACGGATATGGCTTGAAATGGTGAAGAGATGAATAATGAGACAAAAGGCTATTATAGATATTGGGGTAAGACGAGTACCTCTGAAGACGGTAATGTTTCCTATCATCTTTTACCCTATCACTGCCTCGATGTAGCGGCGGTGGGCAGGAAGTTGCTGCATAATGATGAACGCCTGCGCCGCATGTTGACGGACATGACAGGAGTTGAAGAAGGCGTCATCGAAAACTGGTTAATGCTTTTTCTTGCCCTTCATGACGTGGGCAAATTCTCGGAAGGATTTCAGAACCTGAGAAGCGACCTTTTTCTGAAACTCCAGGGCCGCTCCAGCGAAAAATCCTATTCTGGGGAAGTTCTGTGGATAACTGATATTTCTCCAAAGTTTTCCCTATATGCTAACTATGCCTCTGATAGATTTACCTATGCATTTTGAAATCACCCCTTCAGGGGTGGGATACGAAGTTTAGTGGGGGAAGGGAAAATTCTTGCCTAAATAGGTATACTGTCCCCGGAATTCCCTGTCCCCGGAATTCCCAGGCGTATAATTTCCATCGGGAAGGTGAAAAAGGGGGGGGTAAAGATCTTCTATCAAATCCATTCCATGTACTTCATATAAAGTTGTTTTAATCTTAAGGGATTGAGCGATTCCACCGATAAAAAAGTCGGTCTGATAGATGCACGATGCAAGACCTGACCTCTAAAGTCCTACTATCTCCACTCAACCGGTCAGATGCATAAGGGAGACGCGGGCAGGGGCCTGTTTATCCAGCTTACCGCCGATGATGCGCGGGATGCGCCCATTCCCGATGAGATGGGATCAGGAACATCCTCCGTTACCTTTTCCGTGCTTAAAAGAGCCCAGGCCATGGGTGACCGGAATGCCCTGCTGGATGCGGGGCGCCGTGTGATACGCTTTCACCTTGGCGAGGACGTACTGGGTGGCATAAAGAAATTGACAAGCAGGGAGTGACAGGGAATCCGGGGGACATCTGTCACTGCTTTCGCTTTGATTTCGGAAGAGGATCTGTTGCTTCACCTGATCCCAAGGGTCAAGTGAGCTTGGGATAGAGTTCCAAGTATTTCAATTTGAAGAATGATATCCAATCTATTTACAGAACTTTTTCCTTAAAAATATGTTGCGTATTGCGCAATATAGAGTATAATGCAATATGATTAAATCATTCAAGCATAAAGAGTTGGAGAAATTTTACAATACCGACAGCGTAGCAGGAATTCAGCCATATCACAAACAAAAGCTCAGAATGCGTTTAATCGCCATGGATACTGCAACTGACATTGAAGACATTAACTTGCCGGGTTTTCGTTTGCATTCATTGAAGGGCGATAGAGTGGGTTTATGGGCAATAGATGTAAGCAAAAACTGGCGTATTACATTTAAATTTCAAGATGGCAACGTACATGTTGTCAATTATGAGGATTATCACTAATGGGTATGTACAATCCACCTCATCCAGGAGAGTTTATCAGGGAAGTATATCTGGAACCACTAAACATAAGCTATCGCAGCGTTGCCCTTAAGCTCAAGGTATCACCCTCCACCTTTTTACGTTTGATTAAAGGTCAGAGTAACGTGAGCCCTGAAATGGCCCTGCGGCTTTCTAAGGGGCTGGGGCGCAGTCCTGAAAGTTGGTTGGCGATGCAGGATAGTTACAACCTGTGGCATGCTAAAAAAATCATAAACCTGGATGAAATAGAGCCATTGGCAGTTTCAGTATAAAAGCCATCAATAAAAGCAGACAGGTTTTTCACTATTGATGCACGCCAGTCAAAACTGGCTTCTTTTGCCGGGTTAAAAATAGTAACAATGGATGGATCTTATGCTTGAAGTTGGCGCAAATTCAGGATGCGGTCCTTCCTGACTTGCGAAAAATAGTCGCTGTCACTATTTTCTGACATATATATTGTTGCCGAGAAAATCATACGGATAAATATATTCTGATTGGCGGAACTGCATGTGATTTAGCGATGGAAAATATGGGGCTTAATTTCAGAACGACGAAAGATCTGGATATTGTCCTAATCTTGCGCGTAATCCGGGGACGCCATACCAGTTTTGTCAATCCTTCTTTGGTCTACCGCCTTTCTGAGGAGTCAAGATCCTGGATAACTTGTTCTCCAACCGCTCAATAAAATTCTTGCTGCCTAAAGGTCGTCCCGTTCGTTCATGCCGTTGCAACAATTCGTATTCCTCGTCGGGAACATCACAGGAAAGAAACTGTTGCCAGTCGTCAACCATCCTCAATAATGGCTTTACCTGCACAAGATCATCGTTCCTCCCTTTAATGTGCGCCCTGGCACTGCTCCATGGATATTCTTCAGGAATTGAAACCAACCCGGCCTTGACCGGATTGAGTTCAATATAACGGGTTGCTGTAAGGAGATACTGTTCATCCATCAAGAAAGACGCAAAGCGCCCCTGCCATAAATGACCTCTCCATTGCTCCCGAAAATTAATATGCCGCGTATAACGCCGGTGCGCCTCGCCTATCGCACGGCGAAGGCCGTCTTCGGATTCAGGAACGGCAACCAGGTGCACATGGTTGGGCATCAGGCAATACGCCCATATCTTGACACCGCATTTGTCGCACCATTCGGACATAAGCCGGATATAATACCGGTAATCGTCATCGCAGAAAAATGTATCCTGCCTACGATTGCCTCGCTGGGTTATATGATGTGGATAGTGCTCTGCAACTACTCTTGCGATACGCGCCATGACTGACTTTTATTCCTTGCATTGCCTTTTGTCAATCAAAAACTGGTATGGTGTCCCCGGATTTTGACGCATGAGGAGGACAGAGAGGCGCAGGATCCCCAAATCATCTGTTCCATGGGCCTGGTGGAAAAAGAATAGTAAAAAATGACACAGAAAAATTGAAGAATTTGTGATAAACTGAAATACAATTATAAGTCAAAGGAGGCTTTACAATGAAGGCCGCAACAAAATCCATAACGCCACTTGAGATTATCAATGCCATTGAGATTCTTTCTGTGGATGAAAAAGAAACACTTGCCATCCTTGCCGACAAAAAACTTTCAGAAGAACTTCTCGAAAGACGCAAAGATGTAGTAATCGAAATGAAAAAGGGTGAGCTGATAAGCGAAGAAGATATCTTACGGTAAATATCGAGATGATGTTTGAAATCAAAAGTATTAAAGCTGTGAAGAAAGACGTAAAGAAACTCCCTGCCGATGTACTAATCGATATTAAGACTACTCATTTTAAGAATATCCGAGAGAACCCCTTCCAATCCCATGAACTGGGATATGCATTAAATCCGGGGACACCATACCAGTTTTCTAAAATATTGCCGCGTTCGAAGATTAAACCAGTATGGTGTTCCCAGATTACCCCGACCATATTTCGAAAACCATTTGAAAACATTATTTTTGAAATCCATGACTGAAAATAACTTGTTGAATCAAACACTTGAAATAAAGATTAACAAACTCCATGAAATTGGGTTAATCTCTGATGCAATAAAGAAAAGATTACACAAGTACAGACGGGAAACTAACCCTGAAGCCCATATATTTACATCGAATAATCAAGAAGATATACGGTCTTTTGCGGAAGAACTTTTAAATTTTCTTTATGATATAGATTTAAAGGGACCGATTGTATAAGGGCCCGACACCCACAACAAAGTGCCAAGGCAAAACGATTAAAAATACGAATCGCACTCTCTTCCCGGAGGTAGAAAATGTTTAAGTTTATTCATGCCGCTGACATTCATCTGGACAGTCCTCTTCGTGGGCTCAGTCGTTACGAGGGTGCCCCCGTTGAAGAAATACGGGGTGCTTCGCGAAAGGCACTACAAAACCTTGTTCAATTAGCCTTAAATGAGGAAGTGAGATTCGTTATTTTTTCAGGTGATGTGTTTGATGGGGATTGGCGTGACTACAATACGGGTTTATTTTTTATAAGTCAGATGGTTAGATTACGCCAGGCGGGTATCCGTGTTTTTATGGCGGCAGGCAACCATGATGCACAGAGTCAAATATCGCGTTCGCTGAAGCTTCCGAATAATGTTTATCGTTTCTCCACGCGGGCATTTCAAACGGAAAATATAGAAGAAATAAATGTGGCTGTCCATGGCAGAGGGTTCCCGGGCCGGGTGGTATCCGAGGATTGGGTGCCGGGTTATCCCCCGCCTGTGCATGGAATGTTCAATATAGGAGTTTTACATACATCGATCGGAGGGTACGCAAGTCACGAAACATACGCACCATGTTCTTTAAGTTCGCTTATAAATAAGGGTTATGATTACTGGGCGCTTGGACATGTTCATAAGAGAGAGATACTGAACGAATCACCCTGGGTGGTTTTTCCGGGAAACATCCAGGGACGTCATATAAGAGAAGAGGGCTCCAAAGGAGCAATGCTCATTTTTGTTGAAAATAATGAAGTTAGAGACGTTACATTTCAGGCCCTTGATGTGGTCAGGTGGAAGAATCTCGTTATTAGCTCAGAGGTAGAAGATGATGACGATGATATTTACGAAAAGGTGCGAGAGAACTTAAGCGAGGCAATTTCCGGCGCCGATGGGAGGATATTAGCCATGCGGGTGACTGTTGAGGGCGCGTGCGCTGCTCACAGTGCTTTCATGAAAAATCCGGAAAAATGGCGTAATCAATTTCGCTCCGTGGCTCTGGATATTGGGCAGGGAGATATATGGCTGGAAAAAATTATATTCAGAACCGCATCGCCTGCTCATCCTGCGAAAGAAGAAAAAGACGCGCTCAAAATGATGATTGGTTATGTAAGTGAAAAAGAGCAGGAAGAAAGACTTATAAAGTTGGGGGCGGAAAAACTCAAAGGTTTAAGGGAAAAATTACCTCCGGAATTATTTATGGCTGAGGATGAGTTTTCTCTTGAGGATCCGGATTGGCTGCGTCAATCGCTCCGTGAAGGACTTGATAATTTAATCAGCAACATGAGTACTCAGGGTAAAAGGTAAAAGGTTAAGGGTTAAGGGTTAATGACAAATTGCTTTTCTCCACCTTTAGCCTTTAACCTTTTACCTAACCCGGACAAGCCGGGACCAAAAAATGGTTCACGGTTGACAGTTTTCTAACCACTGAACCGTGAACCTTAGTATTTACCATAAAGGAGGGTTTGAATGAGATTTGTTTCATTTGATCTCATAGCTTTCGGACCATTTACCGATGTTAAACTTGATCTTTCCGGTGGAAAAGCGGGGATTCACCTGATTTATGGACCCAACGAAGCCGGTAAAAGCGTTGCCCTTCGAGCCATAAAATCTTTTCTGTTCGGAATTCCAGCCCGTACAATGGACAATTTCCGTCATGAAAATAGTGCATTGAGAATTGAAGCTGTTCTCCGTCATTCCGATGGAACGGAAAGTGCTTTCATTCGTCGAAAAGGAAACAAAAACAAACTGTTGGATTTACAGGGCAATACCGTTAATGAAGGTGAAATATCCCGGTATGTTGCCGGAATGTCACGTGAAGTCTTTGAATCTATGTACGGTCTCGATGCTGAAAAACTTGTAGAAGGCGGCCAGGATATTATCAGGGGGCATGGAGAAATTGGGACTACTCTCTTTTCAGCAGCGGCAGGTATATCTAACCTGCAGGATATACTGAAATCCACAGAAACCCGTCAGGAGGAAATCTTCAAATCAAGGGGAACAACGCCAAAAGTGAACCGCCTTATCAGGGAACTTAACAGCTTGAAAAAGAGACGAAAAGAGTTGTCCCTTTCCGTCAGAGAATGGGAAGAGGTTGAGCGTAAGGTTGCTGAATTGGAAGATCAAGGCAAGAAGTTAAAAGAAGATATAGGCGAAAAAAGCGCCGCATGGCAATGTAAACTGCGGCAGCTTGATGTAATTGGGGATGCGGGCGAATTTCACGAAATAAATCGGGAGTTGGTATTGATGGGCGAAGTTATTCTCCTGCCGGATGATTTTACTGAAAAACGTAAACGAACGGAGGAAAAACTCTTCGAGGATAATGGGATTTTCGAAAATGCAAGAAAGGCATTTAAAGATCTGAATGTGGAAATTGATCTAATAACAGTTCCTCGTGAATTATTATCGGAAAAGGAGAAGATCGCGGAATTATTACAGGATTCCGGAAATTATAAACAGGGGCAGGGGCAACTGCCGCGATTACAGGCTGAAGTGCTTCAAATCAAACGGGCATGCAAGCGCGTGTTGAGAGAATTAAACATACAGGATGAAACAGAGGATTTCAGTAAATATTGCCTGACGATTAAGGATGGCGCTAATATAGAAGAATTGTGTGATGATCATTCTCAGATCAAATCTGATTTGGATCACCATTCAAAGACACTCGTAACTCACGAGAATAATATTGAAAAATTAAGAAAGAAGCTTGGAAAGATACCGGAAGCAAAAGATGTCAGTGCTTTGCAGAGAACGCTGAATGAAGGTAGGGAAGCCGGATTAAATGACAGGAAATTTGGTTATATCGAACGGGAAACGGAAATCTTTGCTGAGGAGGTCAAAAACGGATTAAGACGTCTCGATCTTAATAAAGTGAATTTCGAAGAATTTCTCGGACTTACCGTTCCTGGAAAAAAGACAGTCAACCGGTTCTCGACCCGGTTTCAGAAAATTGAGCAACGACGATTGGACCTCGAAAGACAAAACAATGAAGAAAAGACAGAATTAGAAACAATAGAAGATAGTATCCGAGAGATGAAGGCCGAAAGCGCGGTTCCTACAGAAGAGAACCTGGCTGAGATTAGAAAACTGAGAGATAGAATCTGGCTGATCATCAGGGAAGCGTGGCTTGATGGGAAAACTGTCAGTGATAATGAATGGCGGGTCTTAGTTTCAGATTCAGGTGAATATGACATATGTTCCCCTGTGCATAGTCTCCAGGATGCATACGAAAGATCAGTCAAGAAATCTGATGAAACGAGTGATCGATTACGCCATGAATCGGAACGTGTTGCCCGTTTGACTCAATTAGTGATCCGAAAAGACCGTTGTCAAACGCGTATCGGTGAAATCGACAGGGACGAAAAGCTCTTGCAGTCTGATATTGCAGTCTTGAAGACTGAATGGAAGGAAGCGTGGAAAACCGTCACTTCTGATCCGGGCGATCCTGAAGAGATGCGTGAATGGTCAGATCAATATGATGACGTAATGAGGCAATGTAAACAATGGAAACAAAAGACGATTGAATTCAGCAACGCAGAAAAAAGGATTTCTGAATTAAAAACAAGACTCGTATCGGTCTTTAAGGAATTAGGGGTGAATGAAGTCTCACAAGAATATGAACTGGATACCCTCTATTCTGAGGCAGATATGTTAATAAAAAAACAAACCACGAACAAGGCGACGAGAGAACAACTGATTTCTCAGATTAGAGAATCTGAAAGACTATCTGCGAACGAAGATCAAGAAGTTAATGAATTGAAGAAAAGCTATGGTCTATGGACGGGAAACTGGGCAGATGCAGTTGCCCGCATCAAGTTGGATTCGGATGTAACTCCAAGGCAGGCAAAGGCCGTGTTGACAGAATTTAGAGAACTATCAGATATGGTGCGGGATATTGAGAAATTGGAGAGTCGTATTCGCGCCATTGAATCGGACGGCCGACGATTCAGGAAGAACATAGAAAAATTGTGTTCCGATTTGCACCATCCAACGGAAGATATCGAGCATGAAAGGATTATTGAGCAAGTAAATCGGGAATTAAGCGATGCGTTAACGCAACAGGCTCGATTACAGGGATTCGAAAGCGAAAAGGTCGGTTTAGAGAAAAATTTATCTGAACTTGAGGACAGGATTAACGGGAATACAATTGTCCTGAAAAAACTTTGCGAATCGGCTGGTTGTGAAAAGGTAGAGGATCTGCCGGTGAAAGAAACCCAATCAAGGGATTATCAAACGAAGAAAGCCCGCCTGAATGAATTGAGGCGAATCATAAGCCGGGCAACGGGCGGAGTTGATTTAGAACAATTTTTAGATGAATTAAAAACTGTCGATGCTGACAGTCTCCCAAATGAAATAGATGAGTTAAGCCGGCAGATTGAGCAGTTAAAAAAAGAGATCTCGGATATTGATCGAAAAATAGGCGGGTTGAAAAATGAACAGGAAAAAATGGGTGGGGGTCAGGAAGCGGCAGATGTAGCGGAACATATTGAACAAGTCATCGCAGAAATCCGGGAGGCGGTGGAAGAATATGCAAAATT
>Ga0209121_10001155_pt1 | contig 27608 bp, 30 predicted proteins | sample Cruoilmetagenom3_FD_187292 | JGI IMG/M metagenome (GOLD analysis project Ga0209121, IMG submission 187292) | Oil polluted marine microbial communities from Coal Oil Point, Santa Barbara, California, USA - Sample 3 (SPAdes) (version 2) | ecosystem: Environmental > Aquatic > Marine > Oil seeps ...
ATCACGAGGAACCAAGTTACCAAAGGCAGGATAACGACGTTCTAAATAGTAATCTCTATCTTCTTCTGCAATTTGGGTTGGTTTTAATTTACCTTCTTGAATTGCTTTTGCATCTTCTATTTTTGCAGGTACCCAAATTCTACCGTCGTTACGTAATGATTCAGACATTAACGTTAATTTAGATTGGTAGTCCCCAGAACGTGGTATACACGTTGGGTGAATCTGTGTAAAACAAGGGTTTGCGAAATACGCTCCTTTTTTGTGGATTTTCCATGCTGCAGTTGCATTAGAACCCATCGCGTTAGTAGATAAGAAATAAACATTTCCGTATCCTCCTGTCGCAATAACAACAGCATGAGCAGAATGACGTTCTATTTCACCAGTAATTAAATCACGAGCAATAATACCTCTTGCTTTGCCATCAACTTTTACAACGTCTAACATTTCGTGACGATTGAACATTTCAATCTTACCACGAGCAATTTGACGGTTCATTGCAGAATAAGCTCCCAATAACAATTGTTGTCCTGTTTGTCCCTTAGCATAGAAGGTTCTAGACACTAATACACCACCAAATGAACGGTTGTCTAATAATCCACCATAATCACGTGCAAAAGGTACACCTTGTGCCACACATTGGTCAATGATATTACCTGATACTTCTGCTAAACGATACACATTTGCTTCACGCGAACGATAATCACCACCTTTTACAGTATCATAAAAAAGACGATAATTAGAATCACCATCTCCCATGTAATTTTTTGCAGCATTAATTCCACCTTGAGCTGCAATTGAATGTGCTCTACGTGGAGAATCTTGGTAAGCAAATGCTTTTACATTATACCCTAATTCTGCCAAGGTTGCCGCAGCAGAACCTCCAGCCAGTCCTGTACCTACAACAATAATGTCTATATGACGTTTATTTGCAGGATTAACAAGATCGATTTTGTCTTTATATGTTGTCCATTTATCTTTAATTGGACCTTTTGGTACTTTTGAATCTAAAGCCATACTGTAATAAGATTAATGGTTAAAATGATGAAATAATGCAATAATTATAAATCCTAATGGGATAATAATTGAATATACTAAGCCAAAGTTTTTATAAAACTTTTTTCTGATTGCAGAAACTCCCATAGATTGAAGAGAGGAAGTAAATCCATGCATTAAATGCAATGCTAAGAATATAAAAGCAACGACATAAGCCGCAACTCTCCACATTGGCACAAATTTATGTTGCAGCTCGCCAAAATATCTTGTTGGATCTTCTGGAAGCACTTCAATATACTTGTGATTAATTTCCGGAAGCCAAAAATCAATGAAGTGTAAAACTAAAAATGCTAAAATAGCAAGTCCACTGTAAATCATGTTTCTACTCATCCAAGTAGAGTTGGCTGCACCATTGTTTTTCTTATAGCTAATACCAACAGCTTTTCTGTTTTTCAACTCTAATACAAAACCCATTACGAAGTGAAAAATTACACCGAAAATTAAAACTGGTTGTAATGCAAATTGTACTAACGGATTAGTTCCCATAAAATGAGACAAATCGTTAAATAATTCTGCGCTAAAAAGTGATGTAATGTTAACCGCTAAATGAATAATTAAGAAAAAAATAAGGAATAAAGCTGAAAGTGCCATGGCTACCTTTCTTCCTATCGAAGAATTTAGAATTCCGCTCATTGTAAATCTAATCTTTTTGGTTATAGCTACAAAAATACGGAGCAAATGCCGCATAGCCAACTACGCCTTAGCTTAATTAGCTATTTAGAATGATTTTAATCTAAAAGTTAAATCTTGGGTTAACGATAGAATTATAGATAGACCCAAACTAGTAACTAAAGCCCAGACTTACAAAGTAATTATAGCCAGATTGTAACTGCTGTTGCTGTAATAATAACTCTTCTAAAGTTACATCTTCTGCAGAAAGGTTTATTTGGTCTCTTGTAATTCTATAATTACCTCCAACATTAAAATTAAATCCTTTATAAACACGAATATTTGCACCTAAGTAAAATCCAAAAGACCTTAAACTTGTGTCGTGTAAAAATTGATTAAATGAAACTTCACCATTTATATTTCCCCATTCTTGTCTAAAACTACCTCCAAGTAAAAGTGAATGTTGAAACAACAGCTCGTCCTCTTCTCCAAATATAGAGCGCTCTATATAATCATTATGATACAAACCATTTCTGTAGGATAAAATGAGTTGCCTTTTTGCAGATTCTGAGTACTTAAAAAATTGTATTCTATAGCTGGTCTAAATCTCCAATACAAGTCATAATTAATTTAAGTAGAAGTCCCTAAATTTCCGAAAAAACCATATGACTAATGCTCATTAATACTTATAACATCACTTATTCTTAAAGATTTTCTATTATTAATTGCTACGATATCCTCTCCATCATAAGCGAAGCGTATGTAGATTTGTTTTCACCAAAGCTAACTCTAAATGAAAACTTGTTTTTATCTGTAACGCGTTTGGTAGAAATATTAAAATTTAAATTACTTGAAGTACTCGATTCCTGACCATCAAAAAAACCATCGGCACCAAGTCTAAACACCCAAAAATTCCATGGGTCTTTATCTTCAATTTTTTCTTCTTCATTTTCTGGTATAGGCACGCTTACAGTCACTTCTGTTGTTGTTCCTTTTGCAATCCAAAAACGAACTAAACCTAATTTCATGTTTTCTAAAATGAGCTGCCTAACCTCATCTCTTGTCATGTTAGCATCTGTAGAAAAATTCAATTTATAATTAATGGCTTCAAAATCACCTTTACCAATAAAATCAACATCATAACTTTGCCCACCACTCCCGTTTCGTTATGTAACGAAAAACAAATGGACATCGCTTAGATCTTGGTCTCTTACAAATTGAACATTCCCGAGGTTTTGTTTTAAATAGGTATTGTCACATCTATTGCAGTCTAAAAATATTCTGAGTTGCTCAGTTGTATCTTCTTGAGCAGACGTATTAATAAAAAAGAAAATGGATAATACTAAAGTGATAAACTTTGACATGGTTGATTGATGGTTTTATGAATACTATAAATATCTAAACAATTCTAAACGTAAGAAAAGTATTATATTATGTCTAAATAAATTTATTATGTCATAAAACTAGAGGTAACAATTCTAATTTATGTCAAAGAAATGCAAAAGAAGTGTCAATTATTTTATCTCCAACTTCGTTTTAGCTTTATCAATCTGTACTGTATAAATGCCTTTTGGCAAATAATATTTCCCATTATTGGCTTCATTAATATCTATGCTAGTATTCTCCTTCATTAACGCTTTACGCCCTTTTTTGGTTAATTCTAAATTATAATCTACATAGTTATAGCCTTTATCTACATTTACATTCATACTGTTTAATTCAGCTCCATTTTCTGAAAGAATTTTAATTGTTTTTTGCCCTGAAGTATTACTATAGAATTGTATCGTTTTTTCAGGCTCATAAGCATCTAACCATTTGCTCCAAGTACTTCCCCAACGACCAGAATAACGCACAGGACTAATATCAAAAATTGATATTGGTATTAATTTTAAATCTGAATTCATCTCTTGCAACGGAGAAACATTAGCACTGTAAATGCTTCGTCCATGCGTTCCTAACAATAAATCATTAGTTTCAGGATGAATTACAATATCATGCACTGCTACATTTGGTACTCCGTTTGAAAATACTTCCCAAGATTCTCCATTATTAAACGATACATAAGCTCCATTGTCAGTCCCTAAATACAGAATATTTTCGTTTGAAGAATCTTCACGAATTACATTAACTGGTGATACTGGAATATTACTACTAATTTCTTTCCAAGTTGTTCCATAATCATCACTCATGTAGGCGTAAACTTTAAAATCGTCCCAACGGTAACCGTTCAGAGTTACATAAACACGTTCTTTTTTATGCCTTGAAGCTATAACTCTACTTACCCATAAATCTTTTGGTAAGTTCCCAGTGATATTATCCCAACTTCCTCCTGCATTTTTGGTTACACTAATAACTCCATCATCACTACCTGCATAAATTAACCCAAATTGAAATGGACTTTCACTAATAGACGTTAATGTGCCATAAGCCACATTTCCTTTCTTACCACCTTTGGTTAAATCATCACTAATAGCTTCCCAATCATTTCCTTGATTCATGGAACGCATTAATTTATTGCCTCCGAAATACAATATATCTTGGTTGTGAGGTGACAATAAAATTGGTGTTTGCCAATTAAAACGATATGGATTTTCACCCAATGTATGACTTGGTTGAATATTAGTTCTATCTCCGGTTTCAAGGTTTAGCCTAAAATAGATACCAAACTGAAAACCTGTATACACAATATCAGAGTTTCTAGAGTCAATCTGAATTTGCATTCCATCTCCTCCCATTATAGCTCCCCAAGGGTATTGTCCTTGCTGATGCCAACTTTTATTTTCTCCTGCATTATGGACTCCTTTCCAAACACCATTATCTTGCAAGCCACCATATACATTATATGGTTTTTCATTATCAACATTTATGGCATAAAATTGTCCAACTGAAGGCGAATTATTTTTAATCCAGTTTTCACCATCATCATAAGTAATATTTACTCCACCATCATTTCCATCTACTAGGTGATTTGGATTTTTTGGATTAATCCAAAGCGCATGATGATCTGCATGCACATTTTCAGCACTTATTGATTTCCAAGATTTTCCTCCATCTTTAGATTTTACAATTGGTACACCATAAATATATATTGCATTTTCATCTACAGGAGAAACGTGTATATGCCCAAAATAATAACCATAACTATAATAGATACCATCTAAATAATCATCGTGTGTTTTCTTCCAAGATTTTCCTCCATCTGTACTTTTATAGACTTCAGTTCCCACAACAGGAGTATCAAACAACATGGAATTTGCATCTTCTAAATACTTAGCTAAGTCAATAGGTTTTACACTACCTGTTTTAACCATTTTCTTTACACTTTCAGCTCTGTATTTTTCTTGAAAACCATTGGTCTTTAAATAGCCATTCAATTTTTTGTCTTCTAAAGCTAAAAAATCAGCATTAGACATGGTTTTAAAATCATCTTTTGTTAAACTTCTCTTGGTTGCAGAGCTTGTCGAAGTATCATCTGGTCGCCTAAACTGACTATCGTGTACTGCATAAACCACATTATCATTAAACACAGCAACACCAATTCTACCAACACCTTCACCAGTTGGGAATCCACTGCCTTTTGTAGACACCTTCGTCCAAGTTTCACCTGCATCTGTACTTTTATAAATCCCAGAATTATTTCCACTTCCTGAAAAATTCCATGCTTTTCGGTCTTTAGTCCAAGACGTTGCATACATCACATTATAATTTTCTGGACTCGCTTGCAAATCGATAATACCACTCATATTATCTACAAATAAGGTTTGTTTCCAAGTCTTTCCTCCATCAGTTGTCTTATAAACTCCACGTTCTTCATTTGCTGAATATAAATGACCAGTAACTCCAACAGTAACCACATCTGGGTTTTCTGGATGAATTAAAATTGGTGCAAAATGATGTGCATCCATTAAGCCAACATTTGCCCAAGACTTTCCGTTATCTGTAGACTTTAAAATTCCGATTCCTGCATACGACGAACGCGATGCATTATTTTCACCAGTACCAACATAAATAGTACGTGTTGGCCAATGCACAGCAATATCACCAACATTTTGAGTGTCTGAGCTATCTAAAATTGGAGTAAATGAGGTTCCGTTATTCGTTGTATGCCAAACACCACCAGAAGCATAACCAACATAAAACTCTGAAGGCATATCTGGATTAACATCTAAATCCACAACACGACCACTCATAATTGTTGGACCTATATTTTTAAAAGGTACATTTTTCACCAATGATGACTCCGTCATTGCATTTTTTTCTGCAAGTGCCTTTTTAACTGTTTCTGCAGATGTTACAGGTTGTTGCGCAAAAGCAAAAAAGGAACTTAATAAAATTACAAACGAAAGAAATTTAGATTTTAACATGTTGGATGGTTTTATTTACGAATTATAGCTTCTATCATATCGAATATGCTCTAACTGACAGCTGTAAACTAATTGTTGATGAAATTAATGAATAAAGACAGAATCATCAAATTCTAATACCAAAGTTTAACAACACAATATTATTAAGAATATGATATTTTTATTACCTATAAAATATCAATTTCGTTGTTTTTTAACATTTTATTAGATATATTCATCACATTGAGCCGAATTAACTAACAAAATTAAATTGAAATGGAAGAGTATTTACCTTTAATTATTCAATTAATTAGTGGAGCTGTCGGTGGAAATCTTGCCGGCAAGCTTATGAAAGGATCATCTTTAGGTGCCTTATGGAATTCTATAACAGGTATTCTTGGAGGTGGACTAGGAGGCACAGTTCTTGGTATGTTAGGTCTTGGTGGAGCGGAAGCTGCAGCAGCCTCATCAGGAATGGATCTTAGCAGTATCTTAGGCAGTGTTGCTGGAGGTGGTGTTGGTGGTGGTATTGTAATGGCTGTTATCGGAATGGTAAAAAAAGCCATGGCGAAATAACTTTTACCTAACAATAAAAAAAGAAGGCAATCTTATTACAGATTGCCTTTTTTTATGCCTAATTTTATTATAATTTTTATAAAATACATGCAGCCTTCTAAAACCAATTTCGAAATTTATCTAAAGTCTGTTCTTAACGACAAATCACTAGAGCATCATATTCCAGAAATTTTAGATTGCTTTCAATTATTAAAACTTAATAAAAACGATTTCTTTGCTGAGGCTGGTTCAGTTTGTAAGTATTTCTGCTATATCGAAAGTGGTATTCTACAGCATTCTATTGACGTTTCGGGTGAAGAAAAAACCACCTATCTCGCATTAAAAAATTCATTGACCTCAGCACTTAATAGTTTCAAAAATAAAGTCCCTTCCAGAAAAAACATAAAGGCATTATTTGATTGCGAGCTTTGGATTATCGATGCAGATACTTTTAATCGTCTGCTTAGCAATAATGTAGCTTTCAATAGATTTTATTACAATCTTATTGAAAATCAAATCTTCAGAATTGATGATTATCGTATCAACTTGCTTACCTTAACTCCAGAGGAACGTTATAAAAAATTACTAAGTAACGAAAACGAACTTCTTCAAAAAGTACCACTACATTATTTAGCCTCTTTCTTAGGAATTTCTTCACGACATATGAGCCGTATTCGGAAAAACATAAAATAAGGACATTTGTCTAGTTGATTAAAATTTCATTTAATTATTTTTGGGTAGTTCAAATGACTTTTAGTTTAAAATATTCTTAATTGTCAGTTTGCGTACAGTCTAAAGCTATAAGCTCTTTAGTAAAATAGCACTTCGACTGCGCTCAGTGTGACAATCTATAAAACATTCTTGATTATGAAATACGATTTAATTGACCGCAACCTCTTTGTAAAAAACCGAAAAAACTTTACTGCTCAGATGAAACCAAGCAGTTTAGCCGTGTTTAATTCTAATGATATTTATCCAATCAGTGCAGATAGTACTATGCCTTTTGCACAACACAGAGATATCTTTTATTTAAGTGGAGTCGATCAAGAAGAAAGTATTTTGGTTCTGTTTCCGGATTGTCCAAAAGAAAAGCATCGTGAAATTTTATTCTTAAAAGAAACGAACGAGCATATTGCCATTTGGGAAGGTGAAAAACTAACTAAAGAAGCCGCTTTAAAAACGAGTGGCATCAAAACCGTGTATTGGTTACAGGATATGGAGAAAATCATGTTTGAAATCATGACGCAATGTGATACCGTTTATATAAATACTAATGAGCATTACAGAGCTAATGTAGAAACCGAAACACGCGAAGATCGTTTTACGGCATGGTTACGTAACAAATATCCTGCGCATAGTGTGGCTAAGAGCAATCCTATTTTGCAACGGTTACGTTCTGTAAAAGATCAGATAGAATTAGACTTGATTCAGAATGCGTGTACTATAACTGAAAAAGCATTTAGACGCGTGCTTAAATTCACAAAACCTGGAGTTTGGGAATTTAATATCGAAGCCGAATTTATGCACGAGTTTCTCAATAACCGTTCTAAAGGGTTTGCTTATATACCAATTATTGGCTCAGGAAACAACGCCAATGTCTTACACTATATAGAGAATAATCAACAATGTAAAGCTGGTGATTTAATACTAATTGATGCTGGTGCTGAGTATGCCAATTACGCAAGTGATATGACGCGTACCATTCCTGTTTCTGGTCGCTATAACGACAGACAAAAAGCAGTATATAATGCGGTTAACAGAGTTAAGGATGCAGCAACTAAAATGCTGGTTCCTGGAACACTTTGGGAACAATACCATATTGAAGTCGGCAAACTGATGACTTCGGAATTATTAGGTCTTGGTCTTATTGACAAAGCCGATGTACAAAACGAAAACCCAGATTGGCCTGCCTATAAAAAATATTTTATGCATGGCACCTCTCACCATATGGGATTAGACACTCACGATTATGGATTACTCCACGAACCAATGCAAGCCAATATGGTCTTTACCGTAGAACCTGGTATTTATATCCCAGACGAAGGTTTTGGTATTCGTTTAGAAGATGATGTGGTGATACAAGAAACTGGAGAACCTTTTAATTTGATGCGCAATATTCCTATTGAGATTGAGGAGATTGAGGATTTAATGAATTCTTAGATTTCTTTCATACCAATTCGTTTGAAGTAGTTAAAAGTACCATCATAATAACGACATGGTCTGGTATGGTCACTTTCCGAGCCTTTAGGAATAAAAATAACCATTCCTTGCCTTGCTCTGGTTAGCAAAACTCGGTAAGTGTTTTTGAGATAATTTCTACTTATTTCTTGATTAATGTTCGTCCATTTAGTTCCTTTGAAATTTTGGTATTTCCATTCACCATTTTCAAGATAAAAATTAGCTCCCCAAATTAAGCATGTCCTGTCTATCTCTAAACCTTGAATATCGAATTCTGTAGCAATATCTTCAAGAAAATAAGATGACCTGATATCTTCCAAAGGGTTAAGAAACCAATTTGGTGCAGAAATTTCATTCTTAACATTCAATCCTATTGATTTCAATCGACGCGAACCAGATGATGCAATTAGACCTATTCTTTCTGTTCCTTTACTATTGTCTCTTAACCATCTCTTTGCTTTATTAAAATCTCGAGTTAAAACAATAGGAAATGTTTTATTCACTTCTGAAAAAAGTCGTCTAGAATTTTCGAAATTTAATTCTAAAAACTCATGAACAAAGGCAGAAACTTGTTCTGACCTAAAAGACCTAATTGAAACTGATAAATGCAATTCTGTTTCTGCAATAGCATTTTCTTTAAGCCAAGTTTTGTGTTTAATTGTCTTTATATAGTTTGGGCTATCGACTATTAAATTTGAATAATGAACGTTCCAATCCCTAAAATTGTTTTCTAATGAACTTATCCATTCCTCTAATCCGGCTTCTCCAGTATTGATTTCTTGTCCACCACCAATAAGACAAACAATTGTGCACCAATCTTTATGACGATTCATAACATCGATTAAAAATTCAGGTTCAGACATTTCAAAATCTTCAATTCCTTTTTTACGCTTCATAAAAGAGCTTGCTTGCTCTTTAGTCCATGCTCTTTGTGCCTCATCAAATACAACTACCTTTTCTGTTGGAGCAGATATGTTTTTTAAATATTCATCTCTGAAATGATGAATATTTTGAATAAATGTACTCGTCCTTCTTCTGGCTTCTCCTTTAGCTAAGTTTTCTCCTTTTTCTTTTGATGAATTATATAAATCTATTGCTAACGCTTCTCTTAAAACATCAACTAAAGGACCATTACCTGATAAAAATACAGCATGTTCATCCTCATCAGCTATCATTCTTTCATTGGCAATATTTAGTCCAGCTAAAGTCTTTCCTGCTCCTGGCACTCCAGTAATAAAGCAAATGGATTTTTTCCGATTGGCTTTGGAATCTTCAATTACTCTATTTATACAATCTGAAGTTTTTGTTAGATTAATCTTGTCGGAATCATGTCTTGAAATTTCTTCTACATTATGTCCTTTATATAATGCCTGAGCAAATTCAATTATTGTTGGAGTTGGTTTATAGTTTGAATTTTCCCATTTATATGTGTCAATTTTTTCTCCATTAGCCCTCAGAAATTTATCTAAAGTGTCTTTAATTGTTGATTTATTACATTTAGCCACTTCGCTTAGCTCTGTGACTTCATAAATTTGAAAAAAATGGGATTTAGCTTCTGTTGAAACCAAAACTGGAATAAGTTTGGCATTATGACTTCCTTCATGAAAATGCAATAAATCTAAACTGTAATCTATTACTTGTAATTCGGCATATTTACCGTATTTATTATCGCCAACTTTAAACTCTACAACAAAAATACAGTCCTCAATAATAATAATATTATCAACTCGTTTTCCCATTCTAGGGATGGAAAACTCAAAATAGATTTTACCTTCGAATACTTTCAATTGATTTTTAAGAATTTCAATCTGTTTTATCCACGCATTTTTTTGTAAATCTTCTAAGTGACGATTTGTATGATTGCGACTTAATTGTCCTAAAATCGAATTTGAATCTTCTATAATAAAATCTGAAATTGTGTTCTGATAATACGCTCTATTCATTTAATTCTCACTTTTAAGTTGGTAGTTCTTAAAATTGAGATCAGGATTCTGATTCTTAAAATCAAGTAATTCAGAAACATCCATCTCAAAAGCTTTAGCGAAAACCAAAATATTAGTAAGTGAAATGTTGCGTTCACCACGCTCAATCATTCCAATATATGTTCTATGAAAACCTGTTAAAAAAGATAATTTCTCTTGGCTTAATCCTTTCTGAGTTCTTAAGTGTCTAACTCGGTTACCAAATTCTTGAAGTATGAATTGATTTATCATCAATCAAAACTATACTTATTGTATGTGGTATTCAACATACAATAAGTATCAAAATAACGAATTGTTATTTGTTAAAACAAACAATCGCTCCAAAGCAACCTTAGTCGATAAATTTTCAGCATGCCAATAAAAAGTAGTTTTCGCAAGCTTTTCCAAAACACATTTAAAATCGTCTGGTGCATTGTATTCGCTTATAAATACATGGTAACCTGCTTTACTTTGCTACAAACCGAGTCTTATTTAACCCTTACTTTATTACAGATTTTTACATAATTAACCTTTACTTTATTACACTTTTTATATATATTTACCTTTACTTTGTTACAAATATTAGAAATAACACAAATAAAATGTCATTTAAAAGACACATAAATAATGGGTTAAAGCAATGGAAAGCCAACCCAAAACGAAAACCACTGATATTAAGAGGTGCACGGCAAGTCGGTAAAACAACTTCGATAAATACGTTTTCTAAAGGTTACGACTACTTTATATCACTCAATTTAGAGCGTCCGTCAGACTTAAAATATTTTGAAGATTATACAGATGTAAAAACTATAGTGGATGCTTTGTTTTTAGTAAATAATATTGCTTCTAACGACTTAAGTAAAGTGCTTTTATTTATTGATGAAATACAAGAGTCACCAAAAGCTATTGCTTTATTACGCTATTTTTATGAAGATCTACCTCAACTGCATGTTATAGCGGCTGGTTCTCTACTTGAGCATGTTATGAATAAGGTAAAGAGTTTTCCGGTTGGTCGTGTATCTTATTTATATATGTATCCCTTAAATTTTGTAGAATATCTCAATGCTAAACAAAAAAAAATAGCAATAAAAACCTTAGAAGAAATACCTGTAAAGGATTATGCACATCGAACACTAAAAGATTTATTTCATGAGTATGCCATTATTGGTGGTATGCCAGAAGTTGTAGACACCTATTTAGAAACTAACAATGTAGCAGATTTACCAGAAGTTTATGAAAGCATTTGGGCAACTTATAAAGACGATGTAGAAAAATATGCGAATAATAAGACAGATGCAAGAGTGATAAGACACATAATGGATACGGCTCATTTATATTTAGACCAACGTGTGAAATTTCAAAACTTTGGCAACTCTAATTATAAATCTAGAGAAGTTGGAGAAGCGATGCGAAACCTAAATGATGCGCGTATTATTCAATTAATTTATCCAACTACTACTATAGAGCCGCCATTAATAGCTGATTTAAAAAAATCACCACGTTTACAATTTCTAGATACTGGATTGGTTAATTATGAATTAAATATACAAGCAGATATGTTAGCTATAGAAGACTTAAGCACTGCATATAAAGGAGCTATTATTCCGCATTTAATCACTCAAGAATTGATGTCTCTTAACACCATAAGCTATCACAAACCTAATTTTTGGGTAAGGGAAAAGAAACAAGCGTCTTCTGAAGTTGATTTAGTTGTGCAATTTGAAGATAAAATCATTCCTATAGAAATAAAATCTGGCAAAGAAGGAAAGCTGAAGTCATTGCATCAGTTTGTTGACCGCTCTAATCACCCGTATGCCATACGACTATATTCAGGTCAATTTAGTGTTGAAGAACATATAACTCCAATGGGTGAAAAACCCTATTTACTAATGAATTTACCATATTATTTAGGTACAAAACTTGAAGATTACATGTCATACTTTGTGAATAATTACCAAATAAAATAAACATTCACCCCAAAAATACAAACAACCGTTCCAAACTCACCTTAGTCGATAAATTTTCAGCATGCCAAGAAAAAGTAGTCTTTGCTCCTTTTTCCCAAATGCATTTAAAATCATCTGGAGCATTGTATTCGCTTATAAATACTTGATGACCAGCTTTACTTTGTTGTCTACACCAATCCCAAAACTGGTCATGGTCAAACGTATCTCTGTATTTAGTCGTTGCTTCATACGGAGGATCGCAGTAGATGATGCTGTTTTTAGGAATCTCTAAATCTAAATAAGATTTACAAGACAAAATCACACCATTAAGTTTTGGAACTTGCTTGGTAATATTTCGGTAATGTTCGCCCCAATAATCGCGCTTGCCTTCTTTATCACGTCTGTAACCTGCAAACCATTTGCCTCCAAAAGAATTAAAACCAACATAACCTACTAAATGTTTTGGGTATTGGTCTTGGTTGTATTTTATGTGTCTGTAGTCTTCCTCACTTACTAATTGTGGTGGATCCCAATTCTCATAAATCAAAGCTTGCCACATCGCCATGAGTTCTTGGTGTTGGTCGTTGGCTATACGGCTACCATCAACCTTGTCAATCATATTCATACCACCAGCAAAAGGTTCGAGATAGGCTTGGTTGGGTTGTCTGCCTTTCAGAATAATAGGTAATAAATCTTTGGCAAAACGTGCCTTGCTTCCCATGTACTTCATGCGCCAGCTTTCAATTCAGGTTGTACAAGAGACGTAATTACAAAAGTCAATATGGCTGGTAAGACCCAACCAAAATTGTGCTTTGCTAATGGAATAAGTTCTACAATACCATCTAAGCTTCCTTTTGGTAAAATAAAACTTAGAAAATCTGGTATACTAAATATAAAGGTTACCAAAACCACAGCTCTAAAGACTAATGGATTTGCTAATTTTTCTGGCAAAACATTCAGCAAAATCAACACAATGGTTATCGGATAAATAAACATAAGTACAGGTAGTGCAATGTGAATAATTGTTTTAAAATCCAATTGTCCAACTCCGATACCTGCTATACACGCTATGATTGCTGTCACCACATAAGCAGTTTGCGATTTGTGAAACAAGCCTCTAAAATAATCTGCTGTACCTGCTACAATACCAACAGCTGTTGTAAAACAGGCCAAAGAAATAAGAATACTTAAAACGGTGTTTCCAAAAGTGCCTAAGGCAGAAATACTAATGCCTCGCAATAAATTAGCACGTTGCATATCTGTACTTAATTCTGAGTTGACGTCAATTTGAGAACCATAATAAGCTCCTACAGCAATGAGTCCTGCATAAATAATAAACAAGCCTGCGCCTGCTATAAATCCTGATGTTCTAATGAGTTTACGTTTAGATTCAAACGCTTCAACCTTCATGTTTTTAAAATTCAAGGATATAATAATTACGGCTCCAACGACGACAGCTCCTATAGCATCAAAGGTTTGATAGCCTTCTAAAATTCCGGTAACTATTGGTGTTTCAAAATTTGAAATTCCTGTTGTCAAAGAAGATGACGATAAGCCAATACCAATGACTGCCAAAAGCATAATCACAATGAATGGTGTTAAAAACTTCCCGATAAGATTCAAAATTTTTGAACGGTTCAACACAAACACTAAGACTAACGAAAAGTAAATCGCACTAGTTAATAATGGACTGGTCCCAAAAGCAGGATGTATAGCAATTTCGTGAGTAGCAGATGCTGTTCTTGGTGAAGGAATTGTTACTGAAATAATATAAACGATAATACAATAGATGGAGCTAAACCAAGGCGAGACTTTCTTACCGAAATCGTACATCGTTCCTTGCAGTTTGGCATGTGCTAAAATTCCAATAATAGGAATAACCACAGCTGTAATCATAAAACCTATAGTGACCCAAAGCCAGTTTTCACCTGCATTATAGCCTAATAATGGTGGTAACAACAAGTTTCCTGCTCCAAAAAACAGAGAGAATAAAGCAAAACTTGTAACTAAAAGTTCTTTTCGTTGAATGTTCACTTAGTTGGTCTTTACAAGTTCTAGATCGTGAAAATCGAAACTAAAGTCGGTAATTGGTGCAATGTATTTCATGCTTGCAGAAACCGCCTCTCCGTTTTCATTAAACGTGAATTGCACAAAGACATCGGCATCAAAACTTCTATTGTTCCATTTAGTCACAAAAGTGGTGGCATTATAGGGCAGTAATTCACCAAATATGGCTGGAGAACGTTTGCACTTTATATTATATGTTTTACCATCATGTGAGATATTAACATCACCAAACCAATCGTCTGTGTAAGTACCAACAATGTCTTCTGGTTTTGGAAGCGTTGAATGTGCTTTCATTTTTGCAGTCTTTGCATAAACGGCTGCTTTTATACTGTCATTATACTTAAGGTAATCTGCATTTCTCGCTCCATATTTTTTTAACCAACCTCTATTTTCATAGCCTAAATACGAATCTTTAATTGTATTGGTAATGGTATTAAACGCAGAGCCATTCATTTGATTCGTCAAGACTACAATCGCTAAATCTAAATCTGGAATCATTGTAAACTGTGTTACTGTTCCTAATAAGCCACCTGTATGATACACTTGTTTGTGTCCACCTTTAACATCAGTAACAAACCAACCTAAACCATAACCTCTAAAGTTAGAATTATAAGAATCGTTTGCCCTTACATTTAATGGAGTTTGTAATTGCCATAACTCATGAAATAAGCGTTTGTCCAATAAACGATCACCACTTTCAGTCACCGCATCATTCATTAAAAACTTGGCCCAAGTCATCATATCATTAATGTTACTTACAATACCTCCTGCAGGATTTGCAGTTTCACTCCAGTCGTGTGGAATCTGAATCACCTTGCCTTCTGCTCTTGTATGTGCATCGATAATATTGGATTTATCTGTCACACGATTATAAGATGCTTTGGAATTTTTCATTCCAACTGGCTTCATAATCTTGGTTTCTATAAAATCTTCCCAAGACAATCCGCTGACACGTTTTAAAACTTCTCCTGCGATAATAAACATATTATTATAGGCGAATTTGCTTCTAAATGAAGTTTCTGGTTCTAAATACTTTACATTATTTATAACATCGTCAACATTAAAATCATTGCCTTCTGGAAAGAACATTAAATCACCAGCTCCAAGTCCCATGCCGCTTCTGTGTGTTACCAAATCTCTAACGGTAAAGTTTTCCGTTACCCAAGCATCGTGCAATTGAAACTCTGGAATATGTTGTCTGACTTTATCATCCCAATTCAACTTTCCGGCATCAACCATCATTGCTAGAGCAAAACATGTAAAGCCTTTACTATTAGAAGCAACACCAACTAAGGTATTATCATTCATGTCCTTTTCATTTGTCAATGAGCGCACTCCATAACCTTTTGCATATACTATTTCACCATCTTTTAAAATACCTACGGAAATACCAGGAACATCAAAAGTGGTTAAGGTTTCTTGGATAAGTTTATCGAGTTGCTGCTCTTCAATTTGAGCATTTATAGATATAATATTGATTATAAATACTATGGTGAGTAATCGCTTAAAAATCATGCGTTTTTTTAATTTATTTGAAAGAAATCAAATATACTAAAATGTTAGTGATGATTTCGTCTACATATGATTTCATAATTTATCTTTGTCCTTATGACATTAGACTACAAAAATAGCGCGATTCATTATACAGTTTCTGGAGAAGGACCTGTTGTAATTTTATTACACGGTTTTCTAGAAACTAGCGCCATGTGGAAAGAATTTGTAACAGAATTATCTAAAATGAACCAAGTTGTATGTATAGACTTGTTGGGTCATGGTGAAACTGATTGTTTGGGTTATGTGCACACCATGGAAGCTATGGCAGATGCTGTTTTTGCAGTTATATCACATCTTAAAATTAAAAAAGCTCATGTGATTGGACATTCAATGGGAGGTTATGTGGCATTAGCATTAGCTGAAAAAGAACCTCAACTTTTTAAAGGCTTATGCTTAATGAATTCTACTTTTGAAGCTGACGACAACGAAAAACAACACATTAGAGCACGTGCTATAAAAATGGCAGAAACCAATTATAAGAATTTAGTGCGTTTGTCATTTGTCAATTTATTTGCGCCAGAGAGTAGAATCAAATTTAAAGCTGACTATGATTCTGCATTAAAGATAGCATTACAAACTCCTGTTCAAGGTTATATCGCTGCCCAAGAAGGAATGAAAGTCAGACCCAACAGGTTTAAAGTATTAAAAAACCTTAAAGGAAGAAAGCTTATTCTAATAGGTGAGAAAGACACTCTTGTAAATAGCAAAAATCTCATTGAACAAATTGCAGATACTACAATAAATCACTCTATTTTTTCCGAAGGTCATATGAGTCACATTGAAAATAAATCAGATTTATCTTACATTATTAGACGTTTTGTCGAAAAATAATTCACTTAAACGTTTTGTTTGTCATTTTTTTCTAAGTTTATACCCTTGATTAAAAAAATAATGTAACAAACCTACTATGACACCTACCAAACTTTATTGCGATTTCTTTGGTCATAATTACCACATGACTAAAAAAGTCACCAATCATGTTAAAGAGTACACCTGCAAATGCTGTAAAAAGCAATTAACAACAAATAGTAACGGAAGACTCACAGAGCTAACGCCAAAACATCAGGAAATAAATTCTGCACTAGAACGCATTTACAATAACAGAATGATGCGTTTAAAGCAAAAAACACTCAGTTCATCGATTTATTAATTGTTAATAACTTGTGAACAACTCATTTTATTATCTTTAGAATCCTAATTTTCTATAACCCTAAGAATACAAGATAAAAAAATGAAAAACGTTTATTGCTCACTTTTTGGACATGACTATAAAGTCTCCAAAGTTGTGACTTACCATGTAAAAGAATACAAGTGCAAAAATTGTAAGTCAGAAATGACAATAGATGGAAATGGACACTTTATTCCATTGACTCCAAAGTTTAAAGAAATTAATTCTGTATTACATCGCGTTCATACAAAACGTCTAGAAAAAGGTCGCAAACTTTTTATGCTTGATCTTTAAGCGCATTCCAACCTTTCGCTATTATAGGAATTTTTTCTTCTGCCCTTGTTACTAAATGCATTCCGGCATCTTCATTTGTCATGTAACCAATAACTGTAAGGTTTGGGTTTCCTTTTATTTTCGGAAAATCCTCTTGAGAAATCGTCATTAGCAATTCATAATCCTCACCTCCATTTAAGGCAATCGTTGTGCTATCAATATTAAATTCCTCGCAAGTTGAAATCACTTGAGGATCTAATGGAATTTTGTTTTCGTATACGTCTACACCAACTTGACTCTGCTTACAAAGGTGCATCACTTCAGAAGATAAACCATCACTAATATCTATCATACTTGTAGGTTTAACATCGAGTTCTTTTAACAGCTCAACGATATCCTTACGTGCTTCTGGCTTTAATTGGCGCTCAACAATATAAGTGTACATTGCCAAATCGGGTTGATTATTTGGGTTTACTTTAAACACTTCTTTTTCGCGTTCTAAAATCTGAAGTCCCATATATGCTCCGCCCAAATCACCTGTTACTATCAACAAATCATTAGGTTTTGCACCAGATCGTAAAACAACTTTGTCTTTTTCAACTTCACCTATAGCTGTAACTGAAATGATTAAACCAGAAGTTGAAGACGTTGTATCACCTCCCACAACATCGACATTATATAGTTTAGCAGCTGTAGTAATACCTGCGTACAATTCTTCTAATGCTTCCAACGGGAAGCGGTTAGAAACTGCTATAGAAACCGTGACTTGCGTAGCAACTGCATTCATGGCATAGATATCAGATAAATTAACGATCATAGCCTTATATCCTAAATGCTTTAAGGGTACATAGCTTAAATCAAAATGAACTCCTTCCACCAATAAATCAGTTGACACTACAACTTGTTTTTTACCAAAGTTTAATACGGCAGCATCATCACCAGTACTTTTTACGGTAGATTTTTGAGAGACTTTAAAATGTTTTGTTAAGTGTTCTATGAGTTTAAACTCACCTAATTCACTTAATGGAGTGCGTTGTGGATTTTTATCTTCTATCATGATGCAAAAATATTATGCTTTTTTGAATAGCGTGTTATGAATAGCATTAATTATGTGTAAACTCTAATCTAAATTATAATTGTAAGAATATATTGTATTTTTTTTACGTGTCATCGAAACGCAAGGTGTTTAATCTTATATATTGATTAATTTTATTTAATTTGTTATTACCTAAGTTTTAATACAAATGCAACCTACGTCAAACATATCCTTACCATGTGCCATTTTTGGTCATAACTATAAAAGAACGAATACTAATATTGATCACTCGGTCGAACTAACCTGTTCGCATTGCGATATGGTAGTTCTTACAGACCATCATGGAAATTTTGACGCTAACACCGTTTCTAATTCTCAAATTAAAGACACATTAGAAGAGTTATATCGACTTACACGGCGTCACATAAAAGCAAAAGCTTCGTAATAATTTCAGCTCTACGATTCTTAATCTTCCATAACCAAATTCTATCTAATCATATCCTAATATAATGTTAGGTTATGTGGAAAAAAGAGACATATATTGTATCTTCGCACTCTATTTAGAGTAAATCTACATAAGAATATGATAAAAGTTTCAGAAACAGCTAAAAAGAAAGTCGTTGAATTAATGACTGACGATGGATTTAATCCAACAACAGATTATGTTAGAGTTGGTGTAATAAGTGGTGGATGTTCTGGTCTTTCCTACGATTTAAAATTTGATAATACACAAGCTGAAGATGATAAAGTTTTTGAGGATAATGGTGTAAAAATCATAATAGACAAAAAAAGCTTTTTATACCTCATAGGAACCACATTAGAATATTCTGGAGGATTAAATGGAACTGGTTTCGTTTTTAATAATCCAAACGCGAATCGCACATGTGGTTGTGGGGAATCTTTTTCATTGTAGTTATAAAGTAGAAAAGTTAATGGCTAAATTTAATTCATTTGAAGAAATCATTTCTTGGCAAAAATCTAGAGAATTAAATAAAGACATTTATAAAATATCAAACAGTAACACTTCTTTTTCCAGAGATTTTGGATTAAGAGATCAAATAAGAAGGTCTAGTATTTCAATTTCATCTAATATTGCTGAAGGTTTTGAAAGAGAGACAACAAAAGAATTTATTCGTTTTTTATATATAGCTAAAGCTTCAGCTGGAGAGTTAAGGTCTCAAACATATTTGGCGTTTGATTTGGAATATATAAATGAAGAAGAATTTAACATCAAAAGTAAATGAAGTTTCAAAGTTAATAAGTGGATTAATAAAATACTTAGCATCAACTTTATAACTTTTAACTTTATAACATTACAACTTTTATGAATAAATATACTGAAGACGATTTAAGGGAAGAATTAAAAACCAAAGAATATGAATACGGTTTTTTTACAGATATAGAATCTGAAACATTTCCAATTGGTCTAAATGAAGAAATTGTTATCGCCATTTCTAAGAAAAAGGAGGAGCCAGAATGGATGACGAATTGGAGGCTCGATGCCTTTAAAGTTTGGAAAGACATGATTGAGCCAGAATGGGCAAATGTCAATTACGAAAAGCCAGATTTTCAATCTATCGCTTATTATTCTGCGCCTGTGGCAGTAGATCCTAATAAAACATTAGATGATGTCGATCCAGATCTTTTAGCAATGTACAAGAAGCTCGGAATTTCAGTAGATGAGCAGAAAAAAATGAACAATATTGCAATGGATATTGTTGTAGATTCTGTTTCTGTAGCGACAACTTTCAAAAAGACTTTAGCTGAAAAAGGTATCATCTTTATGAGTATTTCTGAAGCTATAAAAGAGCATCCAGAACTTGTAAAAAAATACATTGGTACAATTGTGCCAACGAAAGATAACTTTTATGCGGCTTTAAATTCAGCTGTTTTTAGTGATGGTTCTTTCTGTTACATTCCAAAAGGCGTTCGTTGCCCAATGGAATTATCTACTTACTTTAGAATTAACCAAGGAGGAACAGGTCAGTTTGAACGTACACTTCTTATTGCAGACGAAGGCAGTTATGTTAGTTATTTAGAAGGCTGTACAGCTCCAAGTAGAGATGAAAATCAATTGCATGCCGCAGTGGTTGAGTTAATTGCACTTGATGATGCTGAAATAAAATACTCAACAGTACAAAACTGGTATCCAGGAAATGCTGAAGGTAAAGGAGGTGTTTTCAATTTTGTAACTAAAAGAGGGCTTTGTGAGAAAAATGCAAAAATCTCTTGGACACAAGTTGAAACAGGTTCTGCTGTAACTTGGAAATATCCTTCTTGTATTTTAAAAGGAGATAACTCTATTGGTGAATTTTATTCAATCGCAGTCACCAACAATTATCAGCAAGCAGATACTGGCACCAAAATGATTCATTTAGGTAAGAATACAAAGTCAACCATTATTTCAAAAGGAATTTCAGCAGGTAAATCTCAGAATTCTTATCGTGGTTTAGTTCAGATTAATTCACGTGCAGACAATGCGCGTAACTTCTCGCAATGTGATAGTTTACTCATGGGAAATGAATGTGGTGCACACACGTTTCCTTATATAGAAGCAAAAAATAAAACAGCACAAATAGAACACGAAGCAACTACAAGTAAAATTGGTGAAGACCAGATTTTTTATTGTAACCAACGTGGTATTGATACTGAGAAAGCAATCGCTTTAATTGTAAATGGCTTTAGTAAAGAAGTCCTCAATAAATTACCAATGGAATTCGCTGTAGAAGCTCAAAAATTATTAGAAATCAGTTTAGAAGGTTCTGTTGGATAAAAAGCTATTTCAAATGAAAAAAATAAATCTAATTATTATTCTTTCTTTGGTTGTATTCGCTTGTAAAAACGAAGCAAAAACAGAAGTTAATCTTGAAGAAAATCGAGCAAAATCCTATGACCAAAACGATGGTTTAGTAACCATGAAAGGGGAATATGTGTATTACGCTGATGCCGCTGTTTTTCAAACGGCTAGTGATATTTATGGTGTAGTTATAGATGATAACTTACAGCTATTAGAAAAACAAGTGAAGCCATTTAAAAAGGAAGCAACAGACATGGTACCTATTACTGTACGTGTTAGAAAATTCGCAAAACCAGAAGGGGAAGAAGGATGGCCATTTAGAGTAGAAATTAAAGAAATATTAAAGGTGGAAGCACCTAATCCAAATAAAGAAGACGTTATAAAATTAGCAAACTAAGACTATGTTAAAGATAAATAATCTACATGCAAGTGTAGAAGATAAAAGCATTTTAAAAGGCATCAACCTAGAAGTTAAAGCTGGAGAGATACATGCTATCATGGGACCAAATGGTTCTGGAAAAAGTACTCTAGCTTCTGTAATTGCAGGTAAAGAAGAATATGAAGTTACAGAAGGAACAATTTTACTAGATGGAGAAGATATTGAAGAACTTGCTGCAGAAGAGCGTGCACATAAAGGTGTGTTTCTATCTTTTCAATATCCAGTAGAAATTCCTGGAGTTAGCGTTACTAACTTTATGAAAACTGCAATAAACGAATCTAGAAAAGCAAAAGGCTTAGAAGATATGCCTGCAAATGAAATGCTTAAATTAATTCGTGAAAAATCAGAAATGTTAGAAATAGACCGTAAGTTTTTATCGCGTTCTTTAAATGAAGGGTTTTCTGGTGGTGAAAAGAAGCGTAATGAAATCTTTCAAATGGCAATGCTAGAGCCAAAATTAGCCATCTTAGACGAAACAGATTCTGGATTAGATATCGATGCACTTCGTATAGTCGCAAATGGAGTCAATAAATTAAAATCTAAGGATAACGCTGTTATTGTAATTACACACTACCAACGTTTGTTAGATTATATCGTACCGGATTTTGTTCACGTTTTACATAATGGTAAAATTGTAAAATCTGGATCAAAAGAATTAGCACACGAGTTAGAAGCTAAGGGTTACGATTGGATAAAAGAAGAAGCTGTTAGTTAAAAGTAGAAAGTTTTTAAAGTTTAAAGTTGATTCTAAATAACTTTTTACTTTCAAACTTTTAAACATTCAACTTAAAAATATGAGTTTAAAAGAAAAATTAGTATCGTCATTTATGGCTTTTGAAGGCACTGTAGATGTGCACTCACCAATACATGATATACGATCAGAAGCTATAAAAACATTTGAGACTGAAGGTTTTCCGACTAAAAAGCAAGAAGATTGGAAATACACGTCGTTAAATTCAATTTTAAAACACGACTATAGTGTATTCCCAAAACACGAGAACGCCTTAGAATTTAAAGATGTAAAAAAGTATCTTATTCATGAAATTGATGCTTACAAAATCATTTTTATTGATGGGAAATATTCGTCGCACCTATCTCAAACTACACATGATGGTTTAGATGTTTGCTTAATGTCTTCGGCTTTAACAAAACCAAAATACAGATTAGTTATTGAAAACTATTTTAATAAAATAGCTTCAAAAGATAGTTTATCTGCGCTGAACACAGCGTTTTCGGCAGAAGGAGCTTTTATACATGTTCCTAAAAATAAATTGGTTCAAAAACCAATTCAGATTATACACTTTTCTACGGGTAACGAAGCGGCTTTAATGCTACAGCCACGTAACTTAGTTGTTGTAGATGAAAATTCTCATGTTCAAATTATAGAACGTCACCAGAGTCTAACAGACAATGCTGTTTTAACTAATAGTGTTACTGAGATTTTCGCTAATAAGCGCGCTATTGTAGATTATTATAAAATACAGAACGACAGAGAAAATGCTTCTTTAATTGATAATACATTTGTTAACCAAAAACAAGAAAGTATTGCGAAAGTCCACACCTTCTCTTTTGGTGGGAAATTGATAAGAAATAATCTCAATTTCTACCAGAATGGAGAACGTATTGATTCTACCATGAAAGGTATTACCATCATTGGTAAAAAACAGCATGTAGATCACAATACACTAGTGCATCATATAGAACCAAATTGCGAAAGCCACCAAGATTACAAAGGTATTTTTGATGACAGTTCGACTGGAGTTTTTAATGGAAAAGTTGTCGTTGAAAAAGAAGCGCAAAAAACAAATGCCTTTCAAGCAAATAACAACATACTTATTAGTGATAAAGCAAGTATTAACACAAAACCTCAACTTGAGATTTTTGCAGATGACGTTAAGTGTTCTCATGGTTGTACCATTGGTCAATTAGATGAAAGCGCTATGTTTTATTTACGTTCTAGGGGAATACCAGAAAAAGAAGCAAGAGCTTTATTAATGTTTGCGTTTAGTAATAACGTTTTAGGTTCGGTAAAAATTCCTGCAATCAAAAATAGAATCACTAAAATAATTGCCAAAAAACTAGGTGTTGATATTGGGTTTGATTTGTAAATGAGTTTAACACAAAAACATACAACCTTTAATGTTGAATCTATAAGAAAAGACTTTCCTATACTTCAACGCCAAGTAAACGGAAAACCACTTGTATATTTTGATAATGCAGCAACATCTCAAACACCGCAACAGGTCATTGATGTTATTGTAGATTATTACAGCAATTACAATGCTAATATTCATAGAGGAGTTCATAGTTTAAGCCAAGAAGCGACGGATGCTTATGAGCATGCACGTATTAAAATACAGAAGCATTTTAATGCCAAGTATGCTCACGAAATTATATATACCTCTGGCACTACGCATGGTATAAATTTAGTAGCTAACGGATTCTCATCATTGTTAAAAAAAGGTGACGAAATTATTGTTTCTGCTTTAGAACATCATAGTAATATTGTGCCATGGCAAATGTTATGTGAACGTACTGGAGCTATTTTGAAAGTCATTCCGATGAATGAAAATGGAACGTTAGAGCTTTCCGAATTTGATTCATTATTAAATGAAAACACAAAACTGGTTTTTGTTAATCATATTTCTAATGCACTTGGAACCATAAATCCCATTGAGTACATTATTAATGAGACTCATAAAATAGGCGCAGCTGTTTTAGTTGATGGTGCGCAATCATGTCCTCATATAAAACCAGATGTACAGGCATTGGATGTCGATTTTTATGTCTGTTCTGCACATAAAATTTGCGGACCAACTGGTGTTGGTATGCTTTACGGCAAAGAAGCGTGGTTAAAGAAATTACCACCTTACCAAGGTGGAGGTGAAATGATTGCCGAGGTGTCTTTTGAAACAACAACGTATGCAGATTTACCGCACAAGTTTGAAGCTGGTACACCAAATATATGTGGAGGTATTGCTTTTGGAGCTGCTTTAGATTATATGAATGCAATTGGTTTTGATGCAATTGCTACATACGAAAATGAACTTTTAGAATATGCTACAGCACAACTCCAGCAAATTGAAGGATTAAGAATTTATGGGACTGCAAAAAACAAAACTTCTGTAATTTCATTTAACGTTGGTAATATTCATCCTTATGATATTGGCACTATTCTAGATAAAATGGGAATTGCGGTTCGTACAGGTCACCATTGTGCACAGCCAATTATGAACTTCTATAAAATCCCAGGCACCATTAGAGCGTCCTTTATGTTTTACAATACTATGGAGGAAATTGATACATTTATTATTGCACTGAAAAAAGCAATACTGATGCTATCATAAACTTTGGCATCAAAAGTGTAACTTACATAATTAAACACTTAACAGATGAAATTTTTATTTAGCTTATTTGCACTTATGATGTGTACAGAATCTTGTAATTCATCAAAAAAAGCAGCTGAAAATACTAACGCTGAAACAACTGTTATTAACACTAGTAATAAAATGCGAATTTCATTATCTGGTAATTACATTATTACTCAGATTGAGGATAATGATGCCATATCCAATAAACTCACCATTAGCTTCGATGAAAAATTGAATAAGGTAACTGGGTTTTCTGGTTGTAATAGTTTCTTTGGTGCATATACTATTAATAATAGTGAATTAAGTTTCGGTAATATTTCTTCATCAAAAAAATTCTGTCCAGAAGAAATCAATACAGTAGAAAGACAATTTCTAAACGCAATAAGTAGAGTTAACTCTTTTACAATACAAGACAATACTTTGGTTTTATTTGAAAACGATACAGTTTTAATAAAAGGAATTGAATCTCTTTCAGCTACAAAAAGTGATATCGTTAAGAATAATTATGGAACTGCTATTATCTACCAAATCTCATCAAGAGGTAAATTTGAAAATACACGTGTTTCGGAAGCTGAAATATTAGTATCTACAGATAGAAGTCTTAACGTTAGAAGGCAATACATTTGCAAAAAAACAGACTGGGACGAATTAAATAAATTAATAGAAGCTGTAGAATTAGAAACGATCAATAAATTGAATGCTCCAACAGATAAACGACTAGTTGATGGTGCTGCGCATGCGACTTTAGCAATACAAATTGGTGATGTAGAATATATGAGCCCTACATTTGATCATGGATTTCCACCAAAAGAAATTGAAGCACTAGTTAATAAAGTGTTATCCATAAAAGAAAATGCGGTTAAGCAATAGCGATTTTGTAATTTTGCAGCAAAGTATTAGACTATGACTATTGAAGAAGTACAAAACGATATTATTGATGAGTTTTCTATGTTTGAAGATTGGGAAGAACGCTATCAATACATGATTGATTTAGGAAAAACACTTCCTCTTATTGAAGAACAATATAAAACCGACGATAACATTATAAAAGGCTGTCAGAGTAAAGTTTGGGTACATGCTAATATGGTTGATGATAAAATTAACTTTACAGCAGATAGTGATGCCATAATCACAAAAGGAATCATTGCTATATTGATTAGAGTTTTTTCCAACCAACATCCTAAAGATATTATAGAAGCTAATACCGATTTTATTGATGAGATAGGTTTAAAAGAACATTTATCACCAACCAGGGCAAACGGCTTGGTAAGCATGATAAAACAATTAAAAATGTATGCAATAGCTTACCAAACACAATTAAATTAAAATGAGCGATATAACTATAGACACAAACGCATTAGGAGAAAAAATAGTTAGAGTATTAAAATCTATTTTCGACCCAGAAATTCCAGTAGACATATACGAATTAGGATTGATTTATGATGTTTTTGTAAACGAAGATCATGATGTAAAAATCTTAATGACGTTAACCACTCCAAACTGTCCTGTTGCAGAAACTTTACCTTTAGAAGTTGAAGAAAAAGTAAAATCTCTTAATGAGGTAAAAGATGCTGAGGTAGAAATAACTTTCGATCCACCTTGGACTCAAGATTTAATGAGTGAAGAAGCTAAGCTAGAATTAGGCATGCTTTAATATGGCAGATGAAATAATCAATAGAGTAGCTAATAGTAAATTAAAGGTTATAGACTTAGAAGACTATTACCCAAATGGTAAACGTGTTCTTTTTGATATTAGAGACTGGTTACTAGAAGGATTAGTACTTCGAGAAAAAGACTTCAGAGTTTCGGTCGCTAATCACGATTGGTCACAATATCAAGATTGCTATGTGGCATTACACTGTTCAACAGATGCAATTGTACCAGATTGGGCTTATATGCTAATTTCACTAGAACTAGAAACCTATTCTAAACTCACGGTAATTGGTTCTTTAGAAACATTAGAGGCTATTAATTATACTTCTATTATTTCCCAATTAGATCTTTCTGTTTATAAAGACTTTCCTGTAATTATAAAAGGATGTTCACATAAACCAGTACCTGCAAATGCTTTGGTTTTATTATCTCAAAGATTAAAACCAATTGCAAAATCTATAATGTTTGGAGAAGCTTGTTCTTCGGTCCCACTTTACAAAAAGAAATATTGAGTTAGTCATTTAGTTTCCGTATCTTATTGCTTGAAAAACATGAACTATGGAACATTTTGAAGGACAAGATATATTAAACTTTATAAAAGAACT
>Ga0209121_10001156_pt1 | contig 27593 bp, 24 predicted proteins | sample Cruoilmetagenom3_FD_187292 | JGI IMG/M metagenome (GOLD analysis project Ga0209121, IMG submission 187292) | Oil polluted marine microbial communities from Coal Oil Point, Santa Barbara, California, USA - Sample 3 (SPAdes) (version 2) | ecosystem: Environmental > Aquatic > Marine > Oil seeps ...
GTGGTGCCGCTTAGAGGATTCGAACCTCTGACCCCATCATTACGAATGATGTGCTCTACCAACTGAGCTAAAGCGGCGCCCTATCGGCCATCTCTAATTGCTACGCGGTGACGCGACAAGGATGACGTACCGATGAAAATGGAGGTGCAAGCAGTGCTAGTACCACTAGTCTCTGTGGCCCATTTCCCTGTTATGTGCCGATTTACAAGGAATTTTTAGATAATCATAAAAATTTACACCGGTAAATGACCATGAATCGCACAGGAAACAGCCATTCTTAGCGTCAAATTCCCTAAGCGAATAACAGGGAATATGAATACCGATAACAGGGTAGAAACTCAGGATTTGAGGGAGTGTAAAATCTCAATCTGGGATTTTGGTTCGCGGCAGTGAGCTTCTCGTCAAACTAATCGAGCGCACACGTTCAAGCGCTTCTTCGAGGACGCCTTCGATCTCCTGCAATCTCAAGCCAATCTCGAGATCCCCGTGACCAGTTACTTCGAGGAATAGAACCATGATCGCCTGCGAATGGGCAGCGAGCTCCAACAAGTGAAGCCCGCTCGGACTTGCCTTTCCATTTAACCACGATCGGGCTGTGTTATCGCTGACACCAGTCCATCGCATGACAGTCTTCGTTGCCCTGCGAGTTGCCCCCAATTCGGTTCGGAGAACTTCGCCAATCTGATCAGTTAAAGCTGAGTCCGATAGTGGAACAAGCGCTTTTCGAAGTAGACTTCTGTTATTACGAACCATGCTTCGGCCTTCCTTGATGTAGACCGCCTTCGAAACGGACTTTGTGACATCATCAGATTGGGCGGCAATGGTAATAAACTGGATGGATGGAGGCGGACAGCCAGAGCCATCTGCGGTGCCGAGGACACGGGCTGCAGAGTATGTCCGCATGTCAACGGAGCATCAGCAATACTCGACCGACAATCAAGGCGACGCCATTCGCAAGTATGCAGAACAGCGGGGCTACGAGGTCGTCAAGACCTATGCCGACGAGGGTAAGAGCGGCCTCAATATTGGAGGCCGGCACGGATTGCAGCAGCTGCTCGACGATGTCGAAAATGATCGGGCCGATTTCACAGTGCTAATCGTTTACGATGTAAGCCGTTGGGGACGTTTCCAAGATCCCGACGAGGCGGCGTCTTATGAACTACGTTGCCGCAAAGCGGGCGTCCAAGTACACTACTGCGCGGAGCAGTTCGAGAATGACGGAAGCATCGGCTCGTCGATCATCAAAACCGTAAAGCGTGCCATGGCTGGCGAATACAGCCGGGAATTGTCGGTCAAAGTGTTTGCTGGACAGGCGAATCTCATCCAACTCGGCTATCGGCAGGGCGGCCCCGCTGGCTTCGGTCTCAGGCGCATGCTTGTTGATCAATCCGGTAAAGAGAAGGGAACACTGAAGCCAGGAGAGCATAAAAGCATCACGACTGACCGAGTGGTTCTGGTGCCAGGCCCCCCGGATGAAATCCATGTCGTCAATGAAGTTTATCGCCTCTTCATCGACGAGCACCGTTCAGAGAGTCAAATAGCCGAAGGCCTCAACAAGCGGAACATTGCGACCGATCTTGGGCGCAATTGGACCCGCGGCTCTGTGCACCAACTCCTAATCAACGAGAAATACGTTGGTAACAACGTTTGGGCCAAGACATCCTTCAAGCTCAAAGGCGCCCATGTACAGAATGATCCAAGCGATTGGGTTAGGGCAAATTCCGTGTTTCAAGGGATTGTCCCGCAGGCTGTGTTTGACACGGCGCAAACTATCATCGCCGAACGAAGCACGAAGCTCAGCAATAAGGAGATGCTCGAACGACTGGCGCAGATCTTCAAACAGAACGGTTATCTCTCCGGCCTCATCATCAATGAAACCGACGACTGTCCGTCGAGCAGCTCGTTCAGATCGCGGTTCGGCAGCCTTCTCAGGGCCTATACACTGGTCGGATTTAAGCCTGACCGCGACTACCGTTACCTTGAAACCAACAGGAAGCTTCGGGAAATGCACCCGGAAATCATTCAGTCAGTGATTGACGGCATTGTCGCGATAGGTGGAACGGTTGCCCACGATCCGTCCAATGATCTTCTAACTATCAACCGTGAGTTCACGGCGTCCATCACGATTGCCCGGTGTTTCCAAACAGAAGCAGGGAGCCTGCGCTGGAAGCTCAGGCTCGATACGCCGCTCAAACCAAATCTGACTGTCGCCGTTCGCATGGATAGGTCGAACAGCAAGCCCCTAGACTATTACCTGTTACCGCGGCTCGACATGCGTGATGCAGTTCTTCGTCTGACAGAATACAACGGCCTTTCTCTGGATGCCTACCGATTCGACAGCCTCGCGCCGTTCTTCCAGATGGCAGCGCGCACCAGCTTCAGGTTGGCGGCCTGATGTCTGCACTGCCCGCCCAGCGTGTCGAGATGATCCCTGTCGACAGGATTACGGTCGTGAACCCCAGAGTGCGAAACCAGCGCAACTTCAGGGAGATCGTCGACAACATCGCGAAAATTGGCCTCAAGAAACCAATAACCGTCACACGCCGTGCTGAAGCTGGTGAGTCATACTATGACCTTGTCTGCGGCCAGGGCCGGCTCGAGGCTTACATCGAATTGGGGCAGAACAAGGTACCTGCACTTGTCGTAACCGCTGACCCAGAAGACAGTCTCATTGCCAGTCTTGTCGAGAACTGTGCACGCCGTCAGCACAAAGCGATTGATCTGCTTCAGGACATCCGCGGCATGGAAGATCGAGGCTACTCGGCTGCGGAGATTGCGCGAAAAACAGGCCTTACCAGAGAATATGTCAACGGCGTCGCGCGATTGATAGAGAAAGGTGAGCAGCGCCTTCTTCGGTCTGTCGAGACTGGAGTGATACCCTTGAGCGTCGCTGTCGAGATTGCCGACTGCGAAGACCATGAAGTTCAGGCCGCACTATCCAGCGCATATGAGCAAGGTCTTCTCAAGGGGCGGAGGCTTACTAAGGCACGGAAAATCATTGAGACCCGCAAGCGCAGGGGCAAAGGTCTTGCAACAATCGAGCGACAAGAGCGCCAGCGCATCTCGGCAGACTCGCTGGTCAAAGCATACCAAGAAGATGCTGAGCGCAAACGTGCCTTGATCCATCGGTCCCAGGCCACGCGCGACAGGCTACTTTTTATCGTCGAAGCAATTCGCCGACTGGCAAGCGACGAGAGCTTCATGGCTCTACTAGAGAACGAGGACCTCTCCAGCCTTCCAGCTAATATCGCCACCAGGCTGAGCAAAGACACATCATCATGAAACCTGTTCGCAATGCTCCCCTTCCGCATGCATTTGAGAATTCGACACTGCGTATTTCAGTGGAGGACATAGAGCCGCTACGCGAGCTGCGTAGCGTCATCCGGAAATCGGCGAAGTATCGCCAGATTGCCGCGTCCATTATCGAGGTCGGAATTATCGAGCCCCCGGTAGTTGTGCCTGATCCCATCGATGATGGTAAATTCCGCCTGCTTGATGGGCATATCAGGCTGGATATCCTAGCCAAGCAAGGCACAAGGGAAGTGGTGTGCCTGGTTGCGACGGAGGACGAGGCCTTTACCTACAACCGCCGGATCAGCCGCATCGCGATAATTCAGGAACACCGGATGATACTTGAAGCGGTCAAACGCGGCGTATCTGAAGAGCGACTAGCCCGGACGCTGAACGTGAACATTGACCTTATCCGCAAGAAGCGGAACCTGCTCGTTGGCATCTGCCCAGAAGCCGCAGATTTGTTGCGAGACAAGCATGTGCCGCTCAACGCGTTCACCGAACTCAGGAGGCTCAAGCCAATGCGCCAGATGGCCGCAGCTGAGATGATGATCGCAATGAACAAATTCTCACTGAGCTATGTGAAGTCGATCGTCGCCGCGACACCGCCGGATCAGTTTGTGGAGGGGAAGCGCCCGATCAGCCGCGCGCTTACGCTCGAGCAAATCAACCTCATGACGCAGGAATCGGTCAGGCTCGACCGGGAATTCAAACAGATCGAGCAGAACTACGGAGTCGATCATCTCGATCTGGTTCTTGCGACGGCGTACGTCGGCAACCTGCTCGATAATGCAAGGGTGGTGCGCCACCTCGCTCAGCATCACAGCGACCTGCTTACTGAATTCCAGAAGATTGCCGAGCTGCAGATCGCGGCGTGATGGGGACCCGGACCCAATAAGCGCGGGGACCGCAGGAGACGCCGCACGGTGAGGCGGATCAATTGCGGAGGTAGGAATGGCGGCGAACCCGCATGAAGCCTACCCGGGAACGCGAAGCGTTTCCCGTATTGTTGTGTGCCGGCCCTGTCGCAGGGCCGGCACTGAACCTTCGTCGTATCGCAACATTAATCCACCAACGGTTGAAGAAGGCTTTTGGGACGGTTCGCAAGAATCGTCGGATGACATCTGTGTTGAAACGTAGTGTCGATCGAACAAACAGACGCAGACATAGCCGCACCGCTTAACGTAGGTATTAGCGAACTAATTAGCGAATACTTACAGAAGTTCCCATCGTAAACTAGGAAATGATCGTCCAATTGTATTTCGTACTTGTTATCGTAATTTACAATTAATCTTACTTGTGCTTTAGATATTGAACGTTTTGGTAATATTTACTGTTGCGCCTCCAGTCTATTCAGGTATTTATAGATTTACCCCATGCGACTCCGGAGCGCGCGGGCTGAAGCGCCAGTCACAAAAGCTAGTCGCTTTGCCACGCAGATTTTCATTTTGCGGTGAGGCAGGTGCCTTCCCGCAGCGAAGGAGCACGCCATGAATAAAACCAGTCTTTCTTTCGAGAGCATCGCGATTTCAGATCTCGTTGGCTATCAGGCTAATGCCCGCCTCCATGACAAGATGCAGCTGAAGCGGATCGCTGAGAGTATTACGGAATTTGGCTTTACCAATCCCGTTCTAGTTGACGAGGGCAGCTGCCTGATCGCTGGGCACGGCCGGCTTGGCGGTGCGCGTCTCGCTGGCCTCACCGAAATACCTGCCATTCGCATAATTGGACTTACCGACGCACAGAAGCGTGCGCTGCGGATAGCAGACAACCGCATCGCCGAACGGTCGACTTGGTCGCCAGAGCTACTTTCCCACGAACTGGAAGCGCTCATCGAGCTTGATTTTGATCTTGAGTTGACCGGCTTCGACACAATCGAAATTGACGGACTCATGGCCCTTGACGACACACCGGTTGCCGAAGATCAGGCTCTGGACCTGCCGCCGGCAAATCCAGTCACGCGGTCCGGCGATCTCTGGACCTGCGGAAGCCACCGCGTTCTTTGTGGTGATGCACGGGACGGGGAGATATATTCGCTGATCACCGACCGGAAGTTGGTGGATCTCGTTATCACGGATGTACCTTACAACGTTGCCATCAAAGGTAACGTGAGTGGCGGCGGGCGGCACGGCGAGTTTGCCATGGCATCAGGCGAAATGACCATTGAGCAGTTTCGCGGCTTTCTTCTCGAGACCCTCGGTCATGCTCGCAGTTGCTCGCGGGATGGCTCACTGCACTATGTTTTTATCGACTGGCGATCAGTCGCAGATCTGATCATGGTTGGGCGGGAGCTCTATTCCAGCCTCAAGAACGTCATTGCATGGGTGAAGCCCAATGGCGGAATGGGCTCATTCTACCGTTCGCAGCATGAGTTTATTGCCGTCTTCAAGCACGGAGAGGCAAGCCACATCAATAACATTCAGCTTGGCCGGCTTGGCCGTTACCGCACCAATGTCTGGCAATACCCTGGTGCCAGCGGATTTTCGAAAACCCGCAAACAGGATCTGGAAGACCACCCAACCGTCAAGCCGGTTCAATTGATCGCGGACGCAATTCGAGATGCAAGCGCGCCTGGGGATCTCGTGCTGGATCCTTTTGGTGGCGCCGGAACAACACTGCTCGCTGCGGAATCTGTCGGACGCAGGGCGGCCCTGATCGAGATTGAGCCATCCTACGTGGATGTGACACTCCGCCGGTACCAAGAAGCGACTGGAATTGAGCCGCTTTTGCTCCCCTCCAGAACACCGTTCAGTCAAGTGAGTAAGCAGCGCCAACTGACGGAAAAGACCGATGCATGATCCCGAAGAACCGGATGCAGTCGGTTACGGGAAGCCGCCCAAAGCCACTCAGTTCCGGAAAGGCAAGTCAGGCAATCCGAACGGACGGCCAAAACGCACAAAGAACATCGACTCGCTGATCGAACGCGAGCTCGACCGGGTAATTTCAGTGAAGGAAGGTGGACAGGAAAAACGCCTCCGAAAGCGCGAGGCGATTGTGATGCGCCTGGTCGCAAACGCGCTGAAAGGTGATACGCGCTCAATCGAATATCTTGTCAAATATTCTCGCGAAAACGGCGCCGGCGATCCATTCCTTGTAAACGCTGAAGACGAACAGGCTTTCAAAGATGCGTTGAAGCGCCTTAGCCAGGAAGGCGACGGTGCTTCATGAGCCCTGATCAGCTGATTGGCCTCTACCGGATCGACTTTCGAGCTTTCATCAACTTTGCTTTCCGCGAACTCTACCCGGCAAAAGCCTTCATCGATGCCTGGTATCTCGACATCGTTGCCGATGAATTAATGCAATGTGGACCTGATGGAAATCACCGGCTGATGCTGAACCTGCCGCCGCGCTACCTGAAATCATTCTGCACATCGATTGCCTGGCCCCTGTTTATGGCTGCGCGCAATGGCGGCATGAAGATCAGCGTGATTGCAGGCACTCGGGAACTGGCAGCGGAATTCACCGAAATGCGCAAACGGCTTCTTGAATCACCGCGCATGTTGCAGGTGTTCCCGCAGTTGCGGTTCCGTGAAAGCGGCGAGGCACTTACCTTTTACAACGAGTCACAGATCATTCAGTCGCAGGTCGCCAGATCGCAGATTGGCAGGAGCGCTGATATCTTCATCATTGATGATCCCCTGCCTGCAAGACACGCGCGAAATGAGAAAAAGCGCGGTGCGATCAATGACTGGTACGATGATGAAATGATTGCGCGACTGAGCCGAAAAGACAGGTCAACTCTGGTTCTCGTAATGCAGCGACTACATCGAGACGACTTATGCGGTCATTTGCTTCGTACCGACGGCCACTGGAAACAAATCGCCCTTTCGGCGATAGCTAAGAAAGACGAACTCTGGCGCCTGGGCAATGGCCGGATCATTGAACGTGCAGCTGGAGACGTCCTGTGTGACAGAATTGAGACCCGGGATGCGCTGCTTGAAATTCTCATGGAAATGAAGGGCATCAATTTTCGCGCTCAGTATCTTCAGTGCCCAGCGTTACATCCTTACGATAGAGAACAGCGAACCTATTTTCACCATCAGAGAGTCACGGAAGATTGGAAGCCAAGCGAACCAAAGCTCCTGCAAAATGGGGGATTTTTCATAATTCCTGCGGAGCGAGATGTAATGTGGGAGTATTTCGACGCCCCCAATCCTTTCCTCAAGGGGCGCAAAGTCAGCGAGGAAGAATTTCTGATCGAGTTCAAGACACATCAGCTGAAGTTATTGAAGTCGCATGGCAGATAGAGATCGATCGGCCACCCGCTTCATAGCTGTGGACACCTGCGTAGAAGCCGAACAAAAATAGAACAAAATACTCGCCCGGCGGGAACCTTCGTGCCAACCCGTCACAAGATGACCCGGTGCTAGAACTGGGGCAGAAGAGGGAAATTCTAGCATGATAGGCGACAGTTTCGGGATTTTTTTCAGGCAATCCGGACTATCGCTGGAGGAGTGCGAACTGGCGCTCGGAGTTTCGTCGCGTCATTACAGCCAGCGAGAAAGCCGGACATCCGTACTTCCGGATACTGGAAGTAATCGATGATGCGCGTGTTCGGGGCGTCGTATCTCACGCCGTTCCCTCCTAGCCACGCAAGGTCGATCCGTGCTTCAAGCTTCAGCTTGCCTGCCTTTGATTTCCGTTTAGCGAGGCTCGTGCTCGCGGAACGCACCTCGACCCTTGCCGGGAACAGGTTGGTCACCCCGTCGAGGCCGCCGCCAAGGTAAATCTGATTCTTCTCGTTATCCCGCTTTGGCGAAAGATGTTTTACATAAGCAGTTCGCACATCCTGCCCGCGCAGGAGAGTCTGAAGCAGAAGAAGGGGCGCGATGCCAGTCATCCATGATGCATATTACGGCTGCTGATCAATGAACAGCTTCCTGCAACGTTTTGCCACGCTCCTCAGAAAAATCGCAGAAACATCCGAACCATCGGATATTCCATTCGACTTGTCACCAATACCGAGCATTGGTGGTTTCGGCGCAGCGAACATTCGCAGCCTGCCCCAAGCCAATCAGGTGACGGGGCTGATGGTGGTGGGAGATGGCAATAATGCCCTCTCCGATCAGGAGATCACCATGACGACTACCAAGACGCCAACCATAACTGCAAAAGCACCTCGCGAGAACAGCAAGGCGCATCGGCTCATTGCCCTCATGAAAACCGGTACCGGAGCCAGCCTTGAAGACATGATTGAGGCGACCGGCTGGCAGGGTCACACCGTCCGCTCGGCAATGACCGGCCTGCGGAAACGCGGGTATGTGATCGAACGCAAGGTCGAAGGCACAACCACTGTCTGGTCGCTTGCGGAGACGGGCGCATGAACAAGGCAAAACGTCAGGTTGCCGAAACTGTCGCTGCGCTACCAGCCATGTCACTTGCTGAACTTCGCAGGGAATGGGAGCGGCGCTACGGCGCCGCTCCCCGCCATCGGTCAGCGAACCTCCTGCGGCGCGTTCTCGCATGGCGTATTCAGGCCGACGTGTATGGTGGCTTCGATGCCGCAACACGGCGGATGCTAGGTCAGGAGGATGCAGGAGTTAAAATCGCGGCCACCGCTGGGATGCGCCTTGCGCGCGAATGGGCCGGAAAGCGCCATGAAGTGGTCGTACTCAAAAGCGGGGTCCTTTATGAAGACCAGACATACGGAAGCCTTTCTGAAGTGGCTCGTCACATTACCGGGAAGCGCTGGAATGGACCTCGCTTCTTCGGCCTGCGTCAGACAAACGTCCGATGACTGCGCCGCTGAACCGTCGCCGCTGCGCAATCTATACTCGCAAATCCACTGAAGAAGGGCTCGATCAGCAGTTCAACACGCTCGATGCTCAGCGGGAATCCTGCGAGGCGTACATACTGAGTCAGGCGGGCGAAGGCTGGGAATGCATACCCGAGCCATATGACGATGGCGGATGGTCGGGCGGGAACATGGACCGCCCTGCCCTCAAGCGTCTGCTTGGCGATATCGGCCGCGGAAGAATCGATGTCGTCGTCGTCTACAAGGTCGATCGCCTCACGCGCAGCCTCATGGATTTTGCACGCATCGTCGAGAGATTTGATGGGAATGATGTTTCGTTTGTTAGCGTGACCCAAGCGTTCAACACGACCAGCAGCATGGGGCGCCTTACGCTGAATGTCCTTCTCTCATTCGCTCAGTTCGAGCGCGAAGTGACCGGCGAACGCATCCGCGACAAGATAGCGGCATCCAAGGCCAGAGGGATCTGGATGGGCGGCAATATCCCTCTCGGCTACGATCTTGGCGACCGGATCCTGCTGGAAAACCCGGACGAAGCCGACATAGTCCGGTATATTTTCCAGCGATACCTTGAGCTCGGCTCGATCCCGAAACTTGCGAAGGTGCTCGCAGCGGAGGGTGTTCACTCCAAACGGTGGACATCGCGCAGGGGGATTACGCATGGCGGAGTGCCCTTACGATGCGGGGCGATTGCCCATATTCTTAACAACCGCATCTATCTTGGAGAGATCGTTCACAAGGGCGAAGCCCATGCTGGAGAGCATGATGCAATAATTGATCTTAAGCTCTTCGACGCAGTCCAGGCGAAGCTAGCCATCAACCGCCAACAGCGTGTCGCACGCAACAAAACACGAGCGGCTGCAAGTCCGCTAACCGGAAAGCTCTTCGATCAAGACGGCCAGCCCATGCGGCCAAGCTTTGGCTATGGACGCGGCAAGAAACTATACCGTTACTATGTCAGCGAAACACTGCTCCCCAATGGTCAGATCGGTAATACTGATAACATGCGCGGGGACCGGGTCTCAGCTGAAAGGATCGAGCGGCTGATTGCTGACCGGCTATCACCCCTGTTTTCTTCAGGGAGAGTGTCCGAGAACATATTCGCTGCAATCAGACGCGCTGTCATTGTCCGCGACCGCATCAATGTCACTGCTGATGCGTCAGCCCTCATCACGGATGGAATTTGCACTACGATATTGCTTGGTCGTGTCCAGCACCACGTTGATCGTGCCGCTGAGTTCGACGGGACCAATTTGACGATGTCGATTGATGCCCGGCCCGCAAGGCGCGGCAAGACAGTGTACTCCAAAGTCCATCCGCTTGATGAAGCTGAGCAAAGGGATGTGTTGGCAAATCTCGTACGAACCGCAAATCGAAAACTGATCGAGCTGAACGCCTCACCACTGCACCCTGATCACCATGCAAAAATGCAGGTTCCGGCAAACGACTGGACGCGCTCCCGTGTCGTGATCGGGCTGCTGGCTCCAGATATTCAGAAGGCCCTTTTGAATGGCACCGCGCCTGCAGAATTTGACCCCGATCGCCTTTTTTCGACCGACATTCCTGTAAACTGGGACGAGCAAAGGAAGTTATTTCAGAAGGCTTGAACATCCCAAGAATTTTAAGAGAACATCTGACTCTTAATCAGCGGGTCCTTGGTTCGAACCCAAGTGCGTCCACCAAAATACCTCATAAATCTATAGATTTAGTGGAGCACTCTGGCCAATCGTTAAACACGCGTCGGTCAAACATACGCTAGGGGTAACAACTGGGGTAACCAATGCAGATCAAAGTTCCCCCTAAGAAAGAACCGCCAGCAATCGCCAGCGATTTCGTTGCTAGCGCCCTGTTCGTGCCTTAAGGTTGGCCTCAGAGGCCATCCGCATCACCTCTGGGTTGATTTTCTCACCCTTGCCAAGCCTGGTACAAATATCGGCGTCCACCGCGGTGCTGGCCTCATCCGTGTCGCACGGGCAGTAATCGCCCACGCACAGCTCAGCGCTGCGCGGGCTGGCAACCGTGTCGGGGTGGTCTGGTTTGTAACGCATACTCTCGAACGTGATCACGTCCATTTCCGGATCGCAGTTTTCTAGCCCATTAGCGACGCAGGCTTTGGCCAGCTGGATCCCAACTTCCGAGTAGATTCCTTTTCCCTCGTAAACGGGCGCACGGTTTGCATTGTCAAAAAAGACTTCGGCTCGCTCGTCTTTGGCGCAGCCAGCATTCGAAGGAAGGAACAAGTACATGTAGCCCTTGGTCGCCTCGTCCTTCATCGCGTAGGCTAAGGCGAGCTGATAGGAAGCGACAGCACTGCCGTTCATAGCCCCGTCTATCGTGAACGTGCCATCGCCATTCGCCCGCTCGCGTAGGTCAGCGCAGGCGCGGAATGCGCTCTCGACACGGTTGGCTAGATCTGGGGTCATATCCGCAAACGACTATAATTCAAGAAGTTCCGCAAGTCCCTTGCCGAGCTGAATTAAACAGATATCATACTGTAAAAGGTTAAAGGGGATAATGCTGATGGAGATGGGGATTATCATCGGATTGGCGATCATCTCTCCGGTTTGGATTGCCTGTTACCTATACGGACCAAGCATACGGAACTCGTTCTTTTCGGATCCGGATAGTGAAAGCAAAGGAGCAAGGATTCTTCTCGCTGCTTTCGCTTTTTTTGTCATTTTTCTCTATTCTATCTTTGCACCACAATTTGCATATTGGGCTTTGTATGACGGTTTTTTGCGGGTTGATGGCATAAATCCCATGCCATCGTTTATCGCCGCAACTATAATTTATTATCGGACTAGTTCGAGTAGCAGTAAAGAATCGCCAAAAGCAAAACCGCGTGAGATTCAAAAAGACAGTGAGGTCCCAAGCACTCATTTCGTATTCAAGGGCGAAGTAATACGTAAGCCCTCTGATGACAGTTCATCGCCGGAGCAGGTGGAGAATAAAAAAAGGGATCAATCTCAAAGCGCGGCAAAGAACATAGAGCCAGAAAAGAATAAGCGAGCAGACGGTCTCGTATTACTTGGGGTCGTTGGAGCCATTCTGTTCGTCATTAGTATAGCTGTGGCCGTCTCCACGGATGGTAGTTCGTCCACTGAAGAAACGGTGAGTGTTGCTGCTCTCCCCGTAGGCCAACACCGCTCATTTTGTATTACGAACAACACCCTGAGGGAGATGTCTTTCTCTGTCGAGTATACGTCTCGCGATATTCAAGGTTACCGTCTGAGGCCAAATTATAAGATCGAACTGACGTCAACCTACAGTCAAGCTCCTCTACTCCACTCCCTATTAGAGAATTATGTCTTGGATGCGCCAGTAAGCACAGTGACCAGTAAATGCGGCGGTCGGTATGAATTCGATTACCGCAACCTACCCCAGCCAGGTTACGCACACGGGGTTTACGATCCAGTCGGGTTCTATGAATCATCATGGTAGGAGTGTGCCAAGCGAGAGAGGGGCACCACAGCAGGGGACCGTTCCCCCTCTCTCACCCTTGCAGTGGCGCGCGTAAGATGGACCAAACCGCGCGCCGCAGGAAATTGAGCCGGACTCATACCGGTCAAGGTGCAGAACGATTTCGGCTGCGCCAACTGAATGTCGGCACGCAGCCAGGCGACCACAAGCATCTGCCCTGTAGAGGCCAAGGGTTGATCATCGACGCGGATTTCAAGCTGCGAACGCATGCCAATCATCAACTGGCGATAGTCGCCAAAGACAATCGAGCTTGCAACTGTTGCCGTGCCTTCTTCTTCGTCAACCGGCATCTCAATATGTGTTCGGCCTAAGACTGTTTGGACTGGCACGGATGGTGCCATATGCCCCTCGACCTCGTTCAGATGAAAGGGTTTGAGTGGAGGTTCTCTTCGCTCGCTCAGACATTAAGGCTTTCTCGCATTTTTCGCGCAGCATCTTGCTTGCCTTCAATTTCTGCAACGCGCTCTTGCGAAAATAGTTTCCCTAGAAAGGTCAGGGCATCGTCACTGGTCTTACGATTAATCTCTATTGCCTTCTCCAGATCAGCAATTCGCGCTGGATGCGCGAGGGGCGATGTCCCTTAGAAAACGCGCAAAGGATCGAAGCCGAATGGCCGAAACAGTTAGCTGGCTCGGTTCACGAGAGCGTGGTCCGAAGGATGCGCCCTGCCGTTACTTAATCTGGTATTTTAGCCGTCTCTGGACAAAAGCGGGTCGTGAGCCTTCGAGAATTTTGACAATCACATCGTTGATTCTTGGGTTCTCAATCGAACCAGACTCATACGAAAATTTGTAATTTGCCACCTTGTCGAGAGAGACAAAGAGTATCTGTTCAGCATCAGCACCAACAGCCAAGTTAGGGTTGTGGGTTACCAAAATGACCTGCCGAGATTTTTTCGCCTGCCTGATACATTTGGCCAGAACGCTAAAGATGCTGTCGTTATCTAGGTTGTCCTCGGGCTGGTCGATTATCAGCGGCGTTTTCTCCTTGTCGAGGTGCAAATAGAATATCAGCAAGAGCAGCCCCTTTTCACCAGGAGAGAGCTGGTTGAGGTTCTTGCCGCCTAACCGCAGTTCGTATCGCGCGTCGAAATATTCGAACGAGAAGAGGAGGTCATAGAGCTTCTTGATGTCCTTCACCTGCTTAGAAACATCTTCTTTGCGGAGGGCATCGATAATGCCCTGTGCGAAACCGAGGACACTTTCGATGTCGTTCCAATCAGTCTCGGTCATCCGAGTTTCCAGAGCCGCAGCGCCTTGGCTCGTCCCCCTAAAAGGTCCAGCCGAAGATTGATTGACCAAGCCCAAAAATTGATCTGCGAACTCGTGAGAGGGAACGAATGACGCATCGATAGTCACTTCGAATTCCTCAGAGCGAACGGTTGCTAATCGCTCTTCGACACTAGATTTCAGCGACTCGTAAAAGCCTCGGACCTTCTGCTTTGCGGAAAATATTGAACGCGAAATTTGTTCGCGAGTCGAATATCTCTCAGTGAGTTTGGAGGCGAGGTCGTTCTCGATATAGCTGATGCGGTTTTCGATGCTTTTAATCGTTCCAGGTTTCGGACTCTTATCGTCGCCCCTAACTGCGGCCATCTTGGTCGCTAGCTCGGACATGGTTTGGACGTAGCGCTGATAACGTCTTTGGGGCGCCGAAAGTGTGTCCTGCAATGCCTTCAGTTTCTCGGAGAGGAACTGATGTGCAGCTCGCAAATCAGGAACGCTGACTAGTGCTGCAAGGTCGGTTTCATCAGTCACTGTTAGGGAATTGTCCGTTTCGAGGGTTTTTATCTCCCCTGAAATCGCCGCGACCTTCGCATTTATTGTGGAAGCGTCAATCCGATGGGAGATGATTGCATCGATATCGAGACCGAACCGCTTACACGATGTGCGCAATTCCTCTTTGGTCGTATCGATATTGGATGAAAGTGCAGATACTTTCTCCTGCACATCTCCAAGTTCGACAAGGTCACTCTTGAGTTTCGAGAGACGCTCAACAGCTTCCCTGCCACGGGCCTCAAGGTTTGCTTGGTCTTGTCTGACCTTCCCGATTTGCTCGGATACCGCTTTCTGTTCGTCTGTCTCTCCCTCTGGCTTGGCCACCTCTGGCGGTTTGGAGGCTTCGAGAACGCGGAGTTCTTCTTGCTTTTGTTTTAGTTGCTCGACCAGAGCTTGCTTAGTCGAAGGGTCCGCTTGCTCTTCAAGTTCAACTATCTCGATATTCAATTCGCGAAGCCGCACCTTAAGGGAGCTGATGTCGCTCTTACTCTGCGCGGTCTTCAAGTCTTCAAGCTCGGAGAAGGTGGACTTTCCCATGCGGTCGGATTCTTCGACATGTGAGAAAACGACCTCTTCGATCTCGTCCCTGAATGCCTTGACCTCAATCTCGTTCGTAAGGCTCTCGAAATAGTTTTGGGGGAGGTATTTGACGACTTCGGGTTTTCTCAGATCAACGTCGCCATCGAGCTGCTTTTCTGTTTTTGCCGTGCTTGCCCATGAAAGGGACGACGCGAAATTTTCAGCGTAGCCTTTTTGGCGGAACTTACGATTCTGCGACTTGTCTGTGAGAAAGGAGAAGTGCTCAAACTGTCGCGACTCTCCAAGTAGGCCGATGATATCGGCAACTGCGCTCTTGCCACTTCCCTTATTGCCGATGATTGCGGTCAATTCGGGATTGAACGGAATTTCGACGTCTTTGAACCATGAGCCCTTTGCACCTGAATAGTTCGGCACTTGGTCTATCCGCAGCTCGGAGATGAAGCGGGTAGCGTCTTGGTCCAGCCTTTGAAGGACGGTGGGTCGTTCTCCGATGTGAACGCGCCCTTTCGGTTCAAACAGCGTTTGTCGCAAACCGCGAAATGTCAGGTCAGCCTTAATCCAAGTTGCCTCGAAACCAGCTTCGTCACCCGACAGTCTCGAAAGGTCTTCAAATGAGTGGGCATCTGAGCCTGAGAACACTGGCTTCGGGTCCGATGAGGAGCCATCCTCATATCGGTCTGCGTGCAAGAAGTAGTCAGTGTTCTTGGAAGAGCCAAAGAAGGCTTCACCTGCCTTGTCGAGTTCATCGGATATGGAGAGGCTTCTAGGAGACTTCGTATCGACGCCTTTCAGTCCGTCATTGTTTGCAGCGATGACAATAATATACGAAGCCCTATCTGGGAAAACGCTTTCCAGAGCCTTCTTCAAATCAAGGATACCAACGGTTGCCTGCTCGTAGTCGGATTGGCTCGAAAGTTGGCTACACCTTACCCTCCCGCCATCACGGGTAATGTGAGTAAATACATCGCTGAGTAGGGTATTGAGCTGGGTTTCGGATGCAACATTCGGATCAATGAGAACGTGGGCGTTCACATTGCGCGCGTCCTTATCAACCGCTTCAGTTAGGCGAAACTCGATATTTGGGATGAAAAGCTTCTCGCCGTCTGGAAACGCGGTTTTGTAGGCCTTTCTTACGGCTCGGTAGGTGTCGAATGAAAAGTAGTCCGTTATGCCGAAAACTTGGACATCTGACTCTTCGAGTTTCTCGACATAGGATTTTAAACTAGCTTCATCAGCAGTCCCGAAGCCGCTGGACAGTTTTGTGCCAGGAGCGTGCAGGTGAAGATCCCATCGTCGCCAAATCGAACCAATTTTGGCGTTCGGATTTGTCATCTGGCTACTCCCTTTCCTTGCCTCGACCTCAAGGAGGCCGAACTCGGATCGTATGAGTAACCTTCTATCGAACCATCTTTGATGCGTTCGACGGCCTCATCAATCACAAATCGCGGGACAAGAAACCATTCCTTCGGAGCAACGGGCTTTCCGAAACGGTCTTTGATTTCGATGTCGAGCCTAGCTGGGCCAAAGACCCGATGGATGATGTTTTCGAGCTTGGTCCTATTGATATTAAACAGCTCGTAGGTCGCGACGATTTCGACTTCGGCCATAAGGAAGGTTGGGTCAATCTTGGCATTGGCAATGCGACGCTCCACCTTGCCGCTCGTCACGCCGATCTTATGAAGCACCTCGCGATGTGCTGCGACAGTTGGATGATTTGACTTGCTCCGTAAGACATAAATCGTGCCACTTGCTTGGTCATCCTCATCTTCATTGTCGGTGAAAAGTGGGCCGGCCATAGGCTCACTAACCCGTCTGCCAGCCTCGTCCTTGTAGAGCGCCCTTTGAAGGGAGCGCAGCAGCAGCTTGCTCTCAGTGCCGTTGGAATAGATAACACGAAGGCGAGCGTCTGTTTCACCGTTAGGCGCTTTGATCGTTTCCCCAACCTCGGCGACAAAAACGGTCTGCCCACCCAGGATGAAAAACTCATCCTGCTTAATGTCAGCTTTCAGAAAGCCCGCGTCTTTAACGAATGGGCGGGTTTGACGAATGCCGTCTTTGATTTCCCTTTGAACCTTCTCGAAGAGGGGCTGGAATTTCTCAAAGCCCTCGCACTTGTCACGATTGGCAATCTCTTCGGCGGCGCGTTTTTCGACGCTGGAACGGACATGGCGAAGCTCGGTGATGTCAGCCGTTTCGGCTTCCACCCCTAGCTCGGCGAGAAGTGCATCATCGTCGAGTTCATCAACCTCGACTGGCTGCTCAATAGTGGTCGTATCGAGTAAGCCTTGATGGTCCATCTGCTCCACGAGAGTTCGGCATTCTTCTTGGTCGCGGATGCGCTCTAATCTGACAGCATAAAGCCGTTCGAAAATGTCATTGTCTTCGCCGTGCTGCGGGCGCTTGCTATGCTCTTCGACGAAACGCTGAATTTCCTCAAAGCCTGCGATGATCCGCTCCTCGCGGGGTGTTCGACTGGCAACCTTTTTGGCTTCCACCTCAACGCCTAGCTCTTCGAGTAGAGCATCATCTTCCTGCGTGAAATTAGCCATTGGCAGCCTCGGCTTTCATACGCGCGAGAAAGGCCACGCCTTCCGCCATCCTTTTTTCCCAGGCATCTGCTGAGGTGATGGAGGGCAAGCGGCCGCGTTCCTGTTTGAACTTGAGTGCGCGCTTAGCAAGGTCGCGAGCCTCTTCGGGCGTCAAATTGACACGTTTGCCAGAGATGATTGAAGCGACCTGCTTCAGGCTCTCCTCGCTCATGGTCTTTGCAAGGATGGCGTATGCTTCGCCGAATGGGTTGATGCGGTCGATAAGGTCGATGTCGAGGTCTCGCACGTCCATCGCATATTTGCGCACGCCGTCGATCAGTGCGGTATTGCCTTTGTCCTGGTCGTCGACTCCAACGGCAATTTCCTTGGCCTTTTGAGTGAGATTAAGGGCTGCGATGGCGTGTTGACGAACAGCCTCTTGATCCTCGTCGTCGAGTTCGGGGAACTTGTCTTTTATGATCTTACCCATGCGAACCTGAGTGAGTTCTTCGGGCACAAGCTCCTCATCGAATAGTCCGCGTTCAATCGAAGATTTGTCCTGAACGAAGGCGGTGATGACCTCGTTGAGATCTTCGCGACAAATACGCTCAGCTTCTTCAGACTTTGGCTCGGTGAGGCCTTTTATCTCGATTTGAAATGCTCCGCGCTCTTCGTTGAAACCGACATTGCAGGCGTCGGGATTGTAACCACCCTCACCATAATCGAAACCATCAGCGGCAACGTTGGTTGTCTTTTTCGGTTTGAACTCGAAACGCGGAGCAAGAACCTGCTCCATCAAGAGACTGGCTGCGATAGCTTTGAGCGTGTCGTTCACCGCTTCCGTGACGGCGTCTTCTGACGCATCAGGCTCAGCGATCAGGTTGGTGAAGCGCGCCCGCGATTTGCCTTCCGCATCGCGCGTTGCTCGCCCGATGATCTGCACGATTTCTGTCAGGCTAGCGCGATAGCCAACTGTCAGAGCATGCTCGCACCAAATCCAGTCGAAGCCCTCTTTCGCCATGCCAAGGGCGATGATGATATCGACGTTGTCGCGATTATTTTTCTGCGCAGGGTCTTTGAGAGCTGCTAGCACTTTGGATCGCTGGCCTTGGTCGCTGTCATCGACAAGGTCGGCAATCTTTAGAACCCTACCGTCTGAAGTATGGACAAGCTGGAAGCCTGTCTTGGGATCAGTTCCTTTCCAATCCCCAAGCTCGTCGATGATGTGTTCGACTTCGCGATGCTTATCTTTTGTGCTCTCACGCGAATTGACGCTGGGGATATGGATGATGGTCTTCTCGTCGGGGTCGAGAACCTTCAGGATGTCATCCGCGTACGAGCCTGAATAGAAGAAATAGCCGATATCGAGAGTCTTCAGCCATTTGTAGCCGTTGAGTTGCTCATAATACGTGTAGGTGACGCTATCGAACTTTGACTCATCTTCCGGTGCCATCACGGCTTCGGCATCACCTCGGAAGTATGAGCCTGTCATCGCGACGACGTGAAGCTTGTCGCGTGCAATCAGCTCGGCAAGCTGTGCTCCCAACTTGTTATCGGGATTGGCGGAAACGTGGTGAAACTCATCGACGGCAATCAAGCGATTGTCGAATGCCTCAACGCCAAATTTCTCTACCGCGTTGCGGAATGTCGCGTGCGGACAGACTAAGACGCGGGCGTTGCTCTTCAGGAACGCTCCAACCGAATCAGCTTTGCTGCCTTCCGTGCCAGGGGCGTTACAAAGATTCCATTGAGGCTCGACCTCCCAATCTGCCCAGAAGCCAAACTTGCTGAGGGGTTCGTCGGCAAAGCTCGACCCGATGGATTTTTCAGGCACCGTGATGATTGTCTGCCTCAAGTCTTGATTGTGGAGCTTGTCGAGCGCGATGAACATGAGCGCACGGCTCTTGCCCGACGCAGGCGGAGACTTGATGAGAAGATACTGCTCGCCGCGCTTCTCGTATGCCCGCTCCTGCATCGCCCTCATGCCCAGCTCGTTCGACTTGGTCGAACCGCCAGTCTGGGCATAGGATACTGATACGGAAGGAACGGATTGCTTAGTCATGATACCTCAAATTCGGTTAGTTGTTCGCGCAGCCATGCGGGTGGGGATGGCCAAGAATATGACCGGTGTTTGCTCCACGAGTCCGATTCATTGATGCGTCCAGCAGCATCAATGCGCTCAGCCATCTCGTCGTGCGGATAGACGAAGACTTGGTCGTCGTGGATGAATGCAATGTATAGGTCTCGCCCGATGTACTTTTGGTCGATGCTCATGCGACCCTTAAGCTGGATGCGATAAAAGCGCTCGCCGTCGTTGTGATAGGCGATAAAATCGGCCCCAAGCCAATCGTCTGAGAGCAGAATGCTGTTGTAGCCATACTCTGCCAAACGAGCCGCGACCTTATGGAAATTATAGGTTTCCTTCTGACGAGAATTGAGTTTCGCGTAGTCGACTTTCTGTAAGGCGAGCGGTGCTGTGGGATGTGTCATAGCGCCCTCTCCTCGCTCAGAATCATCATGAGATTGGAGAGGCTCTGGTAAATTCGGACGTGCATTGCTCGCATGATCAACTCCTTCGACTTTGTCGAAGTGTCGAACTGGGAAAAGGCTTCTGAAATTCTTGGGCTATCTGACATGACTAAACCAGCTCCCCAAAACGTCTGCCACCACCCATTTTTTGGACATTCGCTAGCCGATGCCCATAAACGAGATCGAACTCTCCAAGCTCGACCGCAGATAAGAAAAATTCGCCATTTTTTGGCTCGAATATCAGCACTTTACCATCATATACTCCGAAACCGTGCTCCTCAGGCATGGGCAGCGTTAGCTTCTCCATAGCGTTGTCATTCTCTCGGTAGTTTTTCGCCACCTTGGGCCCTACCTCAGTCAAAAAGTTAATCAGTCCAATGAGCGTCGAATTGGCAACAGGCGCACCAAAGCCGAAAAAATCATGAAAACCATTTGGGGCGAAAATCTGATTGCCAGGCTTGTTGTCGCCACGATTCTTCGTCACGTAGCCAGCCTCGATCCAAAAGCCCTTGGACGGAGCTTGGACATCTTTTGGTCGGTTTTCATCTTTTGTGGAAACGAACTCCGCTATCCGACTTTCGTAGATAGGCAGTATCGCATCCAAGGGCGTAGCGTCGCCCCAATGGTCCTCGAAAACCGACGCTACGGGCTGAACATACGCATCCGTCTGCGCCTGATTTAGAGCTTTAAAGGAAGCGCCTGCCTCAACACTTCGCCAAAGACCGCTGTATGAGAAATTTCCAGACCCAAGCACCAAGCCATGGGAATGTTGTGCTGAATTCTCCATCAAGATGGCTTTGGCATGAAAATCTCGGCGAGGGACGAATCCTTCACTGTCAACTACATATTGGCCGTCGAAGACTCTTATTTCTGTATTTTCTTTGTCTGCTATTTCTTTGAGAGCACGAGGATCAGATCTTCCATAGTCAATGCCGAAGAGCCAACGAGATGTCGTAGCATCCCAAAAATCTGGCCCAACGCTCAGCTCAAATGTTCTGAAACCGGATTGTGTCGCATAAGCGTAGCAACCAAAAATTTTGTCAGGAGATAGTTCTCCTCTTAGCCTTATTATTTCAGATAAGGTTGTCACCCCTGCATTATGGTCGTGGGCAAATCCATTCATAGCTTTGCAACCTTACGATAAAGGGAGAATAAGTTCTCTAGTCGATCTGTGTCATTCCGCATTTTCCTACCGAAAAAAATTCGCTCGACGGTCTCGTCATTAGCCTGATGCGCTACCAATAAATTTTCTGGCATACCTCCTTGTTCATAAAGGTCAGCAATCGTGCTCGGGAAGTGTCTCTCACGGGAAGTAAGAATTTCTTTAGCAACCCTCTTCAAGTCGTCGCGGTTTTTGTCAGTCAAGACTGGAACAGGAAACGTATTCCACCCCAACGTATTCGAGTAGGAAAAGTCGCTGCGCATGCGCACGCATACAGTCCCTATCCAGACCCAATGAAGCCTGGATGCAATCAGGGCCAGATTCCAAAGAGGCGCATCATATAGGGCGAAGTTCCTGTCGCCGATGATGTAATCGGCGGTAACCAGATCAACAGGTAAATAGTCTCGATTCTCAGAAGAAACTCTAGGGACGACTATTGCAGAGTGTCGTGCTGCGCCTGCAATTTGCACGAAGCGATGAGGAGCTTCCGCAAAAAGCTGCGTGGAGTTGGCTGGCGATTGACGCCTGTTTTCGGCGACAAGCTCAAGCCGATCCGAAATAAAATCGCTTTGTCTCGCAGCCTCAACCTCATCATCATCAATCCAAATGCAATGCCTTGCTTTCCCATTGATAAGCTCGGCGGACCCAAGAAACTTACGGACAAAGCGCCCTGAAGTTGGATCAGCGCGAAGCTGTTCCGCTTCTGCGGTCGTAAGGAATAAATAACCTCCATCTCGAGGCATGTTGCCGAACAACATGGTAGATTGAGGACCAAGCGGAGAAGCCGCCTTTGTGATAGTGTCGGACATGTTTGGAACCAAATAGGGTCCAATGGTGTCGCATTCGCGGACCAAACCGCCAGTGTCGAAAAGGTACTTCTTCCTGGTGGATTTCGCAGATAAGCCAATGATTATCACTGTCACACCAGCGTTATGGCTGGCGAGATTTTTCCATGTGAAAGGCGTATGCGCGAAAGCGATTTCCTGACCGCCTTTTTTCATGATCGGCCAAATCTCAGACGCCTGTTGTCCTTGGCATATGCTATTTGTCGTCACGAACGCAGCCATCACGTCAGGGACGCTTTTCGCATACCTCAGATAAGCTCCCAACCATCCAGAAACGAAGTCAGTTGTTTTGGCGAGTTTCGGATGTTCAGACCAAGCGTGAGCTAGGTCACTCTTTTGCTGTTCATCTTGCCATTTACTTCCACGATAAGGTGGATTCCCACAAATATAGGTTTCACCACCTTCATTCTCAAAGTCGATCTGAGACTGTTCTAGGGGGGTATGAAAGAGGTCATCCGAAGTATGTCTAACGCCGATGCCAGTGGGCGGGCAGACGCTCAGCCAGTCGAGACGTAAGGCGTTTCCGCAGGTAATCCAATTCTGAGCGTCCAAGGGAAGGAACTCAGCAAGAGCCTCTTTTTGCCCACGGTAAAGTACGTCGCACTGGTATTCAGCAATTATGAGAGCCAGCCTTGCGATCTCAGCAGGGAAATCGCGCAGCTCTATCCCGCGAAAGTTTGTGAGTGGAATTTCGGTGCGCAGATCAACTTCATTTCGTCGCGCATTAATTTCGGCCTCAATCGCCCGCACCTCCTTATACGCGATGACGAGAAAGTTTCCTGAGCCGCAGGCAGGGTCAAACACCCTGATTTTTGACATCCGCTTTCTCAGATTGAGCAGTTTGATGGGGCTGTCGCCAGCCTCCTCGAGTTTCTCACGAAGGTCATTGAGAAAGAGTGGATTAAGCACCTTCAAGATGTTCGGGACACTTGTGTAGTGCATCCCCAGCGCACCGCGCTCTTCGTCGTCCGCAACGGCTTGGATCATGCTCCCGAAAATGTCGGGGTTGATCTTCTTCCAATCGAGATTCCCGATATTGATGAGATAGGAGCGAGCGATTCTGCTAAAGGTCGGGACTTCGGTGCTTCCTGAGAAAAGCTCACCATTCACATAAGGGAACTGGTTTGCGTAGCGCGGCGTGTCGTTGGCGTCTCGCTCAGCAACCTTGCAATCCATCGCACGGAAAACCTCGCCGATCACCTCATGTGTGTTGGACGAGTCACGCTCACTCATTTGTTCAATGGTGCGCGTGAAGAGGTCTTCGCCTTGGAAGATATCTGTGTCTTCGGCGAAGAAACAAAAGATGAGCCGAGCCATGAAGTGGTTCATGTCGGGGCGGCGCTCATCCGTGTCCCAATTGGGATTGTCTTTTAGCAGTTCGACATAGAGACGATTAAGCCGTCCAGTGGCCTTGATATCGAACGAGCTCTCACGGATTTGCTTGACTGTAGTGAAACCAGCGAGCGGGAGCAGGAAACCGAAATGGTCAGGGAAGTCGGCATATTCGCAAGCGATAGGTGCATCATCACTTCCAACCTCTTCGGCCTGAAGCGTCTCGCCATCGGTAGCGAGAATGAACTTGGCGCGAGCCGCTGCCGTCTGCTGACTTTGGCGCAATGCCTGAAGTGTCGTATCCACCTCGCCAGATTCACAAGTGGAGATGTGAATATTGTTTCGCTGTAGCACCCCGCCCTCAAGGTCGGAGCTATTGGACGCGCCAGAACGAAGGCGCTTGATGGTGGTTGCTTTATTTCCGAATGCGGCAAGGAATTGGAAGGGGAACTCAACCTTGTCAAAAGGCTGTTCCGCTAGCTCTGATATAGCTTCTTCAATCTCAACCGCATTCATGAACTGTTTCTAGTCTTTCTATTTCAACAATAGATGCACTCAGCATCCATTTGGTGACTAAAGCATATTCCGTGATTAGTCTCAGCAGTGAGTTTCTCTGCGTTAGGGGTTATACGCGGAGCTTCAACGAGCTTCAAATGCAAAAGACTCGCGCTCGTGCTGGCTTGGAAGGTGAACTTGAGCGCAATCGCCGTCGCGTGAAGCAGATGGTCAACGCTATTGCTGACGGGATGCCTGCTCTTCCAATGAAAGACGAGATGATTGCACTGGAAGCTCGCCGAGAAGAAATTGAGGCTGAGTTGGCTGTTGAGGTCGAACCTGTGCCAATGCTCCACCCAAGTCTCGCCATTCGATACCGTGAAGAGCTCGACCGCCTTCACGAAGGCCTGACGAGTGAAGAGAATCGCCATGAAGCGTCGAGGTCGTTCGTAGCCTTATCGACAAGGTTAAACGGCGTTGAATTTGATGCTGGTGGCCGATTCATTGATATACTAGCCGTTGATAAGGGCGGTGCATTTGTCGTCATCGAACTGAAGGTTGGCAGAGGCTATGATCGAGTAATTGGACAGCTCCTCCGCTACCGGTCTTGGGTGAAACAAAATATGGAAACGGACAGGCCTGTGCGCGGTGTCATTATTGCGCATGACATTTCCTCTGATCTGAAACTTGCAACTGCTGATATTCCTAATATTGAGCTGGTCGAGTATGAGATTTCGTTTGGTCTAAAACACGTCCAATAACTGATACGTCGCTAATTTTAGCTATAGGGTGGCCTATGCCGAAACAGTTTATCGTGCTTGGCTGACAAATAGCAGCCTGTCTGCCACCAACCCAGTTCGGACAACGGCGGCTTTCAGGCAGCTCAATTTCTGATTCTAACGGCCGCAATTAGGGCGCAAGCAGTCCTCGAAATTCGAGACGCAACCAAAACCGTCACTGCAGTTTTCACCGCAGAGACTATGGGTCATTCCGGCTATATTTTTTGAATGATTACAGTCTCTTGAGCGCCTGCGCGCGCCAGAAATCCACTGTAAGTCCGTGATTTCACGCACTAACCTCCCCGAGTATAAGTTATTGATATACAAGGGGAAACTGTGTGGAGGGCCAAGTCGGAAACGAACCAGCTCCGATGCTATTGTCATTATATAACAATTTCAGATAATTGAGTGGCTTCCGAAGGCGTTTTTGCGACCCAATCATGGCTCGGAATTGTCAGATTTCGTCGAATAGGTTGTCGCAGAGACTGATTTTTTCACTGCTCGCTAGGCAAACTTTGATCTCAACCAAGCCCGACGATTCAGCGCGACTGGCAGTCCGCTTTTGGGCCGTTAGCAGAAACGACCAGACCGCTCTCAACGTTCTCGCAGGGCTGAAATTTGGTCAGCTCTTGGCGTGGAAAGCGGACAACCTCAATTTTGTCCGCGTGCGGTGCTGCTACAGGCTCGGCATATCGAAACGCGATCACTGCTCGGGATGCGCGACTATTCTGCCGACTTCTCACCGCGTTCTTTTAGAACGAACCATCGGTAAAACTTTGTTCCTATCCATGCGAGGATTGGAGGAAGCAATATAATCGAGAGGAACGGCCCGTCACGACTAGGAAAGGGCTCAAAGATCAAGAGGAACAACCAGGATAATACGACCCACACAATACAGATGAAGACGAACTGCCGCTGTCGTTTTTCCCGCAAACGGGACTGCAGGGCTTGGATCAGTCCTTCGCCTAGATTCGCCCCATAGGTGTTCTTTACGCGGCGAGACCGTGCGAGATAGCCAGTCCAAAGGATCGTCTGTATCAACGAGAGGAGAAATCCAGCAAGAGTTGCATCATCGGATCGAGCAATCGAAGCCTCCTTCGGCGTTGATTGAGTGGCTGTGTTTGATTGGAAGTTTTCAAGCTGCCTGCGATCCTCTTCCGTCCAGATTTCAGAGGACGATTGGTCGTTGGATGGGGACGGAGTATCTGCAGAAGATGCACCGATATTGTTCGGTTCATCGGTAGCTGAAGGTAAACCTCGGGCTTCCTCAAATGTGAAGGTGCGCTTCTGCGTCTCTTTGAAATTTCCTGGCTCGGGAGATTCTTTGTAGATTTCTTTCGAAGAGACAATGGCGCTATCGGCTTGATGCACCTTGGAAGACAGCGACGCTCCATAAGCTACAGTAACGAATATTGCGACTGGCCCAATTATCCAGAGGCAAACAGCTACAATCGGAACGGTTCGTTTTTCGAAACGGTTCGTCAGTCGCCATAGCGCAAAGAGACAAAGGGCACTCTGGAAGCCAGCAACTATCCAATCGAAAAGAACCAGCTCATGCCAAAGTGAAAGAGCCTCAATCCCATCGTATTGCCGTTTGAGATCTTCATGAATTGCCCAAGTTTGAAATGGTATGGCTACCGTTGAAATTGTAAGAACGACCGCCAACAATCCGAGCCAACCACTGACCCCACGCAACGTTTTTGACATAGAAATCGTCTCCTCCCTCTACTCAGGTGGGCGAGTAGCGGCCAGCCTAACTAAATCTCGCGTAACCATTGATTGCCGAAAAGTTCTTCATTCCAAAATCCTCATCATTGCCCCTTATCAGTCGAAGCTAGGCTAGAGGGAGCGATAACAATTTGAAAGGGTTACATTGTCAGACCAGCTAGTCCGTTAGTGGGTCGTTGACCGAATGACCGGAATTGGGGTGGAAAGCGGACATTCTATTCATGGCCAGAATACAATCAGAGCAGCGGAGACCATCCCGGCTTCTCCGACTGCAAACCGCGGCTCTAACGGTCCGCTCTGAGGGAGCGAACACGGGCGAGCGGACTTAGGGAGGGGACCGGCAAATACCTTGGTGTGGTAATGCCGACCGCATCACCCTAAGTAGGCTGCGCAAGTTCAGGCAATTCAGGTACCGACACATGGCCCGCAAACATTCGAAACATGGTCACTTTAACGACTTTCATCACGAGGAGGAGGAGACCTCGGAGGAAGTGGTTCATTGTTGGCTTTGCGGCCGGTCAACTGGCAAGACCATTGTCTGGCACCATCCCGTACCCAAGAGCCGGGGCGGGCGCGATGTTGTGCCCATGCACCCCATTTGCCAGAAGACCCTTATCGCCAATTTCACCAATTCCGAACTGCAGCGCTATGGAATGGATGTGGAAAGCCTACTCGCCAATCCTGCCGTCCGCAAATTTGTCGATTGGGTGGCAAACAAGGAACCCGATTTCACCGCGACCACGGCCAAGAAACGACGCTGATTTCGCTATCCTCATGAGAATCAAGAAGCGCTACCTGACAGCAACCATGGCGGACGGCTACGTGAAGACGATAGGCCCGACAGCTTCTCGATTCACCCATTACTGGCGCATCATCGCTTTCCTGGGCGAAGGGCGCACTGAGGTCTTTTGGGGACACGCCAAGTCGCTTAAGGAGGCAACAAGCAAGAAAGCGGCCACCGCCGATGCGGCACGGCAGCGCGGCTGGGAGAGATACAACTTCGAGGTTGTGGAGCTTGTAGAAGTGCCCGCAACTAGAAGCTGAAACCGCGCGAAAAGCACCTGTCTAAATCCTAAGCAATTTCAAAACCGTCACTGCATATTCCGTCCCAGAGACTCTGGGCCATTCCGGCTATATTTTTTGAATGATTACAGTCTCTTGAGCGCCTGCGCTCGCCAGCAATCCAATGCAAGTCCGTGATTTCACGCACTAACTTCCCCGAGTATAAGTTATTGATATATAAGGGAAAACTGTGTGGAGGCCCGAGCCGGAATCGAACCGGCGTACACGGATTTGCAATCCGCTGCGTCACCACTCCGCCATCGGGCCACCCCCGAACTGTCAAAACAGGTGG
>Ga0209121_10001157_pt1 | contig 27574 bp, 29 predicted proteins | sample Cruoilmetagenom3_FD_187292 | JGI IMG/M metagenome (GOLD analysis project Ga0209121, IMG submission 187292) | Oil polluted marine microbial communities from Coal Oil Point, Santa Barbara, California, USA - Sample 3 (SPAdes) (version 2) | ecosystem: Environmental > Aquatic > Marine > Oil seeps ...
TAATATTCAAAAAACTAATAAACAAGAGTTTATAAAATATTGTCATTGCGAATTTTGCTTTTTTCAAGTAAAATGCAGCAATCTCACTTTAATTGAACAAATTACTTCAGTAGTTCCTCCATGGTAATGACGTATTTAGCTGATATTTATAAAGTTATATTTTTACTTAAATCGAACTCACGTTATTTAAGTAAGTCGTTCTTCTAATGCATTTTTCCATTTATAAAATCCTTCTAGGTCTTCACTATAATCATGAATAATTTTATTAAAATTTTCATTTTTAGTCTCCAAAAATGATTGACGTCCATTATTACGAATCCAGTTCAATTTTTGATTAATCTGTTCTAATTCCTCTTTGAATTGAACATTCTCTTTTGAAAGATGCCAAATATAAGTAGCCTCTTTAGTATCTAATGTTTCTAAAACGACATGATATTTTTGTTGCCCTTCAAGTAAGAAAACAAATGAAAAAGGGTATAAAACAAATCTGATTTTTAATATTTTATTGTTATGTCGTTTTGCCAAGTATAGAAGCTGTTTATGATGAACATAACTTTTTTTTTAAAAGAACATCTATTAAATTCACTTCAGAATTAAAGAAAGCACCAATCTTCTTAGAGGTTTCTTCTAATACTTCTTCTTTTTTAGATTTCCCGCTTTTTATAAAGTGATGCTCAACGAATTCAAACTTCACACTATCTATTATTTCTTTATTGATAAGGTCAATATCTTTTGATACAGCTAATTGAGAAGCTATAATATTATCCTCAAAACCAACTTGAATACGAACAGTAATAAATTTAGAATTCAGGATTTTTGAAAAATAAGGTTTCAAAACCTCAAACTCTGGTTGTATTTCCTCATTTTCGATTTCAAATTGAAGTGATGTTTGGGGTGATACCTTGTATGAAAAACAAATCATTCCGTAATGAAAATCCAAATCATTGATTGGTACTTTTATAGTTTTATCAATATCCCGATGTTTTTTTGGATTAACTTCAATAGTTTCGTTTAAATCATCGAATAGCGTTGCTTGTCTATCTAAATTTCGATAATATGTGTTTCGTTTTAAAAATAGTTTGTTGAGATATGAGATTTGTTTATCTCGATAATCATAAATAATTGGAGTCAATTCAGAGCGTTGTACTCGTCCAATATATTGAATTAGTTTTCCTTTAAAAGCAAAGGGGTACACTAAAAAAAGACTTGAAACATCCTTAATATCAATACCTTCTCCGAAAAACTGACCAGTGGTTATAATTGCCTGATAATTGCCTTGCTGTATGCTTTTCCATTTTGAATTTCGAGAGGCTACATTATCTTCTCCTGAAATATGAATAACTTCATATTTGGTTTTTAAGTACTGATACAGAGCCTGAATATGCTCTTTTCGTTCTGTAATAATTACAATTTTTCGTCCTTTATTTAATTCATAATAAACATCTTTTAATATTAGTTTGTTTCTTTCTGAATCGTGAATGAGTACTTTTGAAAGTGTTTCAAAATGGTCGGTTTTTGAATTAAAAGGAATGTTGAGACTGGTATTTCGAACAGTTAGCCTAGCTTTTTTATAGGTCTCAATTTGATGAGGTTTTATTTCAGAAATGATATCACCTAAGTATATGAACAATAACTTCTCGTCATTGTTTTTACGGAATGGTGTTGCTGTCAATCCGTATTGATAATAGGGGGCAAGTGATGTATTGCTTCTCGAAAAGACTTTAGAGGAATATGATGGCATTCATCAATAATTACTATTCCAAAAGCAGATTTTAATTCTTTCGAATCATTTTCTATTTTCTTTACTAATGTTTGAATCAAAGCAACTGTTATTTGCTCTCCGATTTTCATTTTACCTTGACCAATCTTTCCAATTTCTTTTTTTGGAATACCAAAAAATGTTTCTATTCGGTCTACCCATTGTTCGGCAATTTGTTTACGATGCGTAATGATAAGGGCAGGTTGTTTCTTTTGTTCAATAAGTTTGAGTCCTATAATCGTTTTTCCTGACCCTGGAGGAACTACAATAATTCCAAAATCTTTTTTCAAGGCAACTTCAAGAGGCGTGTTTTGATGCTTTAATAATTGTATTTGTGATGTGATTTCAATATTCTCTGCTTTTTTTCTTTGATCTAAAAACTCATAATCAATATTATTTCGCATACAAAATCGCATTAATTTCCCCACAAAACCTTTTGGTATCTCAAGAGTGTTTTCAGTTTCTTCAATAAGTTAAAAGAAACGATTGGTTTGCCAAGTACTTCTTCCAACTTTCTTTTTTATAAAAAAATCAGAATTATAAAAATTAAGATTCTCTTTTAAAAAATCTATAACAGGAGTTGTTAATCCACTACGATTTATAACAATGCTATTGTTTAATTTTATAATTAATTTTCCTGTATTTAAAAGGGTATTACTAGAATGTTTAATTACTGTTTTTTCATAAGAACCTTCACTAAATGACTTTAAAATTTCATCTAGATGGTTTACTGAAACTCTTCTTATTTCTCTTATAAACTCCCACTGATCTTTATATGGAGTAAATGTTTCAATATCAATAAAACATGAATTACCTTGTCGTAATGTATTCCCTTGAAAGGGAGGAGCGATGAGATTTCCCAAACCTTTACCAGATAAATAATCTTGATTAGGGAATAATCTATCAAAACTAGTGTTCTTGTCAAAAACTGAAAAAACACCCGTTTGTTCAAATAATGACAGTATTATTCTTCTGCTTTTTATAGCAGAATAGGGCTTATTAAAGAACACCCAAACATGTGCACCATTACCTGAACGAGAACGTTCTAAATAAGCAGGAATATCAAATTTTTCACATGCATTTACGGCTTTCTTAGATTGTTCTTCCCAGTTCTTTTTATCAAAATCTGCAACAATAAACCATGATGTGTTATCTTTTAAAAGCGGATATATTCCTATAAATTTTTCTCCAGATAAATGCTTCGATAATTGATAATCATCTAATTTTAAGTAGATTTTATCTTTGTAATCTTTAAATGCTCCACCTTTTTGCTTATACAAGCGGTACATATATGGGTCATAAGAATATGCAGGCATATACCCACTTTTGTTTGTTTTTTCCCATCGCAAAGCAAAAACATCTTCACGTCCTTTAAATAAAGAACGAAAAAGAATTAATTGATTCTGATTTACTGAATTTTTCAATGTAATATTTCAAGTGTTTTATACCAGTAATGAAATGCTTCTAAATTATGTTTCTTTAATTTATTAAGAAATGAGTAAATATGGTCTTTTATTATCCACGATTTCATATCAACAGATTTATCAAACCTTTCAATATTAGTTTTATTCCGCTCAATTTGTTTTACGATATAAGACGCTTTGGCTACAGCAATTTGTGCTTGAGGTTCTCTGAATTTTTTACCATAAATAAAACCTGCTAAATTACTAACTCCAGATTGCATTATCTTAAACGCATCTTTATCAATCTTTCCGTTTGCGCAGAAATTATAAGAACTATTAATAATGTCATCTATTATCACTTGAAAGTTATCAGGGTCTAACCCTTTATAAGAAAGTTCTCCATATGCTACTTTTATAAAATTTTCTCGAACACCGTTGAGTGACGGTATCCTATCAAAGATACTTGCGACATCATAAATTTGTTTTAAAACTTCTTTTGGTTTACTTAATGGAACTCCCGTTGTATTGGGTCCATAAGCAGTTAATTTATCTCCAAGAATGGCTTCGAGTGTTGGTGTAATAACTTTTATGGGTTCTCCTTTTTCTGATAAAAGGAAATGCGAAATTACTGTCTCTTGCATTTCTATATAAGGATTCACTTCAAAAACAATATCAAGCAAAATATTATTTATATCTCCATCTTGTTTTGTTTGAGGTGTATAAAATAGCTTGAAGTGTCGTTTTTCTATACCAGATTTAGGCTTTCTTATTTTTTCTTCCCACTTTATAAAATCGGTAGATGCTACTACTTTTTCTAATACAGCTTCAATATTTTGTTCTTTATTTTCAATGATGATATCTATGTCAATTGAAAATCTTCTCGGCTCTTGTATCATTAGCATTAATGATGTTCCTCCTTTAAAAATGAAGTTAAGACCTACAGATTGTAGAGCTTCTAATAAAACCAATGCTCTAATTACTTTTTCTATAATTATTGGATCAGCATGAAATTTCTCTCTATTTGAATTAATCCAATCAGTATGTAAGCTTTCAGATAAAATCATTTGTTATCATTTTTATAGATTTTTTCTTTTACAAGTAATTTCTTTCTTCTTCTGTCTGCATAGCGAAGTAAGGTATCTTTTTTAATCGTATTGTATTGAAATGCATTTTCAATAATGCTATCAAGATCACGACCTTGATATGCTCTAAATAATTCAGTGTCTACAGTAAGGTCTACCAATATTTTTTCTATACTCGGGACCTGGACTTGTTCTACATCTTGAAGAGGCGCATCGGTTATTAAGTTCTTTATGATAACTATGCTTTCATTTCTGTTTGCATATTTATCTAAAATATCTTTTGATGGGTTTAAGAAAACATTGTCTCGAATATCTGAAAGAAAATAAAAAACGTTTTCTTCAGAACCTTTTTCTACTTCTATAATAGTCTCATAGTTATTAGGAATATGTAGCATCCACTGTGCAATCCATTTAGTCGACCAAATTGAAATATCTAAAAATGGAAATTCTTCTTTGAGTTTCAAGTATAAAATTTGGTTTTCTTCAGTTACTACTGGTCTGAACTCTTTTTGTTTTCCGAGCTTATACTTCCCTCTTCCTATTCTTTGTATAATTCCGTCATCAACCAGTCTGTAAATACGCCAATTGATAGTTGTCTTTTTAACCTTACTATCGTACTTCTGATAAAAGGAAAATATATCATTCACAGATATTGGTTCGATATTATTAAACTTACTTTTAAAAGTATCTATATGTAGTTTTGTTGTGCTGATTGTATCTTTATTTATTACAAATATACAAAAACTATACTTCGTCAGCAAATACGTTTTAGTGACGAAATATAGTTTTTGTAAAAGTAAAAAAGAGCACCATTTGATGCCCTTTTCCTTTTTCATAACAACTTTCCTTTATTGTTTATTTCCTAGCATTAAAAGTTCATTCACAACCACTTCAGTAATGTACTTTTTAGTACCCTCTTTATCATCATAACTTCTATTGGTAAGTTTTCCTTCAATTGCGATTTCAGCCCCTTTTTTTACATATTGTTCAATGATGTCGGCAGTTTTTCCCCAGGCAATTAAATTATGCCATTCGGTATTTGTAATTTTTTCGCCTTGTGCGTTTTTGTAGCTTTCATTGGTGGCTAGTGATAATTTGGCTAATTTTTTACCACTTTCTAAAGTAATAATTTCTGGGTTGTTTCCTAAGTTTCCAATTAACTGTACTTTGTTTCTTAACGTACTCATAAGATAAGTTTTTTATAAGTTGAATATCATTAGGTCAATTCAACGGTGCAAATATGAGAACAGCTAATAATGCGATTCGGTTAATACACGCTTACTTTCGAATGTAAATGACTGTAGTCGTTTGTAAACGAATAATTATGTATATCTTTGAATAAATGAAATTAAGATGGAAAATAAAAAATGTTTAGAATGCAGTGAGCCTATTCAAGGCAGGATAGATAAAAAGTTTTGTTCAGATTATTGTAGAAACACCTATAATAATAAGGTAAATAAGGAAAGTAAAAACCTAATTAGAAACATAAATAATAGGTTAAGGAAAAACCATAGGCTATTAACCGAGTTAAATAAGAGCGGAAAAACGAAGCTTACCCGTAAAAAATTATTAGACAATAATTTCGATTTCAATTACTTTACTTCAATATACATTACCAAAACAGGTAACACGTATTATTATATATATGACCAAGGATATCTTGCGTTGGAAAATGACTACTACCTATTAATAAAAAAAGATTAAATTAAGTTGGTTTTGTAATGAATAAGAATAGTATGGATTCCTATTTTTACAGAAATGACAAGAAAACATTAGTTTTTAGGCAGATGTAATCGTAGAAAAACTATCATACCTGCGAAGGTAGGTATCTAAAGGAAAAAGTTAATAAAAAAGATTCACAAATGATTTCAACAAAATATACACAAGTAATTTCAATTTTAATACTTGTTTTTACAGTTTACTTTAGTTTTAGTTCTTTAATGCCTTCTTTTAAAGATGATCAAAACTTAGCTAAAACAGCGTTTTCTAATAAAAACGCGCTGAACCATTTAAAGAAAATTTCAGAAAAACCACATTATACTGGTTCAAGTGAACATACAGTAGTTAGAGAATATTTAGCAAATGAGTTTAAAAAATTGGGCTTGCAAGTAGAAATTCAAGAACAAGTTGCTGTTAATAAAAAATGGAGAGCTGCTACGAATAACAAAAATATTCTAGCTAGAATTAAAGGGTCTGGAAATGGAAAAGCATTGTTGCTACTTTCTCATTACGATTCAAATCCACATTCTTCGTTAGGTGCAAGTGATGCAGGAAGTGGCGTTGTAGTTATTTTAGAAGGAATCCGTGCTTTTTTAGAAAAAAATAGTTTACCTAAAAATGACATTATTATTTGTATTACCGATGCCGAAGAATTGGGATTGTTAGGTGCAAATGCCTTTGTGAATTACCATAATTGGGCAAAAGATGTTGGACTTGTTTTAAATTTTGAAGCTAGAGGAAGCGGTGGGCCGAGTTATATGTTGGCTGAAACCAATGGTGGAAACAAAAATTTAATTGAAGCTTTTCAAAAATCCAATACATCGCACCCTGTAGCCAATTCATTAATGTATAGCATTTATAAAATCATGCCTAATGATACCGATTTAACTGTTTTTAGAGAAGATGGAAATATTGATGGGTTCAATTTTGCGTTTATTGGCGATCATTTCGATTATCACACAGAACAAGATTCTTTTGAACGAATGGATTTAAACACGTTTCAACATCAAGTTTCTTATTTAGAGGCAACTTTAAACTATTTCTCAAATGCCGATTTAACTAATTTAAAATCGGAGAAAGATTATGTTTATTTTAATTTCCCATATTTCGGAATGGTATTTTATCCGTTTTCTTGGGTTACTCCAATGGCTGTAATTTGTACACTTTTATTTTTAGGTTTATTGGTTTTTGGTTTTTTAAATAAAAAATTCACTGCTGTTGGAATTTTAAAAGGATTCATCCCATTTATTTTGTCATTAGCGTTTTCGAGTTTATTGGCTATTTATGGTTGGAAGTTATTATTGAAGATTCACCCAGATTACCAAAATATTTTACACGGCTTTACTTATAACGGGTATTATTATATTGCAGTTTTTGTTTCGTTAACATTAGCAATCTGTTTTTGGTTATATAAAGGGTTTTTCAAAAAAAGAACTGCTCAAGATTTGGCAGTAGCTCCTTTATTTATTTGGATTTTTATTAATTTCGGAATTGCATTTTATTTGCCAGGTGCTGCTTTTTTTATAATTCCAGTTATAATTTTACTTTTTATACTTGCTATTTTATTATTTACACAGTCACAAAATACTTTAATACTATTTTCAATAGTAGTAATGCCAATACTCATTATTTTTTCACCTTTAATAAAAACGTTTCCAGTTGGGTTGGGTTTAAAAATGTTGGTCATAAGTACTATTTTTACGGTTTTATTGTTCGGATTACTCATTCCAATTTTTCAACAATATAAAAATCAGCGAAAAATTCCATATTTATTTTTACTTATTGGTCTAATGGCTTTGGTTTCCGCAACGGTTTATGCTGGTTATTCTGAAGATCGAAAACAACCAAATAGTATTTTATATGTGTTGGATGCTAATTCTAATAAAGCATTTTGGGCAAGTTATGATTCCACAACAGATAATTTTACGCAACAATTTTTAGGGGAAAACCCATTAAAAGGAAGTTATGATGCAAACACAACGGCAAGTAAATACAAATCACGAATTAAATTACACTCTAATGCTGAATTGAAAAATTTGGAAAAACCTGAAATTTTAATTGTTTCCGATACTATTATGGGCGATGAAAGAAAAGTGAAACTAACTATTTTTTCTAATAGAAATGCAAATAAAATCGAATTGTTGGCAAATGCTCCCATAAATTTTAAGTCGTTTAAAGTAAATGGAGAATTGCTTAAAAATATCAAACAAGAAAAATATGTACTTAATATAAATTCAGGTACAATTATGAGTTATTTTAGAACTGCAAAAGAAGAATATTTGGATTTGGAGTTTATTGTTGATGCCAATCAAAAATTTGATGTTGATATTTTAGAAGTCAAATTTGATTTATTTACGAATGTTGAATTTTCAATTCAACCACGTTCAAACACAATGATCCCAATGCCTTTTGTATTAAACGACGCCACAATTATAAAAACCAATTTAAAATTTTAAAATGAGTCAGATTTTGTTGAGGATAGGTTTTCGTCAACCTGAAACAAGTTTAGCATGACGGATTTATAGGCTTTCTGAAAACCTAATTTATTCAGTTTAAACAATGCCGAAAAATATAAATAATTGAAGGGTACAGATTATTGAAAATTTAGTTAAATGAAAAAAATAATTATAATTATACTCTCTGCTATGATTACTTCTGGTTGTAAAGAAAAATTGCAGAAAGAAGAACAAGTAAATGAGCTACATACTGAAACCCAGTATCCATCGCCACAGATAAACTCCACAAGTGCCAATTATTTATATCATTTTGCTTATGACTGTATCGATCAGGAATACCCAAATAAATTAGGCCAAGTTTTGGGAGATGCTACGTATTTAAAAGAACCTTCTGAATTGCATCCAGCTTTTTATGGGTGTTTCGATTGGCATTCGTCTGTTCACGGACATTGGACTTTGTTGAATATTTTAAAAGAATTGCCGAATTTTGAACACAAAGAAGCTATTTGGAAAAAGCTAAATGCTACTATAACAAAAGAAAATATTTTAAAAGAAGTTGCTTATTTTGACGATGTTCATAACAAAAGCTTTGAACGGACTTATGGTTGGGCTTGGTTGTTGAAAGTTTCTGAAACTTTACAAGATTGGAATACGAAAGAATCTTTAGAGTTGAACAACAATTTAGAACCCTTGACAAAATTAATTGAGCAAAAATATATCGAATTTCTTCCAAAATTAAATTATGCAATTAGAGTAGGGGAACATCCAAACACAGCTTTTGGAATGTCGTTTGCGTTGGATTATGCCAAAAAATATTCGCCAGAATTAGCAACTATTATTATTGAAAAAGCTAAGGAATATTATTTAAATGATGAGAATTGCCCAATAACTTGGGAACCTGGAGGATTCGATTTCTTGTCGCCTTGTTTACAAGAAGCGGCTTTAATGTTGAAAGTTTTACCTAAATCTGAGTTTGAATCTTGGATAGATACATTTTTACCTAACTTTAGAAATAATCCAAGTGAGTTTTTACAAGTCGCAGAAGTCACTGACCGGTCGGATGGGAAATTAGCACATTTAGACGGATTAAATTTTAGTCGTGCTTGGTGTTTGTACGAAATTGGAAATGAACTTGGTAATGAGAAAATGATTCAATTAGCAAATAAACATTTTAACTATAGTTATGAAAAAATGGACTCTGGCGAATATGCCGGAGCCCATTGGTTGGCTTCGTTTGCGTTGTATGCTGTTTTAAAAAGTAACTAAGTTATTTTAAAGTGCAATAAAACGTTGTTCTGGAACTTCGTATTCCGTAATTCGCATGGTATTTGCCATACCTCTTGCTTTTACAGGCATTGAAGTAATGTTAATTGCGTAATCACCATTATTTAAATAGCCTTTTTCATGTGCTAAGTTATTGATGTCTTCAATTGTTTGATCGGTGCTTACAAATCGATCATAATAAACACCTTTAACACCCCATAATAAATTTAGCATAGCTAAAATTCTACGGTTAGAAGAGAATACCAATATGTTTGCTTCAGGCCTCCAAGATGAAATATGAAACGCTGTAAATCCTGAATCTGTTAATGTTGTAATAACTTCAGCATCTATAGATTTTGCCATTATTGACGCCTGATGACAGATAGTTTTTGAAATAAAACGGTCATTAATGCATTGAACATATTCATCAGGTGGCGAAATTAAAGGTGAATTTTCAACACTTTCTATAATTTTTCTCATTTGTTGAATAACTTCTAACGGGAATTTACCTACAGACGTTTCTCCAGATAGCATTACAGCGTCTGCACCATCCATAATTGAATTGGCAACATCGTTTACTTCTGCTCTTGTAGGAACTTGATTATCAATCATAGTTTCCATCATTTGAGTTGCAATAATAATTGGAATATGTGCCTTTTTAGCTTTCAACACCAATCTCTTTTGAATCAACGGTACTTTTTCCATTGGAACTTCAACACCTAGATCTCCTCTTGCACACATAAGCGCATCACAATGTGGAGTTAATCGGTCGATATTTGCTACTGCTTCAGGTTTTTCAATTTTTGCTACAATCGGAATTTTATGATTAGAATTTTCTTTAATAATTTCTTGTAATTCCATTAAATCTTCAGGAGTACGAACAAATGATAAGGCTATCCAATCTACATCTAACGAAATTGCAAAAATAACATCTTTTCTATCTTTTTTAGTTAAAGCCGGAAGTGAGATTTTAGTGTTTGGTAAATTCACACCCTTTTTAGATTTTAAATCACCACCACGTAATACTTTTGTAACTACATTTTTATCTCTATCTGTATCAATAACTTCAAACATTAGTTTTCCATCGTCAACTAAAATATGTTCACCAGCTTCTACATCTTTTGGGAATTTCTGATACGTCATAAAAGCTTTTTCCTTAGTACCAATACATTCATCAGTTGTAAAAGTAAAAGTATCTCCAATCTCTAACGTAACTCCTTCCTCCATAACTCCAACTCGAAGTTTTGGACCTTGTAAATCGGCTAAAACTGCAACATGAAAATTTCGTCTTTTATTTATTTCTCGAATGATTTTAACTCTTTCTTCAACATCGGTATAATCGGCATGTGAAAAATTTACTCGAAAGACATTTACACCAGACTCCATCATATTTTCTATGATTTCTTTTGTGCTACATGCAGGGCCTAAGGTTGCTACAATTTTAGTGCGTTTTCTATTTGCTGCCATATTTAAAAAATTAGGTTATTTTTTGATTTTAATGTATTAGTATCAATACTAAACGATGTTATTATTTGCTTTATTCTATTTAGTTTTTCAACTAAATCATTCATAAAAAGTGGGTTGCTACCTTCAATTTTTAAGAAGTAATCAATTTTCTTTTTATCGGGTATTAAGTACGATGTTGTACTGTAATTACCCCCAAATAAACCATCACTTTTGTCATTAATTTCGTATTGAATATGCTTGTTGTTTATTAAATAATAATTTATAAAATAATGTTCATCCTTGTATTCAAAAACAGGGAATTCAGCATTAGAATCTTTAAAATCTAACGGTTGTTTAAAGCGAATAAATTTTGTGTTTAAATTTTTATTTAAAAGAAAAGCCAATCTATAATCCTCTTCCGTAGAATGAATACCTATTAAATCGTAATCATCTTCTAAATCAAGTGTTAATAGTTGCATATAAAGAACGAAAATTATTGTTTGCAAAAATACTATTGTTTAATAATAGTAACTAATTAAATTACGAAATCGTATTCGTTATGAGTAAAACTTAAGTATTTGAAATTTCATTTTGAAAAGCATAATAAGCCCTTTTCGATGCCGATTCTTCTGCCTTTTTCTTTGAAGTGGCTCTGCCTTTGGCAATTATGTTTTTGTCTAAATATAATTTAACGCTAAAATGCTTAATGGTGTCGTTACCAGAATCTTCATAAACTTCAAAGTGAAAATCTCTTTTTACTTTCTGGCACCATTCAATAAATAAGCTTTTATAACTTGTAATTTTCCCTTCTAATTTAGGAACATCTACATAGGGTGTTATTACTCTTTTATGAATGAATTTATGACAATAGTTATAGCCTCGGTCTAAAAAAATGGCTCCAACTAAAGCTTCAAAAATATTTCCATGAATATTTTCACCAAACTTGGATCTAGCAACATTACTTTTAACAAATTTAAACAAATCATAATCCTTTCCCAGCTCATTTAAATGCTCTCTACTCACAATTTTAGAGCGCATTTGTGTAAGATACCCTTCGTCTCCAGAAGGGACTTCTTGAAATAAATAAGAAGCAATTACAGCCCCTAACATAGCATCTCCTAGAAATTCTAAACGTTCATAATTTATTTTCAGACCAGTTTCCTTATCAACTTGTTTAATTGATCTATGTATAAAAGCTTTTTTATAATAAAATAAGTCTTTTGGTGCAAAACCAAGTATTTTTTTTAATTGTAGAAAAAACTGCTCGTCATCTTGTGAACGAGTGTCAATAATTTTTCGAATGAAGTTCATTCAGTTTTTTTGTTATTCAATCTTCTTGAAAAGGACACAAGCATTGTGGCCTCCAAAACCAAAAGTATTGCTCATTGCAATATTTACGGTTCTTTTTTGAGCTTTATTAAAAGTAAAGTTTAATTTACTATCAATTTGGTCATCATCGGTAAAATGATTAATGGTAGGCGGTACAATGCTGTGTTTCATAGCTAATATTGAGGCAATTGCTTCAACAGCTCCTGCAGCACCTAATAAATGACCTGTCATTGATTTTGTTGAATTAATGTTTAAGTTGTAAGCATGTTCACCAAAAACTTCTGTAATTGCTTTAGATTCAGCAATATCTCCTAAGGGAGTAGAAGTACCATGCATGTTAATAGCATCTACATCTTCTGGTTTTAAACCTGCATTATTTAAACAATTGATCATCACACTTTTTGCACCCAATCCTTCAGGATGTGGAGCAGTAATGTGATACGCATCGGCAGATAATCCACCACCCGCTACTTCAGCATATATTTTAGCGCCTCTTGCTTTGGCGTGTTCGTATTCTTCAAGAATAAGCGTTCCTGCACCTTCTCCAGACACAAAACCATCTCTGTCTTTGTCGAAAGGCCTTGATGCTGTTGCTGGGTCATCATTTCTTGTAGAAAGCGCTTGCAAAGCATTAAAACCACCAATACCGGCAATTGTAATTGTTGCTTCAGAACCTCCAGAAACCATAACATCGGCATATCCTAATCGAATATAATTAAGTGCGTCGATAATAGCATTTGAGGAAGATGCGCAAGCTGATACGGTTGCAAAATTTGGACCTCTAAATCCATATTTAATAGAAATTTGTCCCGGTGCAATATCAGCAATCATTTTAGGAATAAAGAACGGATTGAATCTAGGTGTACCATCACCAGCGGCAAAGTTTAAAACTTCATTTTGAAATGTTTCTAAACCACCAATACCAGCGCCCCAAATTACACCAACTCGATCTTTATTCAATTTTTCTAAGTCGAAGTTTGCGTCGTTAACAGCTTCATCAGTTGCTATCATAGCATACTGAGTGAATTTATCCATTTTACGCGCTTCTTTTCGATCTAAATAATCTCGAACATCGAAATTTTTAAGTTCACAAGCAAAACGAGTTTTGAACTTAGAGGCATCGAAATATGTTATTGGAGCTGCCCCGCTAACACCGTTAACAAGGCCGTTCCAATATTCTTCAATATTATTTCCAATCGGAGTCAACGCTCCAAGTCCAGTTACTACAACTCGTTTTAATTCCATATAAAGATTACTTTTTTGCTTCTTCTATATAGCTAATTGCTTGACCAACAGTTCCGATGTTTTCTGCTTGATCGTCTGGAATTTGAATATCAAATTCTTTTTCGAATTCCATGATTAATTCAACGGTATCAAGTGAATCTGCTCCTAAGTCATTAGTAAAGCTAGCTTCTGTTGTTACTTCATTTTCGTCAACGCCTAACTTATCTACGATAATGGCTTTTACTCTTGATGCAATGTCTGACATAATTTTTTAATTTTTTAATTTAATTACTCGGCAAAAATATAAAACTTTATTGAAATCGAAATATTTTACCTAATAAAAGATATTAGGCACGCATAAGAAATGCAAAATATTTACTTTTTTCGAGTATTTGTTACTAATTATTTATTTTATTTGTGAATCAACTTGAGAAAATATTATGAAACGTATTGTGATACTGGCTTCAGGTTCTGGGACGAATGCCGAGAACATTATAAAGTATTTTAATTTTAATAATTTAATTACGGTTGTTCAAGTGCTTTCCAACAAGAAAGATGCCAAAGTTCTTGAAAGGGCAAAACGACTGAAAGTAAGCAGTTTAAGTTTTGATAGAAATGATTTTTACGCATCAAATATTGTTTTAGAAATACTAAAAGAGAAAGCTGATTATGTAATTTTAGCTGGATTTTTATGGAAACTTCCACAAAATATAATCGATGCTTTTCCAAATAGAATTATAAATATTCATCCAGCATTGTTGCCAAAATATGGTGGAAAAGGGATGTACGGAATGCACATTCACAAGGCTGTTGTGGCAAATAAAGAGCAAGAAACAGGCATTACAATTCATTATGTAAATGAGAATTATGACGAAGGAACCATCATTTTTCAGGAAAAAGTAGCTATTTTAAACAGTGATTCTGCCGAAAATGTAGCGCAAAAAATTCATAAATTGGAATATGAACACTTCCCAAAAGTAATTGAAAAAGTAATTTTACAAGATGGCTAAACAAAAGTTTTATGTTATTTGGAAAGGTCACAAAACTGGGATTTTCACTTCTTGGATTGTGTGTAAAAAACACATAAAAGATTTTAAAGGTGCGCAATACAAATCGTTTGTTTCAAAATCGGAAGCAGAAAAAGCATTTAAAGGAAAGTATGAAGATTTTGTTGGGAAAAACACGAAAAAGGAAAAACTTTCTGATGCCGAGTTAAAACTAATTGGAAAACCCATTTTAAAATCGTTATCGGTTGATGCGGCTTGTGCAGGAAACCCAGGAAAAATGGAATATCGAGGAGTAGATACTAAAACAAAAAAGCAATTTTTTATTCAAGGTCCTTTCGAAAAAGGAACAAACAACATAGGTGAATTCTTAGCCTTAGTTCACGGTTTAGGTTTTTTGAAACAAAGAAAAAGCAGTTTGCCAATATATTCCGATTCTCGAATTGCGATAAGTTGGGTGAAGAAAGGGCAATGCAGAACCAATTTACAAATTACTTCAGAAAATAAAGAATTATTCGATTTTGTAAAAAGAGCTGAAAAATGGTTGAAGGAAAATACCTACACTACTAAAATTTTAAAATGGGAAACAAAAGCATGGGGAGAAATACCTGCCGATTTTGGGAGAAAATAGAACTATTCCAACAGTTCTTCTAATTGCTTAAAAAGGTGCTTAAATTTTTCAGGTAACTCGTTATGATTTATTTCAAACAGATACTCATTTTTATTTAAATTAATATATAAAACACCCTTTATTGCTTTGTCAACTGCTAAATCTTCTTTATTTAATTTAGATTCCATTTTATTTAAATCTATATTTTCAAGGACTTCCTTTATTTTAGAAACTTGTAATACATTAAGCTTGTGCGTTTTAACAATAGAATTGTTGGTTAAATGAAGTTGGTTATTTTCTAGTTGTATTAAATATGTAAAGCCTCGGGTTTGCGCTTTATAATTTAGCGTAAGTTCAGTATTGCTTTCTTGACTTTTACAAGAAAAGGTGAGGAGCATTATATAAAATAGAATAAGCTGATTTTTCATAAAGTTAGAAATATAAAAAAAAGGAGCCGAAGCTCCCTATTTAATTTATGATTGAATTTTTTTATTGAACAAGTCCTTCTCTTGCTCCTCCAGTAGCAAATAATGATCTCATTCTATCCTCTTGACCCAATGTAAACATGTTCATACAAGCATCATCAGTATAATCCATATAATTCATTGTCATATCAGTAGATCTACAATTAACTGTTGGATAAGATGGGCAACCATAGTTAGGTCCATCAGAACTTGGTGTGTCAGCTACAAAATCGTCTTGTTTGCATCTTCCATCTCCCCAAATGTGACGTAAGTTTAACCAGTGACCAACTTCGTGTGTTGCAGTTCTTCCCAAATCGAAAGGAGCTGTAGCAGTTCCTGTAGTACCAAAGTATTGTGGAGAAATTACGACACCATCAGTAGAAGCATTACCTCCTGGAAATTGTGCATATCCTAAAATACCACCACCAATATTGGCAACCCAAATAGTTAAGTGTCCATCTACAGCCGAATAAGCACTTTTTACTGCATTACTAGTTCCCCAGCTAGATGTTGAATTTGCTTGTCTATCAACTGTAGCTAAGTTAAAATTAATATCAATGTCTGCTCCGAGGCTCTGAAATTCAGAAGGAACATCGTTGTAATTAGTGTCATTGAAATCAGCATTTAAAACTGAAATTTGAGAATTAATTTGATTATCACTTATATTTTGAGCGCTATTTGCATAAACTACATACACATAAACAGGAATATTTACCGTTCCTTCGTATGGTGTTGGTGTAGTTCCACCTCCACCGCCATTGCCACCACCTGGTTTGCTAGGCTTTCCCTTAGCTGCAATAAATGCTCTTGTGTGTTTTTCAATATTATACATTTTTTGATAAAGTCCAGGGTTTTCTTTCAGTTGTTTATTCAAAACTTTCATAGAATGGCATTTGTCGTCTTTATCATTTCCACTACTTTTTTCAGAAAAATTATCATCAACTGTGTAAACATAGAAATCGCTCATATCAACGTTTAATGTTTCTTGGGTTGGTGAAATTTCATCTGAATTGTCTTGGCACGCAACAACGGCAATCGCTATAAAAGCGAATAAAAGAATTACTTTTTTCATTTTTTAATTTGAATTTTTAGTTAATAATTAGTCAATAAATTAAGAATTATCTTAAAAAAGATAGCCGAATATATTAAAAAAATGTTAAAAAAAAGTGAAATTATGAGAGAAAAAATAAATAAATTATGGAATTACTGATAAACCCTACTTAAATAACAATAATCCGTAATTTGTTAAATAATTAACAAAGCATCGATTTTGCTTTTATCAAAGCACTATACAAAGCATCAACTTCTTCAAAAGTATTGTAAAAAGAGAACGAAGCTCTAACAGTTCCAGGAATTTTATAAAAATCCATAATTGGTTGTGCGCAATGGTGACCAGTTCTTACTGCAATTCCTAATTTATCTATAATTGCACCAATATCATACGGGTGAATAGTTCCAATATTAAATGAAATTACGGCTGTTTTGTTTTTTGAAGTTCCGTAAATTTTTAAATCTTCAATTGAAAGTAGTTTTTTAGTGGCGTATTCTAACAACTTATGTTCATAAGAAGCGATATTTTCAAAACCAATAGAGTTCATATAGTCAATGGCAGTTCCAAAGGCGATTACACCAGCAATATTTGGTGTTCCAGCTTCAAATTTATGAGGTAAATTGGCATACGTAGTTTTTTCAAAAGTAACTTGCTTAATCATTTCCCCACCGCCTTGGTAAGGGGGAAGTTTATTTAGCCATTCCTCTTTTCCGTATAAAATTCCAACGCCTGTTGGGCCACATAATTTATGAGCAGAAGCAACATAAAAATCAACATCTAATGCTTGAACATCTGGCTTTATGTGTGGACAACTTTGTGCGCCATCAATTAAAACAGCTGCACCAATTTTATGAGCTTTTTCAATAATTTCTTCAATAGGATTTATAGTTCCTAAAGCATTTGAAACATGATTTACAAAAACCAGTTTTGTTTTAATTGAAAGTAATTTATTGTATTCAGACATTTGTAATTCTCCTTCTTCATTCATCGGAATTACTTTTAAAATTGCGCCAGTTCTTTCGCATAACATTTGCCAAGGAACAATATTTGAATGGTGTTCTAAGGCTGAAACTATAATTTCATCACCCTTTTTTAACAAAGAAGAAAAACCAGTAGCGACAATATTTATACTATGCGTTGTACCTGCAGTTAAGATTATTTCGTAACTATTTTTTGCGTTAAAATGCTGTTGTAATTTTATGCGAGCTTGCTCATAAGCATCAGTTGCTTTCTGACTTAATGTATGAACACCTCTATGAATATTAGAGTTTAAAGTTGTGTAATAATTTACAATCGAATCTATTACAACTTGTGGTTTTTGACTAGTTGCAGCATTATCTAAATAAACTAGTGGTTTTCCGTTTACTTTTTCTTTCAAAATTGGAAAATCAGCTCTAATTTTATCAATATCTATCATTTTTCTATTTTAGAATCATTCTAAATACAAAATTACAAAATTGAGTTTGTTTTAATTGTTGTTATTAATATCTTTTTTAATTGAATAAGTCTAGGATGTTTTTTTATAGCTCCAAACTGCCAAGCCATTCATAATAACGGCATAGGTAAAAGTTTTTGAAAGTTGTGGAATAATTTCAGTAAAACCAGCACCTTTTAGCATTACCATACGCATTACTTCAACAAAATATTTTATTGGATTGAATTCAGTAATGTATTGTGCCCATAGTGGCATACTTTCAATTGGAGTAAAAAGTCCGCTCATTAAAATAAAAATTACCATAAAAAACCAGGCAATAAACATAGCTTGTTGTTGGGTATCTGTAAAGTTTGAAATAAATAATCCAATACCTAAAACCACTAAAATATAAATTGAAGTGTACAAATACATTAATGTTAAACTTCCAACAATTGGTACATTAAAAATAAGTTTTGCAATTAGTAAACCAACAGATAAAATTACCAAACCTAATAACCAAAATGGAAATAATTTTCCAATTATAAATTGATGTTTTTTTATTGGTGTCACATTTATTTGCTCTAAAGTACCAATTTCTTTTTCGCGCACAATGTTCATTCCCGATAAGAACAGCGTTATCATTGTTACCAATAAAACCAATATCCCAGGCACCATAAATGTTTTATAGTTCAATGTTTTATTGTACCAAAAAGAAGGAATACTTGTAATGTTTTGATAACTTATTGAAGTATTTGACGGTTGTATTAATTGGGAACGTGCATTTTTATTAAACGTTTGAATTATTTGATTAACATATACATTTGTAACACCAGCTGCAGCACCATCAATAGCGTTAATTGTTACGGCTAAATCCGTTTGTTTTTCTTTTAATAGATTGCGTTCAAAGTTTGAAGGAATTTCTAGAATCACATCAACTTCGCCTTTTAACATGGCTGAATTTGCAGCAGTGTTTGAAGGGTATTTAGCTAGTACATTAAAATAAGTTGAAGCATCAAATTTTTCAATTAATTCTCTCGAAAACGAAGAATTATCACCATCTATATAAGAAAATTTGATATTTTTAACTTCAAACGTAGCTGCATTTGAAAGAATAATCAACTGAATTAAAGGCACCACAAAAATAATAGGCAACATTCCTTTGTTTCGAAATATTTGCCTAAATTCTTTTTGTATGATGTATAAAATTGTGTTCACAAGTTAGTTTTTGGTTGTTAGTTCTTGGTATTTAGTCTCTGTAATTTTTATTTTAACTTGTCATAACGAGTAGCGTTTGCGACGTGGTTATCTTATTTTTAAAAAGAGATTGCCTCAATTTTTTATTAAAAATTTCACAATGACAGTTTTTATTATTCATTATTATTTTTTCATCTTTAATTAAATTCCCCCTTTGGGGGTTAGGGGGCTTATTCTAGTCTGATTTTATATTTTTTCACACTTATTATTATAAAAAACAATGTCATTCCAATCAAAATGAGTGTTTCCTTCCAAATAAATGAAAGTCCGACACCTTTTAGCATAATTCCTTTAACAATAATAATAAACCATTTGGCAGGTATAATATTACTTATAATTTGAAGCGGTAACGGCATACTTGTAATTGGAAAAATAAACCCTGAAAGCAAAATTACAGGCAACATTAACCCCATTAAACTAATCATCATTGCCGTTTGCTGTGTTGCTGAAACCGTTGAGATTAAAATACCTAAAGACAACGATGTTATAATAAATAGAATGCTTTCCGCACCTAATAAAAATAGACTTCCTTGAACGGGCACTTCAAATACAAAAATGCTTAGCACTATAATAACTATTGCATTAATAACTGAAAGAAAAATGTAAGGAACAACCTTACCAATAATTACTTGAAATGGTTTTAACGGAGAAACTAACAAAATTTCCATAGTGCCTAATTCTTTTTCTCGCGTAATGGAAATGGAAGTCATCATAGCAGAAACTAACATTAAAATAATGGTCATAACACCTGGAACAAACATAAAAACACTTTTTAATTCCTGATTGTAAACCATTCGAGTTTTTGGAACTATTCGATAGGCTAATTGAATATTTTTATTTATAGTTTGTGTGTAATTTTGCAAAATTGCACTTACATAATTGCTAATAGTATTTGCTGTATTTGGATCTGTAGCATCGGTAATAATTTGAACAGTTGCATTGTTTTGCGTGCTCAACTTTTTACTGAAATCTGACTCGAAATTAAGTACGGCTTTTACGTTTCCTTTTTTAAAAATAGCTTCAATTTCATTTTCATTTTGAATGAATTCTTTGATGCTAAAATAACTTGAAGCATTGATTTTATTAATAATTTCTTCGGTTGTTGCATCTTTTGAATTATTTAATATTGCGATATCAACATTATTTATTTCATTAGTAATAGCAAAACCAAACAACATAATTTGCGCTATTGGCATTCCAAATAATATGAATAATGAGCGCCTATCTCTAAAGATATGGTAGAACTCTTTTTTTATGAATCCAATAAAACGTTTCATTGTCTGGCAAGTTTTAAAAACACTTCATTCATACTGTCTGCCTTAAACTGTTCTTTTAATTTTTTAGGTGTATTTAACGCTTCAATTTTACCATTTACCATCATCGAAACTCTGTCGCAATATTCGGCTTCATCCATATAGTGTGTGGTTACAAAAATGGTTGTTCCTTGGTTGGCAGCTTTGTAAATTAATTCCCAAAATTGACGACGCGTAATTGGATCTACACCGCCAGTTGGTTCATCTAAAAAAACAATTTTTGGATTGTGTAATAAGGCTACAGAGAAAGCTATTTTTTGTTTCCAACCTAAAGGTAATGAGCTCACGAGTTCATTTACTATTTCTTGCAAGCCTAATTCTTCTACTAACTGACATCTTTTTTCAGTGATTTGTTTACGAGTTAAACCATATATTCCGCCAAAAAAAGTAATGTTTTCTTTTACAGTTAAATCGTCATACAAGGCAAATTTCTGACTCATATAACCAATATTTTTTTTAATACTGTTTGGATCTTTATAAACATCAAAAGTTGCTACTTCTGCATTTCCTGAAGTTGGATTTGAAATTCCAATCAACATTTTCATTGCAGTCGTTTTCCCTGCGCCATTTGCACCTAAAAAACCAAAAATTTCTCCTTTTTTTACTTCAAAAGAAATAGCATTTACCGCAGTAAAATCTCCAAATTTTTTGGTTAAATTTTCAACTTTTATAATGCTTTGTGTGTTCATTTATTTTGGTATTTTGTATCGGGTATCAAGTATTTGGTATTTTTGCTAACTGCTAACTGCTAACTGCTAACTGCTAACTGCTAACTGCTAACTGCTAACTGCTAACTGCTTATTTCGCCAATTCCATAAAAGTATCTTCAATGGTTGGCTGGGTAATTTCAATACTAATATTTTTAAGGTTTTTAGTTTCTAAATAATGCTTTAAATCTTCTGGATTAAAATTTGTTTGGTTGTCGGTATAATGCACAAATTCACCAAAAGGATAAACGCTATAATGGTATTGATAGCTATTTAAACTTTTAATAAGTTTATACATATTATCTGCTTTTACATTGTAAATGGTTTTAGGATAGTGTTTTACAATTTTTTGAGGTGTATCTATTTCTAAAATTTCACCATCTTGTATCAATGCAATTCTATCGCATAAAGCAGCTTCATCCATATAGGGCGTAGAAACCAACATGGTAATTCCTTTGGTTTGTAAACGCTTTAGCATTTCCCAAAATTCCTTTCGTGAAACTGGATCAACACCAGTAGTTGGTTCATCTAAAAACAGCACTTTTGGCTTGTGAATTAAAGCACAGCACAATGCCAATTTTTGTTTCATTCCACCAGATAATTTTCCAGCTCTACGATTTTTAAATGGTTCAATTTGAACGTAAATATCTTTTATTAAATCGTAATTTTCTTCTATGGTAGTTCCAAAAATAGTAGCAAAAAATTCGAGATTTTCTTCAACAGTTAAATCTTGATACAACGAAAAACGCCCTGGCATATAGCCAACATTATTTCGAATATTTTTGTAGTCTCTAATAACATCGAAATCTGCAACGGTAGCTTCACCTTCATTCGGAATTAACAGCGTGGTTAAAATTCTAAAAAGCGTTGTTTTTCCAGCACCATCCGGACCAATTAATCCAAAAATTTCACCTTCGTTAACATTAAAAGTAATGTTTTGCAAAGCACTGACTTTATTGTAAGATTTGCTAATATGTTTAATGGAAATACTCATTAATTTTATTCAAAAAAGTTTTTGTATTCTTTTAAATGAGCATTTAATTTATTGAAATTCTCATTACTATTTTCAATATCTGAATCGGTTAATCCGTTGAATAAATCTCTCATAGGAACTATAAATACGTGCAATTGATCGTGCGCTTCACCTGTCATAGTACATTTTTCAATAATAGTTTTAAATTCAGTTTCTAAATTTTGTTTTAGAGTTGCAAAAGCTTCAGGGTTTTCATTTTCAGAAAAATTGTCCATTAATTGTAACATGGCATTCATTCCGTCGGTAGTTTCAATGTTAGCTCCCCATAAATTACCGTTGTTTAATTTTAGTTCTTCAACTTCGTTATAGTGTTCTGTTTCTGTTTGTTGAGGTTGTTCTTGAGCTGGTTTTTTTTCAGTTGTGTTTTTACAAGAAATTGCAAAAAATACGATGGTTATTGCTACTAAAAGTTGTGTTGTTTTTTTCATTTTGATCGAGCTTTAAAATTTATATTTAAAAGTGCAATTATAGTCCAAATACTTACTCTAAAAGTCATTGCATTGATACTTTCAGTAGCAACATTTTCATTAAAGATATTTAAGTAAAGTAGCATTAAAACATGTGATGTCAAAATTACCACAATTACCGTTTTGGTTAATCTGTGTTTTTGCCAAATTAGGTAAGCTCCAATTATAGAAATAACACCAAAAAATACATTGTAAATTACTAACCAATTAAGAACTGTGTAATTTTTCGAGTCAATTCCCAACAATACTTTTGACCCAGCAATTATAGACATAAGTCCAATAAAAAATGCGAGTATTGCGGCTATTTTATGTAAATTTTTCATAATTAGAAACTATTAATTCTCTGAAATCCACATTTCAGCAGGCATTCCAATTTTTAAACTACCATCGTTTTTAACATCAATTTTTACGGCATAAACCAGATTTACACGTTCTTCTTTTGTTTGAATAATTTTAGGTGTAAATTCAGCTTCCGCAGCTATCCAAGAAATTGTTCCAGTATAATTTTTCATTGCTTTACCTTCATCAATTTTTACAGCTATTTCTTGTCCAATTTTAATGTTTGCTAATTGAGTTTCGCTTACATAAACACGTAATTGCATAGTTGTTAAATCTGCAATTTTATACAGAGGTTTTCCAAAAGAAACTATTTCGTTTGGTTCGGCATATTTTACTAAAACAGTTCCACTTACAGGATTTGTAATATTGCTTTTTTGAAGTTGATCTTGTACTTGTTCTAATTGAATATCCAAACTTTTTAACTCATTTACTACAGGTGCATTTTGAATTTCAATACTTCTAATTTGCTGATTTAAAACATCAATTTTACCGTTTATTACATCTAGTTGTTGCTGTGTACCTGCATTTTCTTTTAGTAGGTTTTCAATTCTTTTTTGTGAAATTTTAGCCGTTTTTAATTCTGCTTTTAATACACTTATTTGTGATAAGATACCTTTAGATTTTGAATACACAATTTCTTTTGAAATGAGAAGTTGCTCTTTTTTTAAAGTCAACGGAATGGTATCTATATAACCAACAAAATCACCTTTTTTTAGCAGCTTACCTTCTTCGGCTTCAAATTGCAATAATTTGCCATTATTTTCTGCTGAAATGGTAATTTCTGTAGCTTCAAAATTTCCGTAACCATCTGCTTTTTCATATGTGTTACAAGAAATTAAGCTACTTATAGTAATTAATAAACTGAATATTATTTTAGTTATTTTCATTGTTTCTAATTTTAGTTTATCCCAATATTAATTCCTCCTTCGGGGGTTAGGGGGCTTAGTTCCCTTTTATGACGTTGTAATTTGCTTTTTCTAAAAGCATTTTAATTTTATGTGTACGTAGGTTGTTTTCTGCTTCAAATAAATTAGTGACTTCTGTAATATATGCCGATGAAGTTATAACTCCGTTTTTAAGTTGTGATTCGGCAGATTTCAATATTTTTTTTCGCAATTCAATAATTTCTTTGTCCGAATTTATAAGACTAGAGAGTTTGTTAATTTCGGTTTGTTTTTGCTCAAGTTCAATATTTGTATTTAGCTGAAAAATGGCTTCTTGGTTGTTAACAATATCTTTGTTTATTAACAGAGATTCACGTTGTTTTTTGTTCGAATTCCAATCAAAAACATTCCAATTTAGTTTTACACCAAGTTGATAAAAAGTTTGAAAAGAATTATCCAACATATTTAAACCGGGGTTGCCATAACCACCTGTTGCAAAACCCATTAAGTTTGGAGAATTTTGTTTAGAAAGCAAATTTTCTGAAGTTGCTATCTTCTCTTTTTGAAGTTGAAACAACGCTTGTTCAGGTCTTTTTAGCGTGGTATTAAAATTGGTTGTAATACTTGGATTTTCAAATTCCGTTTTTGCAGAAATTGGTGTTCCAATAAGCTGTGACAATGATGCTGTTAAGTTATTTTTACTTAAAGATATGTCTTTTAATTGTTGTTTTATTTTTAGCAATTCAGCTTCAATAACACTATCGGAAGTTGGAAATAAAACTCCAAACTTAATTCCGGCTTTAACTTCTTTTAATTTAGTTTCTAAAAGCGTTTTTTTAGCGTTTAACAACGCTATTTTTTCATTAAAAAGTAGTATTGAAAAATAGTAAGCATTTACCTGTTTTTTAAGTTGGTGTAAACGTACTTCAATATTTTTTTGCTGCTCTTTTAAATTCGCTTCACTTACTTTTTTAGTAGCATCAATTACTCCACCATTATAAATAAGCTGATTTAAAGAAAACGTTGCTTTGTATTGGTCTTTATTTGGAGTTTCAACTGTTGTATTTGGAATTGAAATTGGCATTTGCGTAACATCCGACTGATAAGTTGTTTGTGCGCCCAATTCTAATGTTGGTAATTTTTTTGTTGCAATTGAAGCTAAATCAAGTTCATTTTGTTTTGCCAATAAATCTCCTTGTTTTGCCAACGGATAATTTTTATACATTAAAGAATAACACGTTTCTAAACTCAATTTTTCTTGAGAAAAAACGGTAATCGATGTAAATAGGATTAATAAAAAGAGTACTTTTTTCATTTTTTATACATATTTTAACGATTCAACTTTTCAACAAATAAACCCTTCCACTTTTTAACGTTTAATTGAACTAATAATAAAAGTTGCGACTTCTGTCTTTCTGTCTTCAATTAATTGTTTATATGCTTTGTCATCTGAATTTGTAATAGCCTTAATTAGTGGAGCAGCTACAAACGGAAAAACATTAAGCGCTAATATGTTTATAAACAATTGTTCGGCTTTTATAGGAACTAATATTCCTTTTTCAATTTCAGAATTTAATTTCTTTTTAAATTTTTCGATATTAGGGAACTCACTACTTTTTTTAATTTTTGAAATAAATTCCGGGTTTCTATTTAATTCTTGAAATATAAAATTGGGTAAATACGGATGCTTTATAAAGAAAGAAATATAATTAAACGTAAAATTTTTAATTTTATCTTCTACAGAAGAATCATCGTTTAAAATAGCGTTTAATTGTGGAGCTAATAATTTAAAGGCATTTTTAAAAACAGCATCAAAAAGTAATTGTTTGCTTCTGTAATAATAATGCAGCAAAGCTTTGTTAATTCCGGCGGTGTCGGCTATTTCTTGCATACGAGCACCATCCATTCCTTTAGATTGAAATACGTTTTTTGCAGCATCTAATATTTTAATCTCTGTGTTTTTGTCTTTTGTTTTCTTCATTTTAACCAAATAGTTTAACCAAATGGTTAACAAATTTAAATTCTTTTTGTGAACAGACAAAATAAATAGTACTTTTATGCTTTCTTTAACGAATTTAAAATGAAAAAAATAGTAAAGTTTGGTTTAATTTCTCTTTTAATTATTATAGTTGGAGTGGTAACTTATAATTATCCACGCTTAAATATAATTACAGGTTTTTCAGCAAAAAGCGTTTGCTCATGTACGTTTGAAGCTGAAAGAAATCTGGCTTCAATTGAAAATGGAGACAACGGATTTAGTCCAATTAATTTAGCTAGCAATAAAATTAATTTTGAAGAAAAATCAGTTACTTCAAAAGTTTTTGGATTGAAAGCTAGAAAAGCTATTTATAAAAAAGGTATTGGTTGTGTGTTGCTTCCTGAAGATTATACCAATGAAATTACTTTTAAACCAAACAGAACTGTAAATAAAAAAAACCTACCATATCCGTATGGAAATTTACCACAAAAAGACACCATATATAATCATATAAATTATGACGCATTAAACAATGCTGTAGAAAATGCTTTTGATAAGCCCGGAGATACTATAAAAAAGACACGAGCTGTCTTGGTAATTCATAACAATCAAATAATTGCAGAAAAGTACACCAAGGGTTTTAGTAAAGAAACTAAAATGTTAGGTTGGTCTATGACAAAAAGTATTACTAGTGGCGTTCTAGGTGTATTAGAAAAGCAAGGTAAGATTAATGTGAATCAATCAAACTTATTTCCTGAATGGGAAAATGACAACCGCTCCAAAATTACACTTAACAATTTACTGCAAATGAATAGTGGTTTGGAATGGGTAGAGGATTACAACAACATATCTGATGTAACAAAAATGTTGTTTTTAGAAAAAGATATGGGCAAAGTACAGCTTCTAAAACCATTAACAGGTAAGCCAAATGAAAGTTGGAATTATTCTTCTGGAACTACAAATTTACTTTCTGGTTTTATTAGAAATCAGTTTAAAACACACCAAGAATATCTAGATTTTTGGTATACAGAGCTAATAGACAAAATAGGAATGAATTCTATGGTTATTGAAACCGATGTTTCAGGAAGTTATATAGGCTCAAGCTATGGTTGGGCAACAGCACGTGATTGGGCAAAATTTGGACTATTATATTTAAACAACGGAAATTGGAACGGTGAACAAATTTTAAATTCATCTTGGGTTAATTATTCTAAAAAACCAACAAATGGTTCTAACGGAGAATACGGTGCGCAATTTTGGTTAAATGCAGGAGGGATTTATCCAAATGTGCCAAAAGATTTGTTTTCTTGTAATGGATACCAAGGTCAATATGTATTTATTATACCTTCGAAAAATATAGTAATTGTTCGCTTAG
>Ga0209121_10001158_pt1 | contig 27573 bp, 24 predicted proteins | sample Cruoilmetagenom3_FD_187292 | JGI IMG/M metagenome (GOLD analysis project Ga0209121, IMG submission 187292) | Oil polluted marine microbial communities from Coal Oil Point, Santa Barbara, California, USA - Sample 3 (SPAdes) (version 2) | ecosystem: Environmental > Aquatic > Marine > Oil seeps ...
TTTTCGTTTAAAATTGTATTATTCTGACTAAAAAAAGCTTTTAAATTAGGATGATTTACAACATTTTGTAAAACTTTTTCAATTTCATCACCTTCTCTTTTTTTGATAGTCCCACAAAAAATATATTCGTTAACAGTTTCTTTTATATCATTTTTGGTTCTTATTTTAGAAAGCATCTCATGAATTAAATTCCCGTAAGCAATAGATTTCCCTTTTTCAGTTCCCCATAAAACTGAAGAGTTTGAAACTATGGATATATTATTCGAGTTCCAAGAATTTGAAATATAATTGGTGTGTGTTATCGTTTTTTCATTTGGCAGTGATTTTACGCCAATTCGTTCAATACCACCAAATTCATATTTTAATTTATCTGTCTGCCACAAACCTATGTTTTTTAAAAAATTAATTAAAATACCCGATGAAAAATTAAGATTCTCTTCATTTTTGATAGAAATTTTTTTCTCAGTTATTACGTATAATTGCTCAACAGCTCGGGTAAAAGTTACGTAAAGCAGGTTAAAATTATCAAATTCTAATTCCTCTCTATGTTGCTCATAAAGTTGTTTCCCTTGTTCTCCTGAATATTTTAACTTACTTCCATACGATAAAAGCATATTATTAACACCGCTTTCGTTTTCATATTTATACCAAACTTTGTGTTTTTGTTCACGATAAATATCTAAATCATACGGATAAATTACTACTGGGAATTCTAAACCTTTCGCCTTGTGAATAGTCATTATTCTAATAGCATTTTCATTTTCAGGCGCAACGATACTTATTTTGTCTTTTTTAAATTCCCAATATTCAACAAATTCATAAATAGTGTTCGCTTTTTTTTGCTGATATTCAAAAACTACATCTAAGAAAAACTGAATATTTGCGTCAGATTCTGTAGTTAAATTAAAGGCCCTAACTATATATTCAAAACGCTCATAAAATGGTGTTTCATTAAACTTCGTTAAACTAAAATCTATATCGAATTTTTCTAATTCTTTAAAAAAGGAATCTAAATCTAAATTTAATAACTGACTAATGAACTCATGCTTTTTACTTGATATTTGCAAATGTTCAAACAAAAAATACAATAGCTTAATTTTATAAACATTGCTTTCTGGGTTTATAACTGTGTACAGCAAATTGATTATAAATTGTACTTTTTTACTATTGTTTAGTAAAAGTGTTTCGGAAGAAATAATTTCAATATTTTCTGAAACTAAATAATCTGCTATTTCAATTCCTTGTTTTTTAGTGCGAACTAATACACAAATTTCACTTTTCTTAAATGACGTTTCTAAATTATTAATAATCTCGAAAACCTTTGTAGGAATCTGTTCTTTAACCTCAATATTATCGTTTTTTTCAACAAAGGACAATTGAACAAAACCACCTTCTTTTTGTGTTGTTAATTGATTATTACCATTTAAATACAACTCACTATTAACATTGTTTGAAAGAAAACCAGCTAAATGATTGAAAAAATTGTTGTTAAATTCAATTATTTCAGAATAACTACGATAGTTAGTTTCTAAATTAAAAGTGCTTTTATCTACAAAAAAAGGATTGTTTTTTTCAAATTTTTCTTTTGAAGAAAGGTGCATAAACTGCTCAGGTTTTCCACCTCTCCATCTGTAAATAGATTGTTTTGCGTCGCCAACCAATAACAAATTCCCTTTTTCTCCAAATTCATTTTCTGAAGCTAAAGCATTTCCAATTAACGGAATAAAATTTTGCCATTGAAGTACTGAGGTGTCTTGCATTTCATCAATAAAATAATATCTAAACTTTTCACCTAATCGTTCATAAATAAATGGCGCAGGTTCATTTTTAATGGTATCACTTATAATTTTATTAAATTCAGCATTTAGCAAAATATTATTATCGCTTTTTATTTCTTGAAGTGAAATATTTATGGAGCTTAAAACAGCTAAGGGAATAATTCCCTCAATAATTAACTCATTTAATGTTTTTTCTTGAAACAATTGTTCCGATTGTAAATACAAATCGATCAACTCATTTATAATACTGTCAATAGCATTTTTAATATAGTCCGGTTTCGATTTTGCATAAAAAGTTTGTTCTTCAATTCTAAGTTTTAGTACACTTTGATCGAAAAATTTAGCTTTAGTGGCAGAATTTGCCAAGTTTAAAAAATGATTTGGAATTAAAGAACGATAAAACTCTTTAAAATCCAATCCTTCATTTTCTATTATTGATAAACCTTTTTTTCCTATTTCATTAAATTTACCCTCTATCTCTTTGTTTTTCTTTTGAAGTTCCTTTTTTATGGACACTAATTTTAAAATTGGAATTTGCTTAAATTCATCTAAGTAAACGGCATTATTCTCGTTTAATAAAATTTTTGAAAACTCTTTAAGATCTAATGAAATATCCCAAGATTTATCATTGTCTAATTTTTGAACAGCATAATTAACCAATAAACTTGTTAATTCTTTGTCTTCACCAATTTTAGATATAACAACATCTACAGCTTCATTTAACAAACTTTCAGCATCTAATTCAACATCAAAATTTAAAGGAAGTTTTAAATCTAACGCAAAGGTTTTGATAAGATTTAGTGTAAAACTATCAATGGTAACAATATTAAAAGCGGAATAATTTTGAAGAATTGCTTCTAAAATTTTCTGAGATCTCTTATAGATTTCAGCCTCTTCTAAATTTAATTCTTCTGAAATAATTGAAAGCATATCATTGCTTTCTTGCTTTGAAAACGAATGTAATGCGTCAATAACTCTATTCTTCATTTCTGCAGCTGCTTTGTTTGTAAAAGTAACTGCAAGAATTTGCTTAAATTTTGAAGTATTTTTAGTTTTTAGTAGAATTTTTAAATATTCCTTAACCAAAGTGAATGTTTTTCCACTACCAGCTGAGGCACTATAAATTGTAAAGTTTGAATGATGTTGCATTAAAAAATAATATAATGCAATTTAAGAATTTTAAATTTTGAAATCTAAACTATCTACCATTTCTCCAATTAAACTTTTTTCTAGCATTCCATTTATATCTTCTTTGAGACATTGCATTAGGTTTAATTATGATACTAAAAGAGTAAAAAACATGTGGTTTTAATGAGAAATCTGGAGAATTGTACTTATAACTACCTTGAGCGCTAAAACCATACTTTTCAGTAAACCAATAATTTCCTCCAATTCCAACATTAAATGTACCTCCACTTTTATCGGCAAATGTATAACCTCCACCAGTAAATAAGAAAGGTGTAAAATAGTTTTCAGGATTTACCAAACTATATTGAACATGTGCGTCAATTGCATAATATGAGTATGGATCATCAACCTTTATATCGCCAATTTTTTCAATTCTGTTTACCGAAACCGCCGCATCGAAAGATATTCTACTTTTCCAGTATCTGGTTACGCTAATTCTTGGAGCAAAAATATTCCAGTGATCTTCAGCATTAGTGATTTCATTAAAAAAACCATCTTGATTTCCTCTTGAAGTATCAAAACCTGGGTGATTTGTAGCATTTAAAACTGGAAAATAATCAACTGCATTTATTCCAAAACCAAATACCCATAAATTATTTTCATCTTGGGCATTTGCTTCTTGTATTACAAAACAATTTATTATTGAAACAATTAATAATGTTTTAAATAAACGCATTTTCATAGTTTAAGGGGTTTCTTCAAGTGCTAATATTTTTTAACGAAAAATAAAATAAAAAATTATATTAAGGGATTTAGAAATATAATTTACAAGCTATTAAAATTTGTTAACTTGTTTTATTGCTGTTGTAAAATCATCTAAATCATTATCGTTTAAAACTAAATGAATAGCTTCATCAGCAATTTTTTCTGCATTATCTACTGGAAATCCAATACCAATACAAAACTTTCTTAAAATTTTCGCTTCATCTCCTGTTACTTCATCATCGGCATAAATCATTTTAGCCAAATCATACAAATGTTCAATTCTTTCTTCGTATTTGTTAGGAGCATATATTGGAAATTTTTTAGGATCTTCTAATATTTCATCATATCTGTGCTCTAAGATATGAAATCTTTTAGCCAATCTTTTTAATAATTTTTCTTCACCATCCGTAATTTTTCCATCTGCTAATGCTAATCTTACAATACTTGCAAAATGAGAAAAATTTCTTTTTTGATCACCTCCTAAACTATAATTTGTAATTTCCATTTACTTAATTTATTCGCAAATATAAATATTCCGTCAGAAAGTCAATGAATTTCAACGTCTTTTATCCTAAAAAACAATATAATTTGTATTAATTTAAACTTCTAATAGTTTTTTTAAAGTCTTCAACATCTGGTTCTTTTAAAAAAAACTTTATAGCTGTTTGTACAATATTTACAACTGTTTCAACTGGAAATCCCAGTCCAATTGCAATTCTATTCATCATAGAAACTTTATCAATTGTTGGATTTCTATCTATAAATAACATTCTTGTTAAATCGTACAAGCGTTCTAATCGATCCTCGTAACTTACAGGTGGATTTACGGGGTAACTATTTGGGTTCTTCAAAATAGCTTTACGTTCTTCTTTAGAAATATCTAATCTCTTTGCTAGTTTTTTCAACAATTTCAATTCATTTTCATCAATTGTTGTATCTAACAAAGCAAGTCTCACTATTGTGGCATAATGCCCAATATTTTGCTCGTGCAAACCGGTTGGAAATAATTCAGAAATAGTCATCATATACTTTTTTTAATCGTTCTTATAAATTTAAGGAATAATTTGCCATTTGTTTCTATTTTTTAGTCAAAATGCTACCTTTGGCAAAATTTTCATCAGTTTGAGTAAACAAACTATATTTAAAAATTATGAGCTTCTTGTTCGCGAAAAACAGATAGCTCGGTTCGTTTCACAAGAAAAACACCATTTTCAAATTTCGAATTTGGTTGGATCCTCATTGTCTTTTGTTATTTCAGAAACATTTAAAAGTGTTGAAAAACCTTTTTTATTAATATTTAACGACAAGGAAGAAGCTGCTTATTATTTAAACGATTTAGAGCAACTTATTGGCGAAAATGATGTGCTGTTTTATCCAGGTTCTTACCGAAGACCTTATCAAATTGAAGAAGTTGACAATGCCAATGTTTTATTGCGATCCGAAGTTTTAAATAGGATTAATTCTCGTAAAAAACCATCGGTAATTGTAACGTATCCAAACGCTTTATTTGAGCAGGTTGTTACCAAAGCAGAATTAAACAGAAATACTTTAAAAATAAATTTAAACGATAATTTAAGTTTAGATTTTGTAAATGAAGCTTTATTTGAATACAAATTTAACCGTGTAGATTTTGTTAGTGAACCTGGTGAATTTTCAGTTCGTGGTGGAATTATCGATGTTTTTTCTTATTCTAACGATGAGCCTTTTAGAATTGAGTTTTTTGGCGATGAAGTAGATAGTATTCGAACGTTTGATGTTGAAACGCAACTTTCAACCGAAAAACTGAAGAAAATTAGTATCATGCCTAATGTTGAAGACAAAACATTGGATGAAAAACGAGAAAGTTTTTTAAAATATATCTCATCAAAAACTGTTGTTTTTACAAAAAATTTAGACTTATTAAATAGCAGTTTAGACAAGCTTTACAAGAAAGCTGAAGAAGCCTTTTCAAACTTAAATTCAGTTATAAATCACGCCAAACCAAACGAATTATTTTGCAACGGAGAATTGATTAAAAATCAGTTAAAAGATTTTTCTTTAGTTGAAATTTCAAGTTCTCGTCAAGCCGAACTGGCCACTGAGCGGAGTCGAAGTGTTGTTTCAGCTTCTCACCAAGAGAATTTAAATAAAATTCAAAAAAACGCTTCGACTCCGCTCAGCGACCGTGTAATTCAATTCAACACAAAACCGCAACCATCTTTCAATAAAAAATTCGATTTATTAATTGAAAACCTTCAAAAAAATACGGAGGAAGGTTTTACTAATTATTTGTTTTGTGATTCACAAAAACAAGCAGACAGATTCCATGGTATTTTCGATGATGTAGAAGAAGATGTTGAGTACAAAACCATCGTTTTCCCATTATACCAAGGTTTTATCGATGTTGAAAATAAACTAGTTTGTTATACAGATCATCAAATATTTGAGCGTTATCATAAATTTAGACTTAAAAATGGATTTGCAAAAAAGCAATCCATAACTTTAAAAGAGTTAACCAATCTTGAAGTTGGCGATTATGTTACGCATATCGATCACGGAATAGGAAAATTTGGCGGACTTCAAAAAATTGATGTAGAAGGAAAAAGACAGGAAGCTATAAAACTTATTTATGGCGATAGGGATATTTTATACATAAGCATTCATTCACTTCATAAAATAAGCAAATACACAGGAAAAGATGGTTCTACCCCAAAATTATACAAATTAGGTTCAGGAGCTTGGAAAAAATTAAAACAAAAAACAAAATCTAAAATTCGTCATATTGCCTATAATTTAATTGAATTGTATGCAAAACGAAAAATGAAAACGGGAATTCAGTATCACCCAGATAGTTATTTGCAGCACGAACTTGAGGCTAGTTTTTTATATGAAGATACACCAGATCAGTTTTCAGCTACACAAGATGTGAAAACCGATATGGAAAGTGCCCAACCAATGGATCGCTTGGTTTGTGGTGATGTTGGTTTTGGTAAAACTGAAATTGCAATTAGAGCTGCTTTTAAAGCCGTGGATAACGGAAAACAAGTGGCTATTTTAGTACCAACAACCATTTTAGCTTTTCAACATTTTAAAACTTTTAGCGAACGCTTGAATGATTTTCCTGTTACTGTTGATTATTTAAACAGATTTAGATCGGCAAAACAACGTAGAACCGTTATTGAAGGTTTAGCAGATGGAAGTGTCGATATCGTTATCGGAACACACCAATTAACCAATAATTCGGTTGTTTTTAAAGATTTAGGCCTGCTTATTATTGATGAAGAACAAAAATTTGGTGTAGCGGTAAAAGACAAACTAAAAACTATTAAAGAAAATGTTGATACACTTACTTTAACTGCAACACCTATTCCTAGAACTTTACAGTTTAGTTTAATGGCAGCCAGAGATTTATCGGTTATAAATACTCCTCCTCCAAACCGGGTTCCTATTGAAAGCAATGTTATTCGTTTTTCTGAAGAAACCATAAGAGACGCCATTCGATATGAAATTCAGCGAGGTGGACAAGTGTTTTTTATTCATAATCGAATTGAAAACATAAAAGAAGTTGCTGGTATGATTCAGCGTTTGGTTCCAGATGCAAAAATTGGCATTGGTCACGGACAAATGGAAGGTAAGAAGCTAGAACAATTAATGCTAGCTTTTATAAATAATGAATTCGATGTGTTAGTGTCAACAACCATTATTGAAAGTGGTTTAGACGTTCCAAATGCAAATACTATTTTTATAAATAATGCCAATAATTTCGGCTTGTCCGATTTACATCAAATGCGTGGAAGAGTAGGTCGTTCTAACAAAAAAGCGTTTTGCTATTTTATTACACCTCCGTATCATATGATGACCGATGATGCCCGAAAACGGATTGAAGCTATCGCTACTTTCACCGATTTAGGAAGCGGAATTAATATTGCTATGAAAGATTTAGAAATTCGTGGTGCTGGAGATTTATTAGGTGGAGAACAAAGTGGTTTTATCAACGATATTGGTTTTGATGCATATCAGAAAATTTTAAATGAAACCATTGAAGAACTGAAAGAAACCGATTTTAAAGAACTGTATAAAGATGATCCTGATAAGCCAAAAGAATATGTAAAAGAAATTCAAATAGATACCGATTTTGAAATTTTATTCCCTGATGATTATATCAATATTATTTCTGAAAGATTAAACCTTTACAACGAACTTAGCGAGCTTAATACCGAAAAAGAATTACTGGCTTTTGAAACTAGAATTATTGATCGATTTGGTGAATTTCCAACCCAAGTTGAAGATTTATTAAACAGTGTTCGTATAAAATGGATTGCTAAACATTTTGGTATTGAACGTTTAATACTTAAGAAAAAAAGAATGGTTTGTTATTTTTTAGCAAATCAACAAAGTGATTTTTACAATTCTCCTGTTTTTAGACAGATTTTAGAATTTGTTCAAAAAAATCCGACTACTTGCGTAATGAAAGAGAAAGAAACAAAAAACGGCTTGCGCTTATTGTTAACTTTTATTCGTATCGATTCGGTTAATAAAGCATTAAGTGAACTTCAAAAAATATAAATGAAAAATCAACATTTAAAAAACATTTTAGAAGTAAACATTGCAGTTGTATTTATAAGTACATCGGGTGTTTTAGGTCGCTCTATTTTATTACCGCCCGAAATTACTATTTGGTGGCGTTGTCTTTTTGCCGCCATTTTTATTGGCTTATTTTGTTGGTATAAAAAGTATGACTTAACCATAAAATCTAAAAAAGATGCTTTTTCATTAGCACTAAGCGGTTTACTATTTGGAGGGCATTGGATTACCTATTTTTATGCTTTACACTTATCAAATGTAGCTATCGGAATGCTTTCTTTGTTTACGTATCCTGTAATTACGGCACTCCTAGAACCCATATTTTTCAAATTAAAATTCGATAAAAATAAACTCTTATTAAGCGGGTTGGTTTTACTGGGAATCTACTTTTTAACTCCAAATATAGATTTTGAAAACAATGTTACAAAAGGAGTTGCGATGGGTGTAATTTCCGCAGTTTTTTATGCGCTAAGAAACATACTTACTAAAAGAAATCTTTCTCAAATGAAAGCTTCAAAAGTAATGTTTTATCAAATGATAATTATTACTGCTTTTTTATGGCCTGTTTTAATAAATAAAGAATTTCCAAATACAGGTCAGTGGACTGGAATTTTAACTTTAGCATTAGTAACTACTTCTATTGGACATACATTATTTGTAAACAGTTTTAGGCATTTTAACATTAGTACAGTAAGTATTATTAGCAGTATGAGTCCAATTTATGGAATATTATTTGGAATGGTTTTTTTAAAAGAAATTCCTGCGTTAACTACGTTTTTTGGAGGAGCACTAATTTTAACAACTGTGATTATTGAAAGTATTCAATCGAATAAAAATAATTAAATGGAGTTTTTTAGAATTATTGACAAGCAAACAACTGAAGAAACTATTCAGAATACTATTACACCTCAAACCTTAGAATATTTTACCAAAAGTATGTTTCTTCTTGAAGAAAAAAATGGCTTTTTTAACGGTGCTACACTTTGGGGAGAGTTCGAAATAAGTTATGATAAAATAAAAGGTGGAATTAGATTTGCCTTATTAAATTGTCCGAATGCGTTGGCTTGGACTATTACAACTGGTTTTCCGCCAGAAAGAACTAAAATAGTTTTACACGCTACCATTAACCGAACTCAAAAACCATCTGAGTTTTTAGAAGAAGTTGAGGAATTTTTAAATGAATGGGAAGCTGGATTGAAGACCCAATTCTAAATTTATACCTATTAAGCAATCAGTCACTATGACTCTCGGCCACTGAGGTTCTCGAAGTGACAAATAGTTATTTCAAACGTCACTTCGAGAGCCTCAGTGACCACATTAAATATTGAAAATAAAATTGGTTTTATTTAAACCGTAAATTCCATTTTAAAATAATCATTCACATCAATAACCTGCATTCCTGCAGTTTTGGCTGCTTGCATTCCTAAAATACCATCTTCAAAAACGATACAATCTTTAGGTGCAACACTCATTAACTCCGCACATTTTAAAAAAGTTTCAGGATGTGGTTTAGGATTTTGAATATCATTAGCAGTAATAACGATGTCAAAAAAAGAAGTCATTTTAGTAACTTCCAACGTTTTCTTCGCGCCATTTCTAGTACTTCCTGTACCTATTGACATTGGTAAAATAGTATGATATTTTCGAATTACATCTGCAACAATAGTAATTTCTTTCGTTTCGTTTACCATTTCTTTAAACGTATCACCCTTAACTTTTCCCACTTTTTCAGGATCCATATTGGTATTGAACATTTCGTTTAGTTTTAAAATTGTTGCCTCTCTAGGTTTCCCTGTCAACGATTTAAACAAATCCGCTGTAAAATCTATTTCATAAGGCGAAACTGCTTTTCTCCAAGATAAAAAATGATTCTGCATGGTATTGGCAATGGTGCCATCTAAATCGAATATGAGTCCTTTAACATTTTGTGGAATTTGTATCATAAAAAAAATTAAGTTCCAAAAGTAATCATTCTTAATTTTTTCTAAAAAAATTCTTATCAAAATTATATAGCTTCAAACAATTTTCCTGGCAAAGGTTTTACCACACCTTTCATTTCCAAATTGAATAATAGTGTAGAAATTTTATGAATTTTAAGTTCACAATTAACTGCAATAACGTCTAATAGTTGTTTCCCATTTTTATTTAAAAAACCATAAACTAACTGTTCTTCCTCGTTCAATTCAATAAATAATTGCTTTTGAATGGGTGCTGTACTTGGCTTTTCCAATTCCCAATTTAACATTTCAATTAAATCATTTGCCGAAGTTAAAATAGCTGCTTTATTTCTTTTAATTAAGTCATTACAACCTTTGCTATAAGTATCAAAACTTCTTCCGGGAACGGCAAAAACATCTCTATTATAGGAATTCGCAATATCCGCCGTTACTAAAGAGCCTCCTTTTTCGGCAGATTCAATTATTATTGTGGCTTCTGAAATCCCAGCAACAATTCTATTTCTTTTTAAAAAATTTTCTCGAATTAGAGAATCACTATGCCAAAAATCGGTGATAAAACCACCGTTTTCACACACTTGATTTACATATTTTATATGCGATTTTGGATACATTTTTTCAAACCCATGTGCTAAAACACCGATGGTTTGTAAATTATTTTTAATCGCAGCTTTATGAGCACAAATATCAACTCCATACGCAAAACCACTTACAATAATTGGATTGAATTCTTTTATTTCTTCAATCAATTTTTCGCAAAACGATCTTCCATAACTGGTAATTTTTCTCGTTCCAACAATACTAATTAATGGCCTTTCATCAAATTCAATGTTTCCTTTTTTAAATATAAGTATTGGAGCATCGATGCAATGTTTTAATTTATTTGGATAATTATCATCTAAAAAATAATTGGTTTCAATTTCATTTTTCTGAAGATACTTTAATTCCTTTTCCGCTTCAATTAAATTTTCTTTATCGAATAAATGTTTAATTGTAAAAGATCCAATTCCATTAATTTTTTCTAGAATTTGTTTCTTTTCCTTAAACACATTTTTTGGACTTCCACAGTATGAAATTAGCTTTTTAGCAATAACATCGCCAATTCCTTTCACTCTTTGCAAAGCCAAAGCGTAGTATAATTCTTCTTCAAGCATTTTTAACAATTTGAGTGTCAATATATAAATTATTTGTTAATAAAAAATTAGTTTCAAAGTAATTTTACTTTGCGTTTTTTCTATATTTGTTTATATGACTATAGCAAAATACATAAGTGATTTATTGTACCGATACGAATGTGTTGTTGTACCGAGTTTTGGAGGTTTTGTAACTAATGAAATTTCAGCTAAAGTCAACCATTTTACACATACTTTTCATCCTCCGTCAAAACAATTGACTTTTAACAGTAATTTAAGGTCGAATGATGGTTTATTAGCAAGTTATATTAGTTCTGCTGAAAATATTTCGTATTCGAAAGCACTAGATTATATTAAACAAGAAGTAAATAATTGGGATTCAATTCTTGAAAAAGAAGAACTTGAATTAGAGTCTGTTGGAAGTTTTTCTTTAAATTCTGAAGGAAAGTATATTTTTGAACCTACTTTAAAAGTTAACTATTTAACTTCTTCATTTGGATTAACACCGTATTCTTCTCCAGCTGTAAAGCGTATTGAATACAAAGAAAAAGTGCGTCAACTAGAAACCATTGCACCAATTATTCCTACTGAAAATAAAAAGCGAAAAACTCCTGCTTTTATTAAATATGCAGCAACTGCAGCCATTATTTTTGCTTTAGGAACTTTAGGTTGGAATGAATACCAGCAAAACAAACATTATAATTTAGTAGCGCAAGCGCAACTAGAACAATTGAAAGTTGAAAAAAGTATTCAAGAAGCTACTTTTGTCATTGAAAATCCGTTACCATCTATAACCTTAAATGTTGCTAAAGAAGTTCAAAACTACCATATTATTGCTGGTGCTTTTAGAGACCCTTTAAATGCAACAAAAAAACTAGAAGAACTTATAAGTCAGGGTTATAACGCACGTATTTTAGGCGTTAATAAGTGGAATCTAACCCAAGTTGCTTACGAGAGTTTAAACTCAAAAAGAGATGCTATTAACAAGCTAAATTCAATTAAAAAATCAGAATCTAAAGACGCTTGGTTACTGGTAAAAGCTTACTAAATTCTCCAAAACATCTACCCTTTTATTTAGCAAATTAACCTTATCTTTGCCGAAAATTTCAAGGATATGATGAAAGCTCCAAAAGAGTCATTAACGGTTTTAACCGACATTGTTTTACCCGGTGAAACAAACCCTCTAGGAAACCTTTTTGGAGGCGAATTATTAGCCCGAATGGATAGAGCTTGTAGTATTGCTGCACAAAGGCATTCTAGAAGAATTGTTGTTACAGCATCGGTGAATCACGTAGCTTTTAACAAAGCAGTTCCTGTTGGAAGTGTCGTTACTATTGAAGCTAAAGTTTCACGTGCTTTTACATCTTCTATGGAAATTTATGTCGATGTTTGGGTCGAAGATCGAGAATCTAGAGAGCGCACCATTGTAAATGAAGGCATCTATACTTTTGTTGCAGTAGATCGAACTGGAACACCTGTAAAAGTGCCTGAAATAAAACCTGAAACTAAACTTGAAAAAGAACGCTACGAAGGCGCTTTAAGACGCAAGCAATTAAGTCTTATTCTTTCAGGAAAAATGAATCCAAAAGATGCTACTGAATTAAAAGCTTTGTTTAGTTAGAGCTTTATTTCTAAAAACTAAAAAAGACAGTTATAGCGAGCGAGGTCACTGAGCAGAGTCAGAGTCGAAGTGCAGCGAAGCAATCTTAAAATTTTCAGTTGCTAATTCACAGACTACTTCAAAATTAAAATTTTTCGTAAAGACGATTCAAAAAATAATTCTCAGCTGGCTTAGTTGGCTCGGATTTTAAATCCGAGCTATCTAGTTAGAAATTTAAATAACTTTCAATAAAAAATAACTTTTTTTCCCGCGTTGTAATAGTACAAATTTATCGGCAATTAAATCATTGGCAGTAATTACGAATCCATCTTTTACTTTTTCTTTATTAACCGAAATTGAGTTTTCTTTCAAAGCTCTTCTCACTTCCCCATTCGATTTTAAAAAACCATTATCAGCAAAAGCAGCAACAATATCCACACCTTCTTCAATACTAGAACGATTAATTTCAGCTTGTGGAACACCGTCAAAAACATCTAAAAAAGTTTGTTCATCTAAACTTTTTAAATCATCGGCAGTTGATCGCCCAAATAAAATATTAGAAGCTTTTATGGCGTTTTCATAAGCCTCTTTTCCGTGCGTCATAATCGTTACTTCCTCACCTATTCTTTTTTGAAGAATTCGCATATGAGGTGCTTCTTTATGTTCGGCAATTAAGTTTTCAATAGTTTCTTTATCTAAAAAAGTAAAGATTTTAATGTATTTTTCGGCATCTTCATCTGAAGAATTTAACCAATATTGGTAATATTTATATGGTGACGTTCTATTCGCATCTAACCAAACGTTTCCTCCTGCTGTTTTTCCAAATTTAGAACCATCAGCTTTCGTAATTAGCTTACACGTAATGGCATACGCTTTTCCTTGTGCTTTTCTTCTCACCAATTCTGTACCAGTAGTTATATTTCCCCATTGATCAGAACCACCCATTTGAAGCATACAATTTTTTTCTTTGTACAAATGGTAAAAATCATATCCTTGAAATAACTGATACGTAAACTCGGTAAAACTCATTCCCGTTTGAGAATCAGAACCCAATCGTTTCTTAACCGAATCTTTAGCCATCATATAGTTAACCGTAATATGCTTTCCTACATCACGCACAAAATCGATTAATGAAATATCTTTCATCCAATCGTAATTATTTACCAATTCTGCAGCATTTTCAGAAGTACTATCAAAATCTAAAAATCGTGCTAATTGACCTTTTACACCTGCAACGTTCTTATTTAATGTTGCTTCGTCTAATAAATTACGTTCATCAGATTTTCCTGAAGGATCCCCAACCATTCCCGTTGCACCACCAACCAAAGCAATTGGATTGTGTCCTGCTTTTTGAAAATGCATTAAAATAATAATGGGAACTAGGCTTCCAATATGTAAAGAATCGGCTGTTGGATCAAAACCAATATATCCTGTAGTTTTATTCTTTAATAAGTATTCTTCAGTTTCAGGCATAATATCGTGTAACATGCCTCTCCAACGTAGTTCTTCAACAAAATTCATTTCGAAATTTTTTAATTTCAACAAAGATAAAATTTTACTTTATAGAAATAACTTTAAACAAACATTTTTGTTACATTCGTTTTATGATTTTAGTTACCGGAGGAACAGGACTTGTTGGATCTCATTTATTGTACCATCTTGCTTTAGAAAATGAACACATTATTGCTATTCACAGGAAAAACAGTAACTTAAGCATTGTTAAAAAAGTATTTGGTTATTATACTACTGAAGTCACTAAGTTATTTCAAAAAATTAAATGGGTTGAAGCCGATATTACCGATGTTTATGCTTTAGAAATGGCTTTTGAAAATATTACTTCGGTTTACCATTGTGCTGCTATGATTTCTTTTAACCCGAAGGATTACAGAACAATGCGTAAAATAAATATTGATGGAACATCGAATGTTGTGAACCTTTGTATTGATAAAAATGTAAAAAAATTGTGTTTTGTAAGCTCTATTGCTGCTGTTGGAAAGGCAGTTGGGAATAATCCTATTGATGAATCTTGTGAATGGAATATTGAAAATAGCAATTACGGCTACGCTATTACTAAATATGGTGCTGAGATGGAAGTTTGGAGAGCTTCGCAAGAAAATGTTGAAGTTGTTATTGTAAATCCAGGTGTTATTTTAGGTGCTGGTTTTTGGAACGCCGGACCTGGGGCCATTTTCGACAAAGTTTATAAAGGATTAAAATTTTATACTGAAGGAATTACAGGGTATATTTCTGTTCAAGATGTTGTAAAATCTATGTTGTCATTAATGAATAGTTCCATAAAAAATGAACGCTATATTTTAGTTTCTGAAAATTTGTCCTACAAAGAAGTTTTTAGTTCTATCGCAAATAACTTTAAAGTTAAACCTCCAAGCATAAAAATTTCACCTTTTATAACTTCTATTGTTTGGAGATTAGAAAGTCTTAAAAATTTCATTACAGGGAAGCAACCTTTGTTAACAAAGCACACTGCAACATCAATTCATAGTGAACGGTATTTTTCTTCTGAAAAAATTAAAAAAGACTTGGATTTTAAGTTTGATTCTATAAAAAACTCAATTTCAACAACGTGTAAACAGTATCTTTCTGAACAAGAAAATAATTAATCTTCAATTTTTTTCTAACTCTACCTTTCCCGAAGTATTGTTTGGCCTTTTATTTTTAAAATCGCGTAAAGATTTATCAATACCATCAATAGAGTCTTTTTGGGTTATACTCGCTTCAAATTCCTCTAAAAGTGTTTTTAATCTCTTATCTACCTCGTTTAAAATATCATTATACTCATCAATTTTAGAAGTATAATACAAATTACTTTCTTTAAAACGTAAACTATCTATTTTATACTTTTCATATATAAGTGGTGAATAATTTATGTTACGCTCTAAATTTTCGTTTTTAATTGACTTTGCCTCATTTGCAAGAAACAAATCGGTAATTAAATCCACCATTTGTTCTTTGGGAATCAAATCTTTAGGTTTTTCAAGAATTGTATTACTTGTACAATTCACGAAGATTATGCTAAGAAAAATTAAAACTATTATTCTATTCATTTGTTCTATTAAACTGTAATCTCTTTCCTTTTATTGTGTCGTTAAATGTTCCGTTTTTATAAATTAAATTTCCATTTACGAAAGTGTGTGTAATTTTCGAATAAAACGTAACTCCTTCAAAAGGAGACCAACCACATTTGTACAAAATATTTTCTTTTTTCACACTCCAAGGCGAAGCTATATCCACTAAAACTAAATCGGCATAATAACCCTTTTTTATAAATCCTCTTTTCTCTATTTTGAAAATTTTAGCTGGATTATGACACATTTTTTCAACGATTTTCTCGATTGAAATCTTTTCTTGTCTAAATGCTTTTAACATTGCTGGCAAACCGTGTTGAACCAAAGGGCCCCCACTTGGTGCTTTAGTATAAACTTGCTGCTTTTCAGCTAATGTATGAGGAGCATGGTCAGTAGCAATAACATCAATTCTATCATCTAACAGCGCTTTCCAAAGTCCTTCTCTATCTTTTGCTGATTTAATAGCTGGATTCCATTTAATAAAAGTTCCTTTTTCTTTATAATCTTCTTCACTAAACCATAAATGATGTATGCATACTTCAGCAGTAATTTGCTTTTTTTCTAATGGGGTTTTATTAGTAAATAAATGGGTTTCTTTCTCGGTTGATAAATGAAAAACATGCAATCTTGCTCCTGTTTTTTTTGCTAATTTAATTGCTTTTGAAGATGATAAATAGCAAGCTTCCTCATTACGTATTTTTGGGTGACATTCAATAGGAATATCCTCGCCATATTCTTCTAAATACTTTTCTAAATTTGCTTTAATTGTTCCTTCATCTTCACAGTGAACTGCAATTAACATTTTTGTTGAAGAAAATATTTTCTCAAGAACTTTCTCATCATTAACCAACATATTTCCTGTTGATGAACCTAAAAATAGCTTTATCCCAGCTACATTTTTCGGATCAGTTTTTAATAATTCGTCTAAATTATCATTTGTTCCTCCAAACATAAATGAATAATTGGCATACGAACTTTTAGCAGCTATTTTAAATTTATCTTCTAATAATTCTTGAGTAGTAGCTTGCGGAACCGTATTTGGCATTTCAATAAAAGAAGTAATTCCTCCTGCTACAGCTGCTCTACTTTCGGTTTCAATATTTGCTTTTTGTGTTAATCCAGGCTCACGAAAATGTACTTGATCATCTATAACTCCCGGAATCAAAAATTTTCCTTCAGCATCTATTACTTCGGTATCCGCCGATTTTGAGCTTATCGAAGTATCAATATCTACAATAATATTATTTTCAATTAATAAATCTCCTTCAAATATTCTTCCTTCATTTACAATTTGAGCATTTTTAATCAATTTTAACCCCATAATCTTTTTCTTTATTTTGGCAATCCTCTTAATCTCATTTTTATAACTCCAAAAATAGCTTCTGAAATAATAGACCCGCTCATTTTTGAAGTTCCTTCTTTCCTGTCAGTAAAAATAACTGAAACTTCCTTATGCTTAAATTTTCTTTTCCAAGCTTTAAATTTCATTTCAATTTGAAAGGCGTAACCTACAAATTTTATTTTATCTAATTCAATATTTTCTAATACTTTTCTACGATAACAAACGAACCCAGCTGTTGTGTCAAATATTGGAATTCTTGTAACTATTCTCACATATTTCGATGCAAAATAGGATAAAAATAAGCGTTTAAAATCCCAATTAACTACATTAATTTTATTGTTTACGTAACGAGATCCTATCGAAAAATCTGCTCCATCTTTAGCACAAGCATTATACAATCGAACTAAATCTGTTGGGTTATGAGAAAAATCGGCATCCATTTCAATAATATAATCATAGCCTTTTTTAAAAGCCCATTTAAATCCGTGAATATAGGCCGTACCCAAACCTGTTTTTTCTTTTCGAACTTCTAAAAATAAATTTGAAAATTCTTCTTTCAATTTTTGAACAATAGTTGAAGTACCATCTGGTGAATTATCGTCAACGACCAAAATATCAAAAGTTTTTTCTTGTGAAAATACAGCGCGAATAATGGCTTCAATATTTTCTTTTTCGTTATAGGTTGGTATAATTACAAGTGTATCGGACATACAAAAATTTATTTGGCAAAGATAAAACAAATAATCACTAATTTTGCCAAATAACTCACAACTCCTAAAATGTTTGAATCTCCTTTTATTCTATCTCAAAATAATGATTGGATAACTGGGCTGTTTATTCTCATTTTAGTGTTGTTAACTGGGCTGAAGTTTTTTTATCAAGAGCGAGTTACTTTTTCTGGAATTCATTTTTTTTCAAAAAATTACATGTCGATCTATTTTAATAAGGATAAAAATAAAATTTTTAACATATTTCAAAGTACTTTCTTTTTAATTCAGTTAATTGTTTTATCGTTTTTATGCTATTTTGTATCGTTAAAATTTAACCTAAACGTACAAGTTTTTAAACTGCATCCTTTCTTAAATATCCTTTTAAGTATTTGTTTTTATTTTCTTTTTAGATATTTAATTGATTATCTATTATCTGTTATGTTTAATTTAAAAAAAGAGATTAAAAGACTCCTTTTTTCTAAAATGAGTTATTTTCACAATATTACTTTATGGTTAATTCCGTTTTTAATTCTTCTAAATTATATCGAAAATTATAAAGATATTATTCTCAATATAACACTCATTATTTTTTTAAGTTTATTAATATTGCGTTACTCGTTACTCCTTTATCACAACAAAAAGCTCATTTTTAGCGACTTATTTTATTTTATTTTGTACCTTTGCGCACTTGAAATCGCACCCTTAATTATTATTATAAAAATAGTTACTTAAAGACAATTTTAAAGGTTATGAAAGTTAAAACAATATTGGTTTCTCAGCCAGCTCCAAAGACTGAAAACTCACCATATATAGAATTATCTGAAAAACAAAAGGTTAAAATAGATTTTAGACCATTTATCCATGTTGAAGGCGTTGCTGCAAAAGAGATAAGGGTTCAAAAAATTGATTTAAGTAAATATTCTGCTATTATTTTAACAAGTAGAAATGCAGTTGATCATTTTTTTAGAGTTGCTGAAGAAATGCGCTTTAATGTTCCTGATAGCATGAAGTATTTTTGTCAATCAGAAGCTGTGGCGTATTATTTACAAAAATATGTGGTTTACCGTAAACGTAAAATTTATGTTGGTGAACGTACTTTTCCTGATTTATCAAAACTTATAAAAAAATATAAAGAAGAAAAATTCTTATTACCTTCTTCTGACAAGTTAAAAGAAATTGTTCCTAAAACTTTAAATGAACTTGAAATAAATTGGGATAGAGCAATATTTTTTAAAACTGTTGTGAGTGATTTATCTGATTTAGAAAATGTTTTTTACGATGTTTTAGTCTTTTTCAGTCCTTCAGGAATAGATTCTCTTTTCAAGAATTTTCCTGATTTTAAACAAAATGACACGTGTATAGCTGTATTTGGAAATACAACCGTTAAAGCTGCTACCGAAGCTGGATTGAAATGTAATATTACAGTACCTTCTCCTGAAACTCCTTCAATGACTATGGCACTAGAAAAATACATTAGAAGTGTAAATAAGAAATAATAATTTAGCAATAATTACAATTAAAACCGAGTAGATTACTCGGTTTTTTTATGCAAATAAGTTAGCATATATATCCTCAATTTTAGCAACCCTAACTATTTTAATATTCGTTGTTTTTAAACTTATTTTATTAAATTTAGAAACAAATATTTTATGAAAACCCAATTTTTCTGCTTCTAAAATTCTTTGATCAACTCTATTTATAGGTCTTATTTCTCCAGCCAAACCAATTTCAGCTGCAAAACAAAAATCTTGAGGAATGGCTTCGTCTTCATTAGATGATAAAATGGCACTAATCACCGCCAAATCAATGGCAGGATCGTCAACTTTAATTCCTCCTGCAATATTTAAAAAAACATCTTTTGCTCCCAATCTAAAACCAGCTCGTTTTTCCAACACTGCTAATAGCATATTCAACCGTTTGGTGTCATAACCTGTTGCCGAACGTTGTGGCGTACCATAAACCGCAGTACTCACCAAGGCTTGAACTTCAATCATTAAGGGGCGTATTCCTTCTAAAGTTGCAGCAACTGCTGTACCACTTAAATCTCCTTCTTTTTGAGAAATTAAAATTTCTGACGGATTTTCAATTTCTTTTAATCCAGCTTGTTGCATTTCATAGATACCCAGTTCGGCTGTAGATCCAAATCTATTTTTCTTTGCTCTTAAAATACGATATGTATGATTTCTATCGCCTTCAAACTGAAGTACAACATCTACCATATGTTCCAAAATTTTAGGTCCAGCAATGTTTCCATCTTTTGTAATATGCCCGATAAGGACAATTGGAGTTGCTGTTTCTTTTCCAAATTTTATCAATTCAGCAGAAGTTTCTCTAATTTGAGAAATAGAACCTGGAGAAGCTTCAATATAATCGGTATGCAATGTTTGAATAGAATCTATAACTACTATTTCTGGTTGAATTTCTTCAATTGCTTTAAAAATATTTTGTGTTTTTGTTTCCGTAAGAACTAAACAATTTGAGTTTACTGTTTGAAGTCGTTCTGCTCGTAGTTTTATTTGAGATTGACTTTCCTCACCCGAAACGTATAAAACTTTTTTTGACAAAGTTAAAGCCACTTGCAATAACAACGTTGATTTCCCAATGCCAGGCTCACCACCAAATAAAATAACAGATCCTTTAACCAATCCACCACCTAAAACTCTATTTAGTTCATTGTTATTGGTCGAAATTCGTTCTTCTTCGTCGATTAAAATTTGATTAATTTTTAAAGCTTTGTTTGCCTTTTTTGGTGTTTCGGTTTGTTTCCAGCTTCTCTTTTCTTCTTTCTGAATTATTTCTTCAACTATTGTGTTCCATTCATTACAAGATTTGCATTGACCTAACCATTTAGCGTATTGCGTACCACAATTTTGACAAAAAAAAGTTGTTTTAGTTTTACTCATTAAAATTAATTATTAAAAAGTAAATATACTAAGAATTAGCTTTTGCCAAATACTTATTATAAATCGGAATAAAAATTAAGGAGAGGCTTCCAAATAATAAAACCATAATTGTTTGTGCAGTCCACATAATCCAGCCAAAAGCTAATGCAGCATTATGATCTATTTTGTATAAAACCAATGCACCTGCAACAAAAACTGGGTATGTTCCTAAACCTCCATTTGTAAGTGCCATACTTATTCCGCCAACTACAAAACCAACTATTATTGCACCAAAAGGCAAGTTAGTAGTTTCAGGTAAAGCAAAGGTTACCACATAAAACATAAGCACATACATTAACCAAATAAAAATAGTGTGAAAAATAAATTTCCATTTCTTTTTCATTGTTAGTATGCTTTTAGCACCTTCAATTAAGCCATTTATAAATACAATTACTTTTTTTATTACTGGATTTTTAGATTTTTTAAAAAATCTATACGTAAAAAAACCAATTACTGGCAAAACTATAAAAACAACTATTTTGGTAATTGTACTACTCTTTTCGCCACCTTTAAAAAGATAGCTTCCAATTAATTCGGTTTGTAAAAAAAAGGCAATTCCTATTATTAGCAATAACATAATAACATCTGCAACTCGTTCAGCTACAATAGTTCCAAAAGCTTTTTCAAATGGAATATTTTCATATTTTTTTACACTTGCAGCCCTTGCAATTTCTCCAGATCTTGGTATTAATAAATTTAGTAAATAAGCAATTAAAACAGCCATAACACTATTTGCAAATCTAGGCTTGTAACCCAAAGGTTCTAAAAGAAAATACCACCTATACGCTCTAGACAAATGACTTAAAACTCCAAATAAAACAGATGCTAAAACCCACCAATAATTAGCTGTTTTAAATGACAATTTTATTGAATCTACATCTGTTGAAGATAATTTAGAAAAAGAGTACCAAATTAAAAATACTCCCAAGGCTATTGGGAGTATTAGTAACGCTGTTTTTTGTATTTTTTTAGCCAATTTAGTTTAATAAATTGTTTTCTTCATTTGGAAAAACGATCCAAGGTTTAAATGTTTTCGCTGCTTCAAATTCCATACGTGCGTATGTAATTAAAATAAGCACATCACCCACAGCAACTCTACGTGCTGCTGCACCATTTAAAGTTATTTCTCCACTATTTCTTGGGCCAGGAATTGCATATGTTTCAAGACGTTCACCGTTGTTATTATTTACAATTTGAACTTTTTCTCCCTGAATTATATTTGCAGCATCCATTAAATCCTCATCAATAGTTATACTACCAATATAATTTAAATCGGCTCCTGTAACCTTAACTCGGTGGATTTTAGATTTTACGACTTCAATTTGCATGTTGCAAAAATATATATTTTTAGTTAATTGTTTAATTTTTACAAACTTATATTATCTATAAGTCTAATTTTACCAGCAAAAACCGCTATAAAAGCACGAAATTTTTGCTTTGTATTTATATTTTTAATTGGCTTTAAAGTTTCCTCGTCGGCAATTTCAAAATATTCTAGCTCTAATAAGGGTTGTTTTTTAAATTCATTTTTAACCCAATCTATTATTTCTAAAGCATTATTTGTGCCAAATTTTAATTTTGCCTTTTTCAGAGTTTGAAAAATAAAAGGAGCAACTATTTTATGCTCTTTTGTCAGCCTAGCATTTCGAGAACTCATCGCCAACCCATCTTCTTCTCTAAAAATCTCACACCCAATAATTTTAATTGGCATTTTATTAGATTTCACCATACTTCGAATAATTTGAAGTTGTTGAAAATCTTTTTCCCCAAAATAAGCTTTTGTTGGCATAACTATTTCAAACAAACGCTTTACAATGGTTCCAACACCGTTAAAATGCCCATCTCTAAACTTACCTTCCATTTGATGTTCTAATCCTTCAAAACTGAATAGTTGAGATTTAATATTATTCAAATAAATTTCTTGGGCCGAAGGTACAAATACTAAATCGCAATATACTGATTTTAAAAGAGATAAATCTTTATCTATTGTTTTAGGATAGTTTACTAAATCTTCCTCTTTATCAAATTGAGTAGGGTTTACAAAAATACTGACAACAACAATGTCATTTTCTTTTCTAGCTTGATTCACAAGTGATAGATGTCCTTCATGCAAAGCACCCATAGTAGGAACAAAACCTACTGTTGTCCCTTTCTTTAATGACCTTAATTTTTGTTGTACCGATTTTATTTTAGCAAAAACTAACATAACGATTTGTTAATAAACGTTAAAAGCGTGCAAACTTACATTTTTCAAGCCAAAATCTACATAAATTTTCGTAATTTTGCATCATCTTTAAAATATAGAGTTGGATTATGAAAGATAAGAGAGTATTGATTGTTTCCTCGGAAGTAGTGCCGTATTTACCTGAAAATGAGCTATCAACCACTTCATTTGAAGCTGCAAAAATGATTCATGGCAAGGGAGGTCAAACAAGAATTTTTATGCCTCGCTACGGTTTAATAAATGAGAGAAGGCATCAATTACACGAAGTTATTCGCTTATCAGGTATGAATTTGGTTATTAATGACATGGATATGCCTTTAATAATTAAAGTTGCTTCAATTCCAAAAGAAAGAATGCAAGTTTACTTTATTGATAACGATGAATATTTTAAAAGAAAAGCATTGTATACCGATGAAGACAATAATATGTTTGAAGACAATGATGAAAGAGCTATTTTCTTTGCAAAAGGAGTTGTAGAAACTGTTAAAAAACTAAATTGGGCACCAGATGTTATTCATGTTCACGGTTGGATGGCTTCACTTTTACCACTTTACATAAAGGAATATTATAAAGATGATCCGTTATTTACCAACAGTAAAATTATTACATCATTATATAATAATGGCTTTGAAGGAACGCTAAGTAGTGAATTCATTAATAAAGTGAAATTTGACAATATTGATGACTCAAAAATAGAAAACATATCAAATCCAAACTATACAAATATTTTAATTAACGCCATTGAAAATTCTGACGGAATCATAAAAGCAAGTGATAAATTGCCCAGTGAGTTAGAAGAGTCGATTAAGTCAACAGATAAACCTGTTTTAAACTTCTCAACTCCAGAAGAATTTGCAAATGATTACGTTGATTTTTACTTAAATAAAGTTTTATAGTTCAATCAAATTAAATATATCATATGACAACTAAAGTTGTAAATGCTCTTAAATATTTAGGGCTTGTTTGCCTTATTCTTTTTATAAGTTCTTCTTGTGAAAAAGAAATGGATAATATTGGTGTAAACCTTATTGAAAACGGTACGTTTAACGCTAATAGTGAATCCTATGAAGTACTTTCTAATACAATTAATGTAGAAAAAGTTCCTTCTTCAGGTGCTGGTCAATACTTATTAGGAACCTATTCAAATAATGATTTTGGAAAATTAAAGGCTTCATTTGTTTCTCAACTCTCTCTTCCAGCAACAGGTGACGATTATAATTATGGAGAAAATGCTAGTATTGACTCTGTTCTAATTACTATTCCTTACCAAGTTACTAAAGAAGAAAATTATTCCGATGGAAAACCTAAATTTTCAATAGATTCAGTTTTCGGTAATCCTGATGTTGAATTTAAAGTTGGAATATATGAGCTAAAAACATTTTTAAATACGTTAGACCCACAAGATCCAACTAAAAACAACATTTATTATTCCGATAAAGAATTTCAAAAATCAGATTCACCATTGTTTTTAGGAAACTTTAAAGTAAATGAGAACGATACGGTGTCTTACATTTCTCGTTATGAATTGGACGGTGTTAAATACGACACCGACACAATAAAAGAGGCTGATGTAACACCAACAATGAAATTTCCATTAAACAAAGAATTGGTAAAACAATTATTCGTTGATACAGCTGGAAATGCGGATTTTGCGGATTTTGAAAGTTTTAGTCGTTATTTTAGAGGCTTGTATATTGAAGCTTCTGAAGTATCAAGCGAATCGGCTCATTTAATATCATTAAGTGTGGCCAATTCAAAAATGACTATTTATTATTCTAAAGATGAAGAAAATGTAAGAACAAAACATGCATTTACATTTTTATTCGGAAACATAAAATCAAATATTTTAGAACGCGATTATACAAATTCTAATTTTGAACAAAATAATTCAAACAATCGATTATTTGTACAAGGAGCTGCAGGTTCTGAAGCTAGTATTTCACTTTTTAACAACAACGAATTAGATGAAATTAGAACAAAAAACTGGCTAATTAACGATGCAAATTTAACTTTGTATATAGATCAAAGCGCTTCTTCCGATATTTTACCCCAACAATTATTCATTTACAATATGGAAGAAAATCTTCAAATAAAAGATATGATTTCAGAAGGTTTAGCTATGGTTGGTGGAGATTTAAAAAGAGATGATGACGGAAATCCAGAAAAATATGTTTTTAAAATTACCGATTACATTTCCGATTTAGTAAAATCTGATAATTCGGCTGACTTGATTAATCTTGGAATTCGAGTTTACAATCCATCAGATGCTCCAACAGCAATTTCCGATGTAACTATGAGGCAGTTTAGTTGGAATCCTAAAGGCGTGGTTCTTTACAACCACAATACAAGTAATCTTGATAAAAGAGTTCAATTAAATATTTCTTTTACAGAGTTAAATAACTAAAATTTACCTTTTATGTGTGGTATTACTGGCTACCTAGGCTTTAGGGAAGCATACCCTATTGTTATAAATGGCTTACAGCGATTAGAATATCGTGGATACGATAGCGCTGGTGTTGTTATTACAAATTCAAAAAAGGAAACCAACCTATACAAAACCAAAGGGAAAGTTGCCGATTTAAGAAGTATTGTTGAAAAAAATGATGCAACAGGAAATTTGGCTTTGGGACATACTCGATGGGCAACTCATGGTGAACCAAATGACATAAACTCACATCCGCATACTTCAAATTCAGGTAAATTAGTCATAATTCACAATGGAATTATAGAAAATTATGATAGTATAAAAAAAGAACTTACAAGTAGAGGTTACACTTTTAAAAGTGACACAGATACCGAAGTTCTAATTAATTTAATTGAAGAAGTTCAAAAACAAAACAATTACAAATTAGGTAAAGCCGTACAAATGGCGCTCACAAACGTTGTTGGTGCGTATGCAATAGCAGTGTATGCGATTGATAAACCTGATGAAATTATAGCGGCACGACTTGGGAGTCCGCTTACCATTGGAATTGGTGAAGACAATAAGGAATTTTTTGTAGCGTCAGATGCCTCTCCTTTTATAGAATATACTAAAAATGCTATTTATTTAGATGACGAAGAATTAGCCATTATTAAATTAGGTAGAAACATTAGAATTAGAAAAATATACGATGACTCATTTGTTGAACCGACGATAAATGCCCTTAAATTAAATTTAGAACAGATTGAAAAAGGTGGATTTGAACATTTTATGTTGAAAGAAATTCACGAACAACCACACGCCATATCAAATACCTACAGAGGTCGTTTACTTGCCGATAAAGGCATTATAAAAATGGGAAGTATTGATAATAATATAGCCAAATTTTTAAACGCAAAAAGAATTATTATTGTTGCTTGTGGAACTTCATGGCACGCTGGCTTGGTTGGTGAATATTTGTTTGAAGATTTAGCTCGTATTCCTGTTGAAGTTGAATATGCCTCTGAATTTAGATATAGAAATCCAATAATTAACAAAAATGACATTGTTATTGCTATATCTCAATCAGGTGAAACTGCCGATACTTTGGCTGCCATTAAATTAGCAAAGTCTAAAGGCGCTTTTGTTTTTGGAATTTGCAACGTGGTAGGTTCGTCTATTGCTAGAGAAACCGATTCTGGTGCATATACACACGCAGGTCCAGAAATTGGTGTAGCTTCTACAAAAGCTTTTACAACACAAATTACTGTGCTAGCCTTAATAGCTTTAAAACTTGGTAATTTAAACGGAGAATTGTCCAATTCTGCTTTTCAAGATTATTTATACAAATTGCAATTAATTCCTAAAAAAATTGAAAACTTACTTTCAATAAATTCTAAAATTGAAGAAATAGCAGCCATTTATAAAGATGCTCCAAATTGCTTGTATTTGGGTAGAGGCTTTAATTTTCCAGTTGCATTAGAAGGGGCTTTAAAATTGAAAGAAATCTCTTATATCCACGCAGAAGGTTATCCTGCAGCGGAAATGAAACACGGCCCTATTGCTTTAATTGACGAGTCGATGCCAGTTGTTGTTATAGCCACTAAAAAAGGACATTACGAAAAAGTGGTGAGTAATATTCAGGAAATAAAATCACGTAAAGGAAAAATCATTGCCATTGTAACCGAAGGTGACACAACAGTAAAAGATATTGCCGACCATATTATTGAAATCCCAGACACAGAAGAAGCCTTATCTCCTTTGCTAACTACCATTCCATTACAATTATTATCGTATCACATCGCTGTAATGAGAGGTTGTAATGTAGATCAGCCAAGAAATTTAGCAAAATCTGTTACGGTGGAATAATCGCCTTGGCTATCCCTTATTTTTTCGAATTGTTATTGTCTTTTATACAATTCCAAAACCTTATTAAAGTCTATTGA
>Ga0209121_10001159_pt1 | contig 27559 bp, 32 predicted proteins | sample Cruoilmetagenom3_FD_187292 | JGI IMG/M metagenome (GOLD analysis project Ga0209121, IMG submission 187292) | Oil polluted marine microbial communities from Coal Oil Point, Santa Barbara, California, USA - Sample 3 (SPAdes) (version 2) | ecosystem: Environmental > Aquatic > Marine > Oil seeps ...
GCGCGGAACGCGGACAAGGTGCAGGCTTTGGCGGCTGAAAAGGGCGTGGCGGGGTATGCGCTGGATGTGGCGGATGCGGATGCTATCACGCGGGTTTGTGCACAAGTGGAGCAGGATCACGGGCCGCTTTGGGGGCTGGTGAACAATGCCGGCATCTGGCTGGAGGGGGATTTTGACGCGTATGCGGCTGACGACATCAAGGCGGTGATGGACACCAATACGATGGGCACGATTAATTTGACGCATACGGTGCTGCCCGGAATGTTGGCGCGTGGGCGGGGATCGGTGTTGAACGTGGTGTCCACTGCGGCACTTTATGCGCGCAAATCGATAAGCGTTTATGCCGCCAGCAAATGGGCCATTCGCGGATTTACCGGATGCCTTGAGGCTGAATGCGCGCCCAAAGGCGTGCGGGTGATGGGATTTTATCCGGGCAAGATTGCTTCCAACATGTATGAAACGGCCGGGGTGGAGCGTGACTTGGAAGTTGCCATGACGCCGACGCAGGCTGCTGATATGATGGTGACTATGCTAAGTGATGAAAGCATGGTTTGGTCGCAGGTTAGCGGACGTGCGCTGAAAGACTATGTGTGAATCAATTGCAGGACAACAAGAAAGCGCAGAGCGTGTTGTTCGGGCAAAAGGCGCGTTAGCAGGCGGGGGTGGTGGGTGAATCACCCACCCTACGAGATGAGGCTGCAGATGAACTTTGGGAGGGTTTCGCTAAGGTCTTTGTGGCTCGCAATCTTTAGGCTGCGCTTGTAATAGCGACCGACCTCATGCCCCAACCCGATTGCCGAGATTTCTATTTCATCGCCGGTTTCCAATTCGGAAATAACTTTGCGTACATGGTCTTCCAAAATTCTCGGGTGGTTCGCGGCAAGTGTGGAATCGTCAACGGGCGCACCATCAGATACGACTACCAGAATTTTCCGGCCTTCCGGACGTGCGCGCAACCGTTCAGCGGCCCACAGGATGGCCTCTCCATCAACGTTTTCTTTCAGAAGATCACCACGTAGCATGTTATATATGGATGGCGGTGCGCCTTTTTGTGTACTATCGGCGGTGCGATAAACAACATGAAGCAAGTCGCACAAACGCCCGGGGAATGGCTCGCGATACTGAGCCAGCCAGGCCTTGCGGGATTCCCCCCCTCTCCATGAGCTGGTGGTAAATCCAAGAATTTCGAAGCTCACCCCCATTTGCGACCAAAAGTCAGCTGTGATTTCCGTCAAAGCGCATGCATATGTTGCAACCGTTCCACGCATGGAGCCGGAATGGTCAAGAAGCAGGGAAATAACTACATCGTCGGGTGTTGAGGATTCTGTGATAGCCGCAGCCTCCAGAACTTGGTGCATAGCGGCACGAGCATCGGCCTTCCACGGGGCGGACTCCTTTTTATAATCCTTAACCGTCTGCGCCCATTTGAGCTTATCCCCGTCACCGATTGCATCATCTAGCTGGCTTGCGTCCACTTCGATATCAAACTCTGTGGTGAAGATGGTGTAACGATTTAGGTGCTCTTTTAGACGTACGAACAATTCCGAAGTGTATTTCCACATATCCCGCCCTCTTCTTTTGCAGCACGCTAGCGTGATTTCGCCAGCGTGCCAACTTTAGAGTTCGGGAGTAGTGGGTGTATCACCCACCCTACAGTTCGAGTGACAACACTTGCTGTACAGCCTCGGCCGCCTCGGCGCCTTTTTGCACAAAATGGCCTGTATAAAACTCAACATGCTCGGCATTTGCGTGGAAATGATGCGGGGTGAGCGAGACCGAGAACATCGGCACGTCCGTTTCCAGTTGCGCTGACATCAAGCCATCCACAACCGCGCTGGCCACGAAGTCATGACGATATATACCGCCATCCACAACCAGCGCCGCCGCTACCACGGCGTCATAGCCTTTTTGGGCCAGACGTTTGGCCAGCAGCGGCATTTCGAACGCGCCGGGGACGGTGTAACTGGTCACCTCGTAGCCCGCTTTGTCCGCTTCGAGTTGTTCTAAAAAACCCTTGTAGGCCTGATCCACAATATCGGAATGCCAGCCTGCCTTGATAAAGGCGATCTTCGGGGTGAGTGTCATTTTAAGCTCCTTATATCAGACACCAACCCAGAGCATCGAAAAAGGAGCACAAGCATACGCCTGAACCCTATTCTCTTCCATCCGGACTTTAACCGTCGGCTCTGGAATTCCACCAGTATCTGCTGACACCCCTTATGAATATCGCGCATCTTGATCCGAAAACCGGTACCCACTTTTCGGGATGCACTTACGAGGCCGCTCGCGGGCTATAACCGCCGGTGGGGAATTACACCCCGCCCTGAGAATTATTACCGGATGATTCCGGTAAAGGGGAATGTGGGGGATTGGGGGCGGGAGCGCAAGGGGGGGGGCAATTACAGTTATGGCAAGTTGGTAGATATCAATGCAGCGACGCCTCCACCAACTGCTGACGCAATTGCTACTATTATAGTGAATGACCGGTCATTTTTTTCCGCTATTAGTTCAAGTTTAGTTTCGATAGCTTGAACTCTCTGCATAAGATCAGAAATATCTCTCCAGCTAACACCGTCATCCGATATCTGTTCAGTTTTGTGGACAAGGGTGTCTGATGGCAATGCGCCGTTAGAATCGGTTTGTCTAGTTTCATTCATTGGACGGCTCCAATGTCATGTTTTTCGATGAAGTACGCATTTAACTTATCTAACTCGGCTTTTTGCAATGGACCGCGGCCAACTACAACTAGCTCAAAGAGCTTATAAGAAGACGGATAGGATCCATCAAAAGCAGCTCCGATTGTTTGTAATCCGCACTCAAACGTTCCTGAAAAGTTTCCCTTGACCGATTCTTCAATAATTTGATCGCTACCAAAGCTAACCTGAAGCGCCACTTCGCTATTGGCGCCGTCTGCTGAGGTACCTGTGATGAAGACCTGAACCTTTAGGATATCTTTTTTGAAAGCGAATACTTCTGGCTTCAAACTCTTGGTGTGGAATTCTTTGCCATCAAGGTCTCGAATACAGAGTGAAAGGTGATCGTTTTTATTCAATTCCAACGTAAATTTAGGAGAGTTTTGCTTTGGACAGCCTATCTCCACTATAACTTTCCGCCGTGGCAAACTATTTGGCCTTATTTCAACAACCGCATTCCAAGATATACCATTTGCCAAATCAAAAGGTAACTTTCCAGACATATTGCTCACGTATTAATCTCCAACAATCAAATTACATTCGCCGGATTATGATACACTAAAGAGTAACAGCAAGAAAGCTTCATGTAATTTCCGCGCTGTGAGGGGAAAATCAATATAGCTTACCCGCCATATCCTGTATACAAAGCACAAAACCGCCAACCTCGGAGCCACCCTCATGACCCAAACCCTGACTATCACCCGCCCTGATGACTGGCACCTCCACCTTCGCGACGGGGCGATGTTGGTAGGCGTGTTGCCAGAGACCGCGCGGGATTTCGGTCGGGCTATTGTTATGCCTAACCTTGTGCCGCCTGTCGTCACGGGGGCGCAGGCCGAGGCGTATCGGGGGCGGATTATGGCCGCGATGCCTGACGGGTCCGATTTCACACCGCTAATGACGTTGTATCTGACAGAAACTACGGACGCCGACGATGTGGCGGCGGCGCATGCCTCGGGGTTGATTACGGCGGTGAAACTGTATCCGGCGGGGGCGACGACGAATTCGGACTCCGGCGTGGCGAATTTTGATCGGGTGCAGGGCGTGTTGGAACGCATGGCCGAGATTGGCTTGCCGCTGTGTGTCCACGGCGAAGTGACCGACCCGAGCGTGGATATATTTGACCGCGAGGCGGTGTTTATTGACCGGGTGTTGGACCCTCTGCGGCGTCGGGTGCCGGAATTGAAGGTGGTGATGGAACATATTACCACGGCTGATGGCGTGGCCTATGTGATGTCACAGGATGAACGCCTTGGCGCGACGATCACGACGCATCATCTGATTATTAATCGCAACGACCTGCTGGTTGGCGGTATCAAGCCGCATTACTATTGCCTGCCCATCGCCAAGCGCGAGGAACATCGGGTGGCGTTGCTTGACGCAGCAACATCGGGCGATAAACGGTTCTTCCTTGGCACGGATAGCGCGCCGCATTCGGACCCGAATAAGGAAAGCGCTTGTGGTTGCGCAGGGGTGTTTTCCGCCACCAACACCATGTCTTGCCTAGCACATGTTTTTGAAAGCGCGAACGCGCTGGATAAGTTGGAGGGGTTCGCATCCCTTAACGGCCCGTCGTTCTACGGGCTAGCCCCGAACGGTGGCAAGGTAACGTTAACCAAACAGGCTGCCCCCGTCGCCTTCCCTGAAAAAATCCCTACCGGCGCGGGCGATGTAACCGTCTTTGACCCCGGCTTCCCATTGCATTGGACAACATCATGACATCTTTTATCGACCGCAAAGAAATGGCCCGTCTGACGGCGCGGATGCTGCTGGAAATCAAGGCTGTGAATTTCGAGGTGGAGAATCCGTATAAGCTGGCCTCGGGGCTGATCTCGCCTAGCTATATCGATTGCCGCGAGATTATTTCGTACCTCAGTGCGCGGGGCGCGATGATGGATTTCCTGACCGCAACGGTACAGCGCGACGTGGGTTTCGAGGCGTTTGATAGCGTGGCGGGTGGCGAAACCGGCGGCATCCCCTATGGTGCATGGATGGCGGATCGCATGGGCTTGCCGATGCAATATGTGCGTAAGAAGCCGAAAGGGTACGGCAAGAACAGTCAAGTTGAGGGTGTGCTGAAGGAAGGCCAGCGCGTGCTGCTGGCCGAGGATATGACGACGGACGGCGGATCGAAGATCAAGTTCGTGCAGGCCATTCGCGATGCGGGTGGGGTTTGCAACCACACGGCATTGATTTTCTTCTACGATATTTTCCCGAATACACGCGAGAATTTGGCCGAGCACGGCATCACCCTGCACTATCTGGCAACATGGCATGACGTTTTGGCCGAAGCCAAGGCGGGTAATTATTTTGACGTGAAGACGCTGGACGAGGTTGAGAAGTTCTTCGCCGATCCGCTGGGGTGGTCTTTGGCACACGGCGGAATTGGCGAGGTTAGCAAGTAGTTCACACATTCAGGGCGTGCCATTATGATATAAACTAGGAGTAGATATGAGCACAGAAACAATTAACAATCTAAACTCTGCAAATGTACTCGGCTACTATGAAAGCATCCGGTCGGTTTTCTACGTAAAGCTTGGCGTCTTGGGCTTCTTTGAAGCAGGTAATATTACGGAACATCAAACCATTTCGAACGCAGCGTCCGAAATGGCGCTAGCATTAGGAATGAATTTCGATGCAGCCGTCTTGGGGAATATTTCCGAAGAAGTGGTGGATAACCTAAAGGAAGATGCCATAACTGCATTGATTGTATCCAGTTGGAACGTATTTGAACAGGTTATCAAGGACCTTGCCTCTCCTGGCTATGCATCATCTTCAGTTAAACTTAATGCAGATTTTTATAAAAAAATTTTTGGGTATACGCAGCCGGAAATTGCCGAGATTGAGTTTTTTTACCATTTGAGAAACGCCATTGCGCACTACAATGGAACTTACCATGCCTACAAAATGGTTGATGTTTCTTACAATAATCGCAAATTCAAATCCGACGGCCATATTGGTGAGAAGATAGAGGTCGACTTTCCTTTGGCCTTTTCTATATCAAACGATCTCGAAAAATATGCGATGCAAGCGTGGAGTGCAGCAGCCCAACCGGCAGGACGGAGTTAAACCCTACCCGGCCGTTGCCCGTAACAACCGTTTGCGGCTGGCCGGAATGCCTTTGATTTCCAACCCCGTGAACACATGCAGCGTGTTCAGATCATTGTCGACCACCGCGTGATCAGACACCCAACCGCCCATCAATAGGTAAGTGCGCAGCAAAGGGGGCATGCGTTTTTGGGCGGTTTTCGGGTTGGGTTTGAGCAGTTTTAGCTTCCGGGCAAACTGGAACACCTTCGGCGCTTTGATTTTTGGCAGCCAGCATTTGGGCGCGAGGTGACGCTCTTTCAGAAGCGCGAATGCGTCGGTGTATTCCTCGGAATCCGTGCCCGCGAAGCTGGAGCAACCGAACAGGAGTTCAACATCGTTGTCATCCACAAAACGGGTCATAGCAGACCATGCCACGCGCAGGATATCGGGATCATTATAGGTGGGGTCTATACAAAAACGCCCCATCTCGACGATCATGCCTTTGATATCGTGCAGACTTTCCAGATCGTAAAACTGGGCGGAGTAGGATTTGTCAATCTCGGCACCATTCGCCAATGGTAGCAGGCGGAAGGTGCAAACAAGGCGACCGGTATCGGATTCCTCGACCAATATGTGGTTGCAGATGGGGTCAAAAGCGTCGATGTCGGAGCCGTCCCCTTCGCCGCGGAAAGTTTTGAAGCGTAGGGCTTGGGCGGATTTAACATCCGCGTCCGTTTCAGCAAAACGTGCAGTGTAGTGTCCAGCCATGTTGCCTCCTGTTATTCCTGCGCCACCTTGAAACCGGTAAGGAATGGCGTTTATGTTTGACCTGAATTTACGCAGTTCACGCGAGAAATAAAAGAGAGGTTCGCGAAAATCATCACGACAGGTGCCAAATGCCAAAAACCAGGTTCAAATCGGCGAGTTGCCCAACGCTGAACATTACCCCACAGGATTAAAGGAACGATTCAGCGCTAAAGTTGCCGACGTTACCCAGCATCTGTTGCCAGAAGGATAGCGACTGACCACCGGTCACTGTTTCGCCCGTATTCAGATCAACAACGATGCCGTTTTCCAGACCATAGGTGTTCACAGCGGCCACGCGGCCTGCACCATTGAAACTGATGGCTAGTATTTGACGGTCGGTTATTTTAGGGGGGAAGAACGCGAAGGTGCGGACAGTATAAGACACATAGTACCACGAATTGTCGCCCTCAACGCCTTTGCTGATGGGTTCACCGAGAAGCTCAAGAACCGACGCTTTGGTATCGGAACCAACGGCGAGGGTTGATACATCGGCCGAAACTGGCGAATATCCGTGGGTGTTAACGATAGGCGAACAACCGCTGGCGACCAAAACACCGCCAAATGCAGCGGCCAAAACTGTTTTCTGAAACTTATTGCCTGACATTTTTGCCCTCGCTTAAATACCGAATACTCTTGCTCGCGCCCTTTGTGCGTGATCTAAACCACGAATCTTGGCGCACCTTGCGCTACAATCCCCTTTTCGGCATGATATGACAATGGCAGAAACGATCAAAACACAAAACCCCACCCCCGAATTCTCGCGAATCCTCAAAGTATCTACGTTGAACAATACGACGGATTTTGAGTTCGAGGAGGTTCCATCGGATAATGAGACCGACGCAATGGCCGCACTCTTTGATGTGGTCTCCATCCGCAAGATGCGGTTTGTGGGGCGAATTTCGCCGTTTGAAGACGTAGGCTGGTTGCTGGAAGGCCAACTAGGCGCGACAGTCTCGCAGAACTGCGTTGTGACGCTGGAGAGGGTCCGCACGCGAATTGATCTGGACGTTCGGCGTATATTCACGACCATGCCGGAGCCTGACGAAAACGAAATCACGCTGGATGTGTCGGACAACGACGAATTGGAGCCGCTGGGCAAGGAAATCGACCTGGGCCTGGTAGCCATGGAGACACTGGCACTGACGATTCCCGAATACCCGCGCGTTGAGGGGGCCGAGTTGCCGGAGAGCCGTTTTTCACCCCCCGATGCGAGCGATATAGAGGAAGAAGCCCCTAAACCCTTCGCTGGCCTAGCTGCATTGAAGGAAAAACTGTCGAATCCTGATGAATAAGGGCAGAAAGTCCTTGCGGTTTTTCTAATTTGCAGTATTTATCCGGCTTCGTTTCCTGTTCAGGTTTGCGCGCTCTCGCATAGTAATTATGTAGGACATGTAGACGCTGAATGCCGGGGTTAGCCCCCACATAAGAATTAGAGGTCCGTTATGGCTGTACCTAAGAGTAAGATCACACGTATGAAACGTGGCATGCGTCGTTCACATGATGCACTAACTGCATTCAACCCGAACGAGTGTTCAAACTGTGGCGAATTAAAACGCCCACACCACGTTTGCAGTGCCTGTGGTCACTATGCAGAGCGTGAAGTCGTTGCTATAGTCGAAGAGAACTTCGACGAAGACGCGGCTTAAACAATTAAAGGTTAGTCCGGTATGACCATAGATGAGGACCGGACTAATTTTTCCCCAGACACGGTTGTGGTTTCAATCGATGCAATGGGGGGGGACAGTGGCGTAGAGGCCATTATTGGTGGCATGGAAATATCCGCCAAGGTAAATCCGGACATATATTTTATTGTTCATGGTGATTCGGCCCAAATCAATGCGCTTTTAAGAAACAAGCCCGAATTAGCTTCACGTGTTGATGTACGCCACGCCGAAAAAGTCATATCCATGGATGAAAAACCTTCGCGTGCCCTTAGAGGGGGCAAGGGTTCCAGCATGTGGAATGCATTGCAAAGCGTCGAAAAAGGCGAGGCTGCGGTTGCGGTTTCTTGCGGGAACACGGGGGCATTGATGGCGATCGCTATGCTGCGCCTTCGAAAGTTGCCCGGGGTTAATCGACCTGCCATCGCCGCGCTTTGGCCCTCGCGCAACCCTTCGGGATATAATGTAATGCTGGACATGGGCGCCGACCTTAAAGCCGACGCCCAGGATTTGCTGCAATATGCAATCATGGGCGCAAGCTATGCCCGCAACGGTCTAGGGCTGGAGATGCCGCGTGTCGGATTGCTGAACATTGGCACCGAGGATCATAAAGGCCGCCCCGAATTGAAAGAAGCCGCGAAGTTGATCGAGACCTCGCAGGAATCTTACGGAATAGATTATATCGGGTTTGTTGAGGGCAGTGACCTGCCCTCGAAGCGAGTCGACATTATTGTCACAGACGGCTTCACCGGCAATGTTGCGCTGAAGGCAAGTGAAGGCACGGCAAAATTGTTTGGCGAATTCCTGCGTGATGCGTTTACCCATACACCAATGGCGAAAGTTGCGGCGATATTTGCCAGCGCCTCGCTTAAGCGGCTGAAAGACCGGGTTGATCCACGCCATGTAAACGGCGGTGTATTTCTAGGCCTGAACGGGACGGTCATAAAATCCCACGGCAGCGCTGATGCGATTAGCGTTTCAGCCGCGATAAAGCTGGCGTTTACGCTGGCGCAAAGCGGGTTCTCGGAAAAACTGGCGGCACGGATTGCATCCGCGGCAGCGGTCACCAAGAACTCAACATCAGAAACAGACGAGGCGTAAACCATGGGCGTAATCCGCGCGGTAGTAAAAGGCTGCGGCCATTACCTTCCTGAAAGGGTTGTGGAGAACGAAGAGTTTACCAAAACGCTTGATACGTCTGACGAGTGGATTCGCTCGCGCTCGGGAATCGAGCGGCGGCATTTCGCTGCTGACGATCAAAAGACATCTGATTTGGCCTTTGAAGCGGCCACCATGGCATTGAAAAATGCCGGAATGACTGGTGCTGATCTGGATGCCATCGTATTGGCGACAACAACACCGGACCAGACATTTCCGTCAACAGCTACGCGTTTGCAGTACGCCATCGGTATGACTGGTGGATTCGCATTTGATATTCAGGCGGTCTGCGCCGGATTTATCTATGCACTGGCCAACGCGACGGCGTTGATAGAATCGGGTCACGCCAAGACGGTAATGGTTGTCGGGGCCGAGACATTCTCGCGTATCATCGACTTCACGGACCGTGCCACCTGCGTACTGTTTGGCGACGGTGCTGGCGCGGTTATCCTTCAGGCGGAGGAAAGCGATGGCACGAGTGAAGATCGTGGAGTTTTGTCCACGGAACTGAATTCTGACGGTAAATATAACGATCTGCTTTATGTGGATGGTGGCGTTTCTTCGACCCAGTCAACTGGCCTTGTTCGCATGCAGGGGCAGGAGGTTTTCAAACATGCTGTTTCCAAACTGGCCTCTAGCGGCGAGAAAGCGTTGGAGCTTGCCGGGTTAAGTGCAACGGATATTGACTGGATTGTTCCCCATCAGGCCAACCTGCGAATAATCAAACGCACAGCCCAAAAGATGGGTGTTTCGATGGATAACGTAGTGGTCACCGTGCAGGATCACGGCAACACTTCGGCAGCCTCTATCCCCTTGGCCTTGTCTGTTGCCGTAGAAAGAGGGCAGATTAAAAAGGGGGATCTTTTGCTTCTGGAAGCCATCGGCGGAGGCCTCGCTTGGGGGGCTGCTGCGGTTCGTTGGTAACAATCTGTTAAGGCATTGTTATTGACTTTGAATCCCGAAATCCAATATCCTGAAGAAAATATAGGATAGGAATGTATTATGAGCGAATCTACTTTAACACGCATGGATTTAAGCGAAGCTGTATTCCGCGAGGTCGGACTGTCAAGAAACGAGTCAGCCGATTTGGTTGAATCCGTGCTTGACCATGTTTCCGACGCGCTAGTGGCAGGTGAAAGCGTCAAGATTTCTTCTTTCGGTACATTTTCCGTGCGCTCCAAGAACGAACGCATCGGACGCAATCCTAAAACCGGCGAAGAGGTGCCAATCGCGCCGCGCCGTGTCCTGACGTTCCGCCCCTCGCACCTGATGAAAGATCGCGTGGACAGCGGCAACAAGAAATAGGCTGTAGCCATGCAAAAATCCCCTTCAGCATTTCGCACCATCAGTGAGGTAAGCGAAATCTTGGGGGTTCCCGCACATGTGTTGCGGTTTTGGGAAAGCAAGTTCACCCAGATAAAGCCTGTAAAACGTGGCGGCGGGCGACGGTATTACCGCCCCGAGGACGTCGGGCTGATCCGCACCATTCAACATCTGTTGCACGAGCAAGGCATGACCATCAAAGGCGCACAGAAAGTTTTACGCGAACGTGGCGTTAAAGCGATTGTCGCGATGGGACAGGATTTGCTGGATAATGGACCCGCGCCGGAAGTTGTCGAGACGACACAGAAACCCGCTGTTGCCCCCCCTAACCCGCGAAACTCACATCTTGAAACGATATATTCGCAGCTTCTGGCGATGCGGAAATCCATTCAAGCCCAAATCGCGGAACTCGCCTGAATGCCCCTGTCTTTCCCGCTTGCCACCGAAGTTTTGATCGCTATAACAGCCCTCAGTCGGGCTATGGCGCAGTCTGGTAGCGCGTCCGTCTGGGGGACGGAAGGTCGTGAGTTCGAATCTCGCTAGCCCGACCATTTTCAAAACGCTGGCGTTCGCGCTGGCGTTTTTGTTTTTCAGGATGATGATATGAGTACTTCCCAGCAAGGTGTCCTTCCAAGCCAAACGATCCGGCAGATGTTGTCCGACGGGCGCATCACCGTGACTGAACCTGTGCCAGAGGGGCAAATTCAGCCCGCCAGTCTGGACCTGCGGTTGGGGAATGTGGCCTACCGTGTACGGGCGTCTTTCTTGCCAGGCGGAGGAAATACGGTTGCCGAGCGGTTGGCCGATTTCGAGATGCACCAAGTGGATTTATCGGGCGATGCCGTGTTGGAGAAAGGCTGTGTTTACGTTGTGCCGTTGATGGAAGGGTTGAACCTGCCGGTCGATATTAACGCCGTGGCCAACGCCAAAAGCTCCACCGGTCGTCTGGATTTGTTTACCCGCCTTATCACCGATAATGGCACCGAGTTTGACCGTGTAGAGGCAGGATATTCCGGTCCTCTATACGCCGAAATCTCGCCCCGTTCGTTCTCGGTTCTGTTGCGCCCAGGGATGCGTTTGAACCAGATCCGGTTTCGTCAGGGTCAGGTCGTTCTATCAGATGATGAATTACGCACGATGGATGCCCAACAAGCCCTTGTTGATAGCGAGGCGCATATCGATCACGGGTTGGGCTTTTCGGTTGATCTGACACCGCGTGAAGACGGTGTGGTTGGGTATCGGGCCAAGCCGCACACGGGGTTGATTGACCTTGATCTTATCGCCCATTACCCACAGGCGGAGTTCTGGGAGCCTGTGTTCGCGCCTGAAGGCCGGATCATCCTTGACCCCGGTGCGTTTTACATTCTGGTCAGCCGCGAGGCCGTCCATGTCCCCCCCGATTGCGCGGCGGAAATGGCACCTTATCTGGCGATGGTCGGCGAATTCCGCGTCCATTATGCCGGGTTCTTCGACCCCGGTTTTGGCCATGAAGCGGCAGGTGGTAAAGGATCGCGCGGGGTGCTTGAAGTACGCTGTCACGAGGCCCCGTTCGCGTTGGAACACGGGCAGATTGTCGGGCGATTGGTCTATGAAAAGATGACCGAGGTGCCGGATATTTTGTATGGCAAGGACATGGGCTCGAACTATCAAGGGCAAGGTTTGAAGTTGTCTAAGCACTTCAAAGCCTAAGGTTATTCGAACATATCGTCCTGATCTCGTTCATCTACATCGCCTTCTTCCACATCGCCAACTGAACCCGGTGGCGGGCGATTATCCAGAATTCCGGCGGCGCGGAGTTCCTTGATGCCCGGTAGGTCGCGGGAAGTTTCAAGGCCGAAGTGATCCAGAAATTCCTGCGTCACGATGAAAGTCACGGGGCGGCCGGGTGACATACGACGGCGACCAAGTTTGATCCAGCCGAGTTCCAGCAGCATATCAAGCGTACCGCGCGACACGGAAACGCCGCGAATTTCTTCGATTTCGGCACGGGTTGTGGGCTGGTGGTAAGCGATAATAGCGAGGGTTTCGACACCGGCGCGGGACAGCTTGCGAGTCTCCACCGTTTCTTTTTGCATCAGGAACCCGAGGTCGGGGGCCGTGCGAAACGCCCAGCCGTCGCCGGCTTTTACAAGATTTACACCTTTGCCGTCGTACCGCTTGCGCAGATACGCCAAGGCTTCGGGAACCTCGCAACCGTGCGGCAGACGATCCGCAATCTGCTTGCTGGTCATCGGTTCGGAGACGGCAAAAAGGATCGCCTCGATCATGCGTTCCTGTTCGGCCATTGGCGGGGCTTCGAACAGGGATTCTATGTTTGACTCGTCGATCGGCTCGGTCATTTAACCGCCAGACTTTTTGCGAAGCATTATAGGCGCGAAGTTTTCAGTTTGCTTCATTTCCAGACGCCCTTCCTTGACCAACTCCAGACTTGCGGCGAACGTAGACGCCGTTGCGGAGCGACGTTTCTTAGGGTCAAGGCGCCATGCTTCGGGCAGGTATTGCGAAAGATCGCCCCATTGAACCGCGTGGCCGATCAGGCCCTTCATACGCTCCAACGCTTGTTCCATCGTATAAACGGCATTGCGTTTCATGTGTAGCGGCTCGAAATCATCGCGGGTTTTGATGCGGGCGTAGGCTTGCATCAAGTCCAGAATGCTTGCGGAATACTTAACTGTGCGTTTGCGCGAAACGACCTCCGTTTGACCCCGCGCAAAGAAATCACGCCCAAGTTGATCGCGTGCCATAAGGCGGGCAGCCGAGCGGCGCATCGCCTCAAGCCTTTCCAGCTGGAAGGCCAAATGTGCGGCCAGTTCTTCGCCCGACGGACCTTCATCATTCGGGTCGGCAGGCAGCAGCAAGCGCGATTTCAGGAAGGCGAGCCACGCAGCCATGACCAGATAATCGGCTGCCAGTTCGATGCGCAGGCGTTTGGCTTCCTCGACAAAGCCGAGGTATTGCTCGGCCAGTTCAAGAATGGAGATTTTTCGCAAGTCAACTTTTTGGGTGCGCGAAAGCGTTAACAGCAGATCGAGCGGCCCCTCAAAGCCGTCAACGTCCACAACCAGCGATTCAGCAACAATACGGGCCTCGACATTGTCAAGGCTGTCTTGATCGGCATCTAGGCCTGCTATGTGGTCGTCGGGCATGTTAACCCTCCTGTTTGTTGGGCGCTCATTGCACCGTCACGGAAATACAATCGATCCCGCGCGCATCAAGGGCAGCACACAGCGCCTGCGTTTGATCCAAGCCGTCAAAACCCGCCGCGCGGAGGCGGTACAATAGACGACCACCGGATTCGATTGGCTCGATATACCGCTGCTTGTTAGTCAGCAAATCGCCATGTTCAGACTGATATTCGACCCAGACATCTCCGGCATCCTCAACGCTGTTGTACGCGCCGAGCTGGATAAGGGCCGCGCCCGGGTCCAGAAGCGGGTTGCCGAACTTCGGTTCGGGGCGAGGCAGGTCAGGCGTTTCGAACGAGGTGTCGCCCTCTTCCGGAGTTAGCTCCTGTAACAAGCCCTCGATTGCGTCGGAAATTGGGTCAGTTTTTTGTAAATTCTCGGGGCGGCGCACCGGTAGGGTCATGCCATCAGGCGCAACAGAAGGTTCGATAACCGGACTGATTTCGACCAGCAGCGTTGCGGCGTCCACAACAATCGGCGTTACGTTTTGTGTTGGCGCCGGTGCAACCGGAACCAAGGCCGACATCGTTTCATCCTCGGTCGTCACGGTTTGCGATGCGGGGGCTAAGGTGGTGTTTGTGTCAACCGCTGTCGGGGTGGTTTCAGCCAGAACTTCGTTAACGGCCAGCCCTTGATTATCAGCCTGCGTGCCTTGCGGATCATCAGGGATGATGCGGGCATTGCCTTCTATTGCGCGAATCACGGGCACATCCGTTGCGTCGCGTTGGCCAAGCAGAAAACCCCAGTAAATGATGCCAACAACAAGACTTATCGATGCCACAGCACCAATCCAGCGCAGGACCACGGCCACAACACCAGTTACCCCAAGCGGGGCGGATTCCTGTGAATCCGATTCGTAATGCGATTCCTGCATCAGGTTACCAGCCTTTCACGCACACTTTATATGGTATGCGTCACTACTCCAACCCCATAATGTGCGAATTCACCGCATCTCTTTTGCCGGGGTCACCCCAAGGATACCAAGACCGGCAGCAATAGCAACGGCTACGGCGCGGATCAGTGCAATACGAGCGAGACTTTGCGCAGGATTGGCCGCTTGGATGAACCGCATCTCGGGTTCAATTTTACCGAGGTGCTGGAGCGCATGGAATTCGGAGGCTAGCTCATAGAGATAGAACGCAATCCGGTGCGGCTCGTGGGTTTTTGCAGCAATTTCCAGCAAGCGTGGCCATTCGGCCAGTTTCTGCACGAGACTTAGTTCCGCAGGGTGTTTTAGCAGGGACATATCCGCTTTTTCCAACGCGTTGTCGCTGACATCAAGCCCAGCCTCACCCGCTTTCGTCAGCACCGAATTCACCCGTGCGTGGGCGTATTGGACGTAGAAAACAGGGTTGTCTTTGGATTGCTCCAACGCTTTGGCGAAATCGAAATCCAGCGGTGCGTCATTTTTACGGGTCAGCATGATGAAACGGGTCACGTCTGCGCCTACCTGTTCAACCACATCGCGTAGCAAAACGAAGTTCCCTGCCCGCTTGGACATTTTGAACGGTTCCCCGTTTTTATACAGCTTCACCAACTGGCAAAGCTTGATATCCAGCGGGACTTTGCTGTCTGACAAGGCCGATACAGCAGCTTTCATACGTTTGACATAACCGCCATGGTCTGCACCTAGAACATCGATCAGCTCGTCGAAACCGCGCTCGACTTTGTCGAAGTGATAAGCAATGTCAGGGGCGAAATAAGTCCAGCCACCGTCGGATTTTTTGACGGGGCGGTCAGCGTCGTCGCCGTATTCTGTGGATTTGAACAATGTTTGTTCGCGGGCTTCCCAATCTTCGGGCAGTTTACCTTTCGGGGGTTCTAGCACGCCTTGATAGATCAGGCCTTTAGCGTCGAGATTATCCAGTGCAGCTTCGATTTTGCCTGTGCCGTAAAGGGATTTTTCGCTAAAGAACACGTCCATAGTCACGCCAATAGCCGCGAGGTCTGTGCGGATGCTATCCATCATCATATCGGTAGAAAATTCGCGCAGGTCTTCCAGCCAAACGCTTTCGGGCTGGTCGATCAGGCTGTCACCGTATTTTTCTTTCAGGGCTTCGCCGACGGGGATCAGATAATCGCCGGGGTATAGGCCTTCAACGATTTCCGGCTCTAGCCCGTGTGCTTCGCGATAGCGCTCATAGGCTGATCGCGCCAACACGTCTACCTGTGTACCGCCGTCATTGATATAATACTCGCGGGTCACATCGTATCCCGCAAATTCGAGTAGACCTGCAAGTGCATCGCCAAATACAGCCCCCCGTGTGTGGCCCACGTGCAATGGGCCTGTCGGGTTTGTCGAGACAAATTCAACGTTCACCTTGCGCCCTACCCCCATGTCGGAGCGGCCAAAATTTGTGCCTTTTACAAGAGCTTCAGAAACAACCGAGAACCACAATGCGGGATCCAGGCGCAAGTTCAAAAAGCCCGGCCCGGCAACGTCGGCTGTCTGCACCCGCGGGTCCTCGGCCAGTTTCACGGCCAAAGCCTCGGCGATATCACGGGGTTTCATCTTGGCTTGTTTGGCCAGAACCATCGCGGCATTGGTTGCCATGTCGCCGTGCAGCGCGTCTCGGGGTGGTTCGACCGCTACGTTTGCGTAGTTCAGGCCGTCGGGCAACACGCCCTCGGCAACCAGCACGTTAAGGTTTTCCAACACGAGGCTTTTGATTTCGGCGAATAGGTTCATTTCTCGACTTCCCAAATAGAATGGGCGCGGCATAGCATAGCTAACCGCGCCCTTCCAGATATCATTGCCCACAAGTGCAGGCAAATTTTGTTTTAGTGCCCCAGAATCTGCGAGAGGAACAACTGTGTACGCTCGGACTGTGGGTTGGTGAAGAACTGTTCCGGTTCATTCTCTTCCACGATCTGCCCCGCATCCATAAAGATCACGCGGTTCGCCACTTTACGGGCAAAGCCCATTTCGTGCGTTACGCAGATCATGGTCATGCCTTCTTCGGCCAGTTCGATCATTGTATCGAGAACCTCGGAAATCATCTCAGGGTCGAGCGCCGATGTTGGTTCATCGAACAGCATGATCCGTGGCTTCATGCAAAGCGAGCGGGCGATCGCCACACGCTGTTGCTGACCACCGGAAAGCTGACCAGGGTACTTGTCCGCCTGCTCGGGGATCTTGACTTTCTCAAGGAAGTGCATCGCCGTTTCTTCGGCTTCCTTCTTGGGAACCTTACGAACCCATATCGGAGCCAGCGTGCAATTTTCCAGGATAGTCAGGTGCGGGAACAGGTTGAAGTGCTGAAAGCACATGCCAACCTCGGAACGAATTTTGTCGATGTTTTTCAGATCCGAGGATAACTCTGTTCCATCAACAATGATGGAGCCTTCCTGATGCACTTCGAGACGATTGATACAGCGGATAAGGGTGGATTTACCCGAACCAGATGGACCACAAACCACGATACGCTCGCCGCGGTTAACCGTTAGGTTGATGTCTTTAAGCACATGGAATGAGCCATACCATTTGTTCATATTCGTGATTTGAATAGCAACCTCGTCAGACACTTGCATATGCGACTGGTCTACTTCACGTTCGATTTCAGTAACCATTTTATTAACTCCTTAAATTCAGTGACCGGTCTGGAGCTTGCGCTCTAGATACATGGAATAACGGGACATGCCGAATGTGAATGTCCAGAATAGAACCGCGATGAAAGCGTACAGCTCCCATACAATTCCGTTCCAGTTCTGATCCGCCAAAATCGCGCGGGACAGACCCATAGGGTCCAACAATCCAACGATCGAAACCAGTGTGGTGTCTTTGAACAGGCCGATGAAGTTACTCACGATGTTCGGGATGGAAATCTTCAGCGCTTGCGGCATGATAACCAGCCGTGTCGCCTTCCAATAATCCAGACCGAGCGCGTCAGCAGCCTCGTATTGCCCTTTTGGCAAGGCCGCCAGGCCCCCACGGATCACCTCGGCCATGTAGGCCGCAGCAAAGAACGTCACCATGATCATAACCCGAAGGACAAGATCGAAGTTGGTACCAGGAGGCAAGAAGTAGTTCAAAAGAACCGATGCCACAAATAACAGGGTAATCAGCGGTACGCCACGAATGAACTCGATAAAGCCCACACAGATTGTTTTTACAATGAACAATGGCGACTGACGGCCAAGGGCCAGCAGAATACCAATAGGCAGAGACAGCGCGATGCCAGTAACGCCGATTGTGATCGAAAGCATAAAGCCACCCATCTGGTCACTGTCGACAGATTCAATGCCAATCGGCGCGATCCCGTTAAGGCCCGCAATAACCGAACCGGAAATCAGCACCCAGTAAAGGATAGGCAAAACACCCGCTGCGATAGTTGCGCCTAGATTGCCGATCACTTTTGGCAACATGGTTAGTGCAAAATACCCGATGACAAAGCCAGCCATTGCTGACAGCGGTAACCAGATAGAACCACCCCACAACAGCCAGAAGCCCAAGAATGGGTAAACCATCGAGAACAACATAATCTTGCGTGGTACGCTTGAGAACAGGATCGGCGATATCGCTACGAACAGCAATACCAAAGCCGAAACCGGGCGCCAGTACAGCTCTTTGGGGTAGAAGCCGAATAGAAGCTGCTGCCAGCGTTCGTGGATCACTGACCAACAAGCCCCTTCGGTGCCTTCGCCGTAAGTTTCGGCTATATGCTCGCGGCAGCCGGCTATGGATGTCGCGTTCCAGCTTGACTGAAAAATCCATGGCAAAACGCCACTCAGGACGTAATACACGGCCAAAACCGACAGGATTGACATGATAATGTTCGGGATTGAAGAAAACAGGTTCTCCATCATCCACTTAAAGATACCCACTTGGGATGCGGGAGGGGGTTTCTCCCCGAGCATCTCGGTGCGGACATAAGATTGAGTAGACATGCTTACCGCTCCCTCATTTTGATTGATTCATTGTACCAGTTCATACCGACTGAAACCGTGATAGAGACGCTTAGATACATAGCCATCAGCAGCAACAAGGCCTCCATCTCGCGACCGGTTTGGTTCAGCGTGATGCCGCCCAAGGTCGCCGTGATGTCCATATAGCCAACCACAATAGCCAACGAAGAGTTTTTCGTCAGGTTCAGATATTGCGAGATCAGCGGCGGAATAATAACCCGCAGCGCTTGCGGCAAAATCACCAAACTCATTGTGCGGTTCGGGCGAAGACCCAACGCAGCAGCGGCTTCGGATTGACCTTTTGAAACGGCCTGAATACCTGCACGAACCGCCTCGGCGATAAACGCGCCGGTATAAAGCGACAGAGCGAGCCACAATGCGATAAGCGAGTTACGCATCTGGTAACCGCCTTTGAAATTGAAGCCTTTGAACACAGGGTATTCCAAGGCTATTGGTTGCCCCATAATGAAAAAGATCAAAATCGTCGGAACGAAGAATATCCCCAGTTTAATCCAGCTATTCGGTAGAATTTCACCAGTCGCGGCTTGGCGTTTCTTGGACCAGCGGCCAAATGCCCATATCCCGACTAATGACAGGATGAATGTTGCTACAACAATCATGGAACCATCGTTGAACAGCGGTTTAGGGAAATAGATACCACGGTTGGTAATCGCAACCGCATCGCCGAAGAGCATGCTTGATGCAGCATCTTCACCCTTGAACGAACGTGGGACGGGTAACGTCTCGATGACGACCGCCATAATCAACACAATCCAAAGCAACACAGGAATGTTGCGGAATGTTTCGATATATACAGTCATAAGCCGCGAGATAATCCAGTTATGGGATAGGCGTGCAACACCGGCAGTAACGCCAATGATTGTTGCCAATACACACCCCATAACGGCCACCAGAATTGTGTTAAGAATACCGACAACGGCGGCACGCCCATGGCTGCTGCGTGAATCGTATTCGATGAGGCGCTGGTTGATGTCATAGCCCGACGGCTCTGACAGGAATCCGAAGCCAAGCTCTTTGTCGAGGGCTTCGAGATTGCTAAGTGTGTTGCTAACCAGCCAAACGGCGGTAAATATCAGTGCGACAAGCGCGACAACCTGAATTGTTATGGATCGATACCGGGTATCATAAATCAGCATACTCAGGCGAAACGCCTTTTTCTCTGCCGTGTGGTCTGCCATAGACATGGCTCCCCCCTCCTATTATGAGCCGAGCCGCGAATTTGTGCGAGGTGGTTGGTCCACCTCTGCCCGCTGGCATCAACTAAAAAACTGTTGGATAATAAAGATGGGGCGCGACAAGTATGCCGCGCCCCAAAATGTCGATCAGATCAACGGAACGGAGGCGAGTAAATCAGGCCGCCGTCTGTCCATAGCGCGTTAACACCACGAGATAGACCGATTGGAGAGTTCTCACCGATGTTGTTGGAGAAGATCTCGCCGTAGTTACCGCCAGCGGAAATAGCATTCACAGCCCAGTCAGATTCCAGACCAAGCATTGCAGCCAACGAACCTTCGGAACCAAGCATACGGTTGATTTCCGGGTTCTCAGTACCTTTTGCCATTTCAGCAACGTTTGCCTGCGTGATGCCCAGCTCTTCAGCTGTGATCAGTGCATTCAAAGTCCAACGAGCAATGTCTGCCCAGTTGTCATCGCCGTGCGCTACTAGAGGACCAAGAGGCTCTTTCGAAATGATCTCAGGAAGTAGCATGTGATCGTCTGGGTTTTCAAACGACATACGCGTGCCAGCCAAAGCCGAACGGTCTGTTGTATATGAATCACACGCACCAGCTAGATACTGCTGCTGAGCTTCTGAATTGCTCTCGATAGGCACAGGCTCATAAGTAATTCCGTTTGTGCGGAAGTAGTCAGCCAAGTTCAACTCAGTAGTTGTACCAGTCTGAATACAAATTGTTGCGCCGTCCATATCAAGAACAGAAGATACGCCTAGAGCAACAGGAACAATAAAGCCCTGGCCGTCGTAGTAGTTCACGCCAACAAATGTCTGCTTCAGGTCAACATCACGGGAGAACGTCCATGTTGTGTTACGGGAAAGCAGATCGATTTCACCCGAAGCCAAAGCAGCAAAACGTGTTTTGGAGCTAAGTGGAACGAATTTAACCGCATCGCCGTCGCCTAGAACTGCTGCTGCAACTGCGCGACAGTAATCAACGTCGAAACCTTGCCAACGGCCGTCTGCGTCCGGGAACGAGAAACCTGGGGAACCTGTGGAAACGCCACATGCCAGTTCGCCTTTTGCTTTAACGTCGTCCAGCGTGCCGGCGGATGCCATGCCTGCTGTTAGACCTACGGCTGCAACTGCGCCGAAAAGTATAGTCTTTTTCATATTTACCTCTTCCTGGTGAATTGCCCGAAAACGTTTCGAGCATGAACCGGTCTTGATAACCGGAGCGATTCTATTGCGCAGCCGAATAGGGCCACAACGCGGACAGTTTGAACAATTCTTAAGCGATAGGTCAAGGGAGGCGCTAAATTAACAGATAGGTCATACTTGCTGTCCTTTGCGGACATTTGCCGTGTAGCAACTATGAACAACCAGAATGCGGCAGCTTGTTTTCTTCCTGAGGCATAGGAAAAGCCCCCACAAGGGGCTGTTTGTGCTGGTAAATGTAAACTACGGATAACATGGCATCGCAGCGCCCACTTCCCGCAAGAGGCTTGCGCCCATATAGGTCAGCAATTGCGCCCTATATGGGACTCCGGTCCATGTGATGTATGCCATCACGATTCGAAATGCATTTGTGATATTTGAAAAAAATTTGCCGATGCCGAAAAATTGCGCAGTTTTAAGTAACGTCGACGGTTTCAAATCTGCGCATGTACGATAGTTTATGCCTGATCCAGCAAATCCATAAGTTTTGCGGCTTTTATGAAATCGGATCGCTTGATTTCAGTGGCGGCACTGGCGGCTTCGTCGATGCCCCACTGCTCTTCTTGCCATGTCTCATCTATTCGTGACAGCGGCCAAACGGCCTCGGGGTTTAGATGTTTGGTGGCTACAGCGAGCCCCAAAACCAGCGAACCGGAAATGGTTATCAGGTCATGTAGCGCAGTCAAACGCCACGGATCGTAGGCAAATACAGCCGCGCGCAACTTGGCTTGATCATCGCTGGGTTGAGGAACGTGCATGACCCCCGTCGTAGCGACCAGTTTAACGTCGTAAGCGTGCAGCATCCAATCCAGCAACGGGTCCCATGCCTTGGCTTGCCGATCAACCAGTTCTTTGGGGCCGTCCGCGCGGTAACAAAGTAAATCCGTCGCACCGTATTCCGCCAGCATTCCAGCCACCGCGCCATGATCGACAACCACCTTGTCGAGCGTCGCATTAGCACAACGTGTCAGATGCATCACGGATGGGTCGATTTTTTCCTCAACAGCATCCCATTCCGCAGCAATCCCTTCGGCAACCGCTTTTGTAGGTGCCAGAAGCGATGCTTTCAATGGGGTTTTGAGTTGCTTATCGTCCAGATATATTCCGTATCCGGCAACCTCGGGACGCACAGACACTTTATTCCAAAACCGCTTTTGTAGGGCTGTGTTCATAATTCCCCCTGCCATATTTTTTCCAGCGTCGCATCCAGTTCCGCATAACTATCGATGACAAAATCCGGCTTGGCCGCCCTGATCCGGTCCAGCGAGTGATAGCCCCAGCTAACCCCGATTGTGGCGAAACCGGCAGCCTTGCCCATAAGAATATCGAATTCCGTGTCGCCAATCATAACCGCATGATCCGCTTCAACGCCCGTATCGCCAAGCGCTTGATGCAACATCGAGGGGTGCGGCTTGGACGGGTGCCCATCCGCCGTTTGATGGGTCACGAAGTACTGGCCGATTCCGTGCGCTTCGTACGCATATTCCAGCCCACGCCGCGCCTTACCTGTCGCCACACCCATTAAGGTTTCGGGCTGCTTATGCAAACGCTCCAACGCCGCCTTTGCACCGGGGTACATCGGAGCCGCAGCCTCGGCGCCACTTTCGGCACGTATTTCGATGAAGTTTTGACGATAAGCGGCCACTCCGGCCGATACTTCTTCGGGGGAAAGGTCGGGGGCGATTGTGGATACAGCCTTATCCAGCGATAACCCGATGATCGCCCGCGTTTGATCCGCACTAGGTGCAGGCATATCCATTTGTCTAAATGCACGCCCCATCACTTCGACTATGACATCCTGACTGTCTATCAGGGTGCCGTCCATATCAAAGACCACAAGGCGAAGGTTGCTCATTCGTGGATCTCGAACGGGTCTTTTGGCGCCCATTTAAGGTTCCAGTTGAAGAAATCCCATGTGCGCTGCATGTGGTCGGGCAATGGCGCCTCGAAGAACAGCTCTTTGCCGGTACGCGGATGTTTCAATTTGATCGACCGCGCATGCAGATGCATCTTTTTACTAATCACTCCGCCGAGCTGCGATCCCCAACCGTCACCCTCGTTTACTTGCGACGACCCGCCGTATTTTCCGTCACCCACAATTGGGCAACCAATTTCAGCCAGATGTGCGCGAAGTTGGTGCGTGCGGCCTGTAATCGGCGAAAGGCCCAGCCAAGTCGCGCGTTTTCCTACCGTTTCGATCACAACGAAATCGGTCGTTGCGCGTTTCGCACCCGGTGTTTCGTCAATCTCGCGCGGCGGGATGCAGATCATCTTTTCGCCTGCACCGTGCGGCCCATGACCAGCCTGTTTCACCAAACCGAAACGGATTGTGCCGACCTGTTGGTCAGGATGCCCTGCCACCAGCGCCCAGTAAATCTTCTGCGTGAACTTATTGCGAAACGCCATCGTCAGCCCTTTGGCCGCTTGCCCGTTTCGCGCCAACAGCAACACGCCGGAGGTATCTTTATCCAACCGATGCACCAGTTTTGGCTTGGTTTCCAAACCAAAACGCAACGCCTCGGTCATGCCATCAACGTGGCGCGTGGTGTTTGTTCCGCCCTGCACAGCCAAACCCGCAGGTTTGTTCAGCACGATGATGTCGTCATCTTTATAGATCACACAATCCTGAATCATCCGCGCATCCGCATCCGAAACATGCACCCGCGCCGCACGTTCTTCGGCGGCCTGATCGGGTGTTGGCAGCGGTGGAACGCGCACGGATTGCCCTTCGACCAACCGAGTCGACGCTTTCACGCGGCCGCCATCCACACGGATTTCGCCCTTACGACACATCTTTTCAATCCGCCCTTGCGGAACATGCGGGTAAACACGCCGAAACCAGCGATCAAGGCGTTGATCGTCGCCGTCTGCATCTACTTCGCGAATATGTACGCCACTCATGTCAGGCTCCGTGCGATTGTCATTCCAAGGAATAGCGCGCCGATGGCGAGGGCGACGGAACCGCCCATGTATACGCTGGCGCTCGCATAACGCCCGCGCTCCAACAAGTAAAGCGCGTCTAGGGAATAGGCGGAAAATGTTGTGAAACCACCCAGAAGCCCCGTCATCAGGAACGGCGCGTATTTGGCGAAACTTCCGTCCATTCGTTCCAGAAGATAGAACGCCAAAAACCCCATGAGGAGCGAACCAATGACGTTCACGAACATCGTACCATAAGGGAATCCGCCGCCCATTGCGCGCAAGATCATGGCCCCGCTAAGAAACCGAAGCGAGGCCCCGATAGCCCCGCCAAGGGCGACTTGAAGTAATACCGGCATGCTAGTCCTTTCGCTTGGCACGTAACTTGGAAAAATAGTCGAGACGCTTCTTTAATTCACGCTCGTGCCCACGTTCAACAGGCGAATAATACACGCCGCGCTTCATGGAGTCAGGGAAATAGTTCTGCCCCGAGAACCCGTCTTCGGCGTCGTGGTCATATTGATATCCCTCACCAAAACCGTGGTCTTTCATCATCGTCGTCGGTGCGTTTAAAATATGCTTGGGCGGGGGTTCAGACCCCGTCTGTTTCGCCGCCGCCATCGCATTGCTGAAGGCCGAATAGGATGCGTTCGATTTGGGGGCGAGTGCGAGATACATCACCGATTGCGCCAAGGCCAGCTCCCCTTCAGGTGAACCAAGGCGTTCGTACGTTTGCCACGCATCAAGGCACAGACGTTGTGCATCAGGGTCCGCCAGGCCGATATCCTCGACCGCCATCCGGGTGATCCGCCGCGCCAGATAACGCGGGTCTTCGCCGCCTTGCAACATACGTGCAAACCAATAAAGCGCAGCATCAGGGTCCGAGCCACGCACGGACTTATGCAACGCCGAGATCAGGTTGTAATGTTCCTCGCCGGATTTGTCATACTTCGGCGCACGGCGCGACAAGCGTTTGGACAAGTCATCACGATCAACTTTACCCTTCCAAACGAACACCTGTTCCAGAAGGTTAAGCAACGCGCGGCCGTCTCCGTCAGCCATTTCCATCAAAGCGTCCCGCGCATCAGCGGTAACTGGCAGCGCTTTGTCCATTTCCTTTTCGGCGCGTTGGATCAAAAGTTCCATTTCCGCGAGCGTCAGGCGATTGAGGATCATAACTTGTGATCTGGACAGCACCGCCGAATTCAACTCGAAACTCGGGTTCTCGGTCGTAGCGCCAACCAGAAGTATAGTGCCGTCTTCCATGTGCGGCAGGAACCCGTCCTGCTGCGCTTTGTTGAAACGGTGGATTTCATCGACAAACAGCAGCGTGCCTTTGCCATTTTGCCGCCGCAGCTTCGCCGCCTCAAAGACCTTACGTAGGTCCGGCATACCTGTAAAAATCGCGCTGATCTGCACGAATGTCAGGTCCGTTTCATCCGCTAACAATCGCGCAATTGTGGTTTTTCCAACCCCCGGTGGACCCCATAGAATTAGGGATGACAGGTTGCCGTGCAAAAGCATCTGCCCAAGCGGACCATCATCACCAAGGATATGCTCTTGGCCAATAACCTCGCCCAAAGTTTTTGGCCGCAATCGATCCGCCAATGGACGCGGGGCGTTACTGGGCGTTTCGCCTGCGGTGTCAAAAAGATCGGCCATAGTCCAGACCTAGCGCGAAACGTGTCAAAGGAAAAGGTGTGTCTACTCTGCGGGCACAGCGAAAAGGGCGATCAGTGCCAATATAATGGCTAATACGCAGAACCAGACTATTTGCACTGCGCGTTTACGGCCTGTTAACAGTTTGCGTGTCACAATAATCGCAATGACCGTCTGCATCATGTAATAAAACGCGAAAGCACGGGAGCCGATGGCAACGACCTCGAATATGTCGAACATCCAGATCAATGCGATCGAAAATGCGATTAGGGCGGGATAGGCAAATCGCTCGGGTACGCGGTTGCCTGTTTCCTCGACCACGAGGCCGCCCGCCCCGACGGTGTCAGCGATCCCTGCGGAAAGCTGGCTCATCAATGCGGCGAATACCAGCATGAATGGTAACACCCACGCCACATGCCCTGACACGCTGATTATAGCTGTGTCGCCGGCGACTCCGTCCGGCAGATATATAAGTACGGGCACAATAAGTGCTACGAACAACAAGTAGATTATGGTGCTTGAAATTTGCGCCCAAAGCATGGTCCGCGCACGCATATCTGCTGGATAAGCACCACCGAGATAGCGAGAGGTTTCAAATCCCTGTACCACAAGTAACATACCGCCAAGCATACGAAGGCGCGTGAGTATATCCATATCTGATTTCGGAAGGTCCGCCGTCCACACACCCGCTTTGAAGTTATAGGCAAACAGGGCAAACAACAGGGCAACGATGATGGAAAGCTTAATCGAAACCGAGACAGTCTCGACTAACTCCAACCCCTTCAGGCCCTTACCCCAGCCGACCAAACCAATTACCATAAGGATCACGGTGGCGAGTATCGCCTCCGTGGTGTCATCGGCAAAAGGCGTCATGGATAGTGCAAAGGATGCAAGCAAGCGAATATAAAACGCCACAGAAATTATATAGGCCACACTTAAAGAGACATTGGATATTTTAGCCGCAAACAGCAAATTGCGCGACCCGTTGGGCGTAACTTCCAGTTTTTCGCTGTTGCGGATATTGAAGCGGATTACGTGTCCGATAGCAAAGGCGAGAACCACAATAATCAGCATTGCGGCAACGGCCAAGGAACCTGCAACTGCGGCCAACAGCGGTGCTACAACCAAAAAGCCACTGCCAATGATCGAGGCCAGCGGTGTTACCGTCGCCTGCCACCACGCGTTGTTTCGCACTTTGGGTGTCAGCGAAAAGCCCGCCAGCAATAATGCGATCAGGATTATAATGCCGTTAAAGCCTGTCATTCATGCATTCTTTCAGCAAAAAACCCCGAGCGTTAGCCCGAGGTTTCAAAGTGCGCATCCTTTCGGATAAACACAAATTATTCGTCAGCCATTGCTTCTTCAAGCGCAACGCGGGCCTTGTCGCCTGCGCCTTTGGCGTCAACATCGCGGTCAACAAGCTCGATGATAGCCATCGGTGCCATGTCACCATAACGGAAGCCAGCTTTCAAAACGCGAGCGTAACCACCGGAACGTTCTTGATAGCGAGGGCCAAGCACGTCGAACAATTTCTTGACGGCATCTTCCTGACGCATACGCGATTGCGCGATACGACGGGAATGTAGGTCGCCCTTTTTGCCCAGCGTGATCATCTTATCGATGATGCGTTTCAATTCTTTGGCTTTTGGCAGAGTCGTTTTAATCTGCTCATGCTCTACAAGGGAACAAACCATATTCGCGAACATCGCCTTGCGGTGTTCGTGTGTACGGTTCAGTTTACGGTAACCATTACCATGACGCATTTTCTTAATCCTTCATTTATACTTTGTCTGGCAGCCCATGCGGGTG
>Ga0209121_10001160_pt1 | contig 27551 bp, 30 predicted proteins | sample Cruoilmetagenom3_FD_187292 | JGI IMG/M metagenome (GOLD analysis project Ga0209121, IMG submission 187292) | Oil polluted marine microbial communities from Coal Oil Point, Santa Barbara, California, USA - Sample 3 (SPAdes) (version 2) | ecosystem: Environmental > Aquatic > Marine > Oil seeps ...
AATACCAATTAATTAGTGGCATGCACAAAATACTTTTTTCGTAACCAAAAGGAAACTCTAACCAGTAAAATTAAAGCAGGAACTTCTACTAATGGCCCAATAACTCCTGCAAATGCTTGTCCGGAATTTAACCCAAAAACCGCAATGGCAACAGCTATAGCTAATTCAAAGTTGTTTCCTGCAGCTGTAAATGCAACAGAAGCTGTTTTATCATAAGTGGCTCCAGTAGCTTTGGTAAAGAAAAAGCCAATAATAAACATAAGGGTAAAATAAACCAATAACGGAATAGCAATAATGACCACATCCATTGGTATTTCTACAATTAACTCTCCTTTTAATGAAAACATTACTACTATAGTAAATAAAAGCGCAATTAGTGTCATAGGCGAAATGGTTGGTATAAACTTTTTAGTGTACCATTCTTCTCCTTTTAAAGGCACTAAAATAACACGACTTAGTATACCTAATGCAAACGGAATACCTAAATAAATAGCAACACTTTCTGCTATGGTTGCTATCGATATGTCAACAATAGCACCTTCAAAACCAAAATAGGGAGGAAGTACTGTTATAAAAAGCCATGCATAAAAACTATAAGCAAATACTTGAAAAATACTATTTAAGGCTACTAAACCTGCTCCATATTCACTGTTTCCTTCTGCAAGATCATTCCATACTAAAACCATAGCAATGCAACGTGCAAGAGCTATTAAAATAAGACCTACCATGTATTCTGGATAATCTCTTAAAAAGGTAATGGCTAAAAAAAACATTAAAACAGGACCAATAATCCAGTTAAGAATTAGTGATATTGAAAGTATTTTAGTGTTTTTAAATACTTTAGGTAATAAGGAATAGTTCACCTTTGCAAGCGGAGGATACATCATTAAAATTAAACCAATAGCAATAGGTATATTGGTGGTACCACTACTTAAAGCATTTATAAATTCAGGGAAATTAGGAATGAAATAACCTATAGAAACTCCTATAGCCATTGCTATGAAAATCCATAAGGTTAAATTTTTATCTAGAAAACTTAATTTTTTATTAGCCATTTTTAAGATTGAATTTGGGAGAATATGTAAAACATTTCGGTTGCAATTTGTAAGCTTCTTTCGTTGTATTTTTCAGCTTTTTGTGGTGTGTTATCAAAAGCTTTAGGATCTTCAAAAGTAATAGGTATACGTTTTTCTGCACCAGCAATAAACGGACAACCACCATCTGCTTGTGAGCAAGTCATGATAGCAGCAAAAGCAGATTTAGGATTAAAATCATGATCTAACTTTTTTGAAAACCCAATAATAGGATGTTCATTTTCTGCATATTTTATAGCGTAAACTGGGTTGTTTCCTTCAGAAATGGTTTGTATTTGAAAACCAGAATGCTCTAAAGTATTAGCAACCATAGGAAACAATGCTGTAGCTTCTGTACCTCCAGAGTAACAAAACACATTTTTAATGTTAAAATAATTAGCCATAGTTTGTGACCAAACTTGTGATAAATGACTTCTTCTAGAATTATGTGTACAAATAAAATGCAATCTAATTTCTTGCTTGGTATTTACTTTTTCTTGTATAAAATCTGCTAAAGGTTGTAAAACAGCTTGACGTTCTTTAGAAATAGTTTGCAGATTTAAACTAGCAATTACATTTGCTATTTCTTGAAATGTTGAGGATGTTGTGGTTATCATTTTTTTTTGAAGGTTTGGTTACTATTTAACAACAGTTTCCGTCTGGTGAACAGCAAGGCTCATCATTAGTAGTTGAAAGTTGTGAGAATTGTAATTTTGGTTTTTCAGCAGGAATTCCACAAGCATCTTTTGCTAAGCAATCGGTTTGTTTTGATGTAAGTAGAAAGTTGGTTCCGTCAAAATCTAATCCAAATTTTTCTATAGTTTGTCCTTGGTATTCTACCTCAATTTCTAAATCTTCAATACCAAGTGTTTTTTCTGAAAGCTCAATAATATGTACTAGTTTTTCAGGATGTAATCTGTGATCATAGTCGTTGGCATTCCATAGTTGAAAGTTTACTACTTCTTCTTTTCTTACAGTGCCACCACAATCAATAAAGTGTTTTGTTATTTTTCCTACCTCAGTAACATGAAAGTGGTTTGGTACTAATTCGCCATTTGGTAATTGAAAAGCAATCGTTTCTAATTGTTGTAATTTGTTTTTAATTTCTGAAAGTTTCATATGTCTAATTTTTTATTGTTTTATGTTACATCTATTACTCGTTTTACTTTGTATCAAGTATTGCTTATAGATGTTTTTTGTTGTATTTGTTTATTGCAATTATACGATTAATGGGTTAAATTTTTTTTAGCAACAATCTGTGTTTTGTACATCTTGATCTAAAAAAGAAAGCATTACATTTTTCATTTTGCTCCAGTTTTCAGTATCAATACAATAGCAAACGCTTGTACCTTCTACACTTCCTTTAATTAAACCTAAGTGTTTTAGTTCTTTTAAATGTTGTGAAATGGTAGGTTGTGCCAAACCAATTTGGTTTACTAAATCTCCGCATACACAAGCGTTTATTTTAAATAAGTGTTGTAAAATAGCCACTCTTGCAGGATGTCCAAAAGCTTTTGCAAATAATGCAATTTCATTTTGTTGGTCTGTAAACATTTCGGTTTTTGCTAATCCCATTTTTTTAGTTTATTTGTTCATTGCAATATTACGATTAATATTTTAATTACATTTTATTTTTAATAAAAATTTAAGGAAAGTATAAGGTTTGAGTTTGTGTTATCCTTGTATAAAGTCTTTGTATTCTTCAAAAAAGCTTTCAAATTGATGCATATTTTCATTGAAGAAAACCATAACTTCTTGCCATGTATTCTTGTTGTGTATAGATACTTTTTTTTCTAAAGGAATGTAAATACGCGAAATTTCTTTTCCGTTATCTAAAAAGTATTCTTCTTTAAAGATGGCTTCTGGTAGGTACTCGTTGTGTATAATAGATTTTAGGGATTGTAGTTTTTCCCAATAGGTAATTCGGTTTTCTAAATCGTCTTCAAGATCAAGTGCTACTAAAGCCTTTTTATTATCAAAATGAAACTTAAAGCTTAAGCCTTTTATTTTGGTATTGTATAAGGTCCATTTTCTTGGAAAAGATTTTCCAAAACTGGTCCAGAATAATTGTTTTATTTGTCTTGATTCTTCTTTGCTAAACATAATTAATAGAAAATAGATAGATTACCTGTCTTTAATGTTTTCTTGTACACATTACGCATCTAATTAAACAAAATAGGCAATTGCAATAGCACCTACTATGGTAATTAATTTGGTAATATTAAATTTATGATCTTCATTACTCTCAAATAAAATAGTAGTAGAGATATGTAAAAATATACCAATTACTATTGCAGAAATTTCATAATAATAGGTTTGAATAAAATTAGAGTTTTCTGATAGTAAAACTCCAAAAGGTGTCATTAAAGCAAACAAAATTAAGAAAAATGCAATTTTAGCTTTTGGTAATTTAGATGCAATAAAAAAGGTAGCTAAAATAATTGCAACAGGTAGTTTATGTATTATAATTCCTAAAAGTAAACTACTGTGATTATTTATTGGTAAGCCTTCTAAAATACTATGAATGCTTAAACTTATAAATAATAACCAAGGAAAAGCAGTTGCATCTTTATTTAAATGTACATGACCATGTTCGGCTCCTTTAGAAAAGAATTCTAACACAATTTGCATTAAAATACCAATCATTATAAATAAACCTACCGATTTGTTGGTCTGAGCGTAAACTTCTGGTAAAAAGTTGAAAACTGTGATAGATAGTAAAAAAGCACCACTAAATGCTAATAATAATTTTAGGTTTTTATTTTGCGAAGGTTTTAAAATTAAAACAATGGCATAACCTAAAAGCACACTTAATATTGGTAATAATATATTTTGCATGTATTAAAGAAATATGTAATTAAACGTCTCTTAGGCAAGCTTAGAGTAGTAGTTTTACTTATTATTAAATATTGATTTAGTTATTTAAAAATCATGATTAGTCTTTCACTTTGTTTGGCATGAAATTTTTGCAATTTATAATTACCAAATATATCTAATAAATATACACCAGCTTTATTAAAAAGAGCTTCAAAATCTGCTAAGGTAAATCCTCTTACACGTTCTTGAAAACTATAATCTTTATTATCTGCAGTAAAGGTAATATCTTTAATAATATAGCCATCTTCAACGCGTCTTTTTTGCGTAAAAGCAATACCATCTACTATTTTTACATCTTCTGCAACTAAGTTATCTATAACATATTCACTATTCATAAAATCTATAACAGCAAAACCAGATTGGTTTATTTCTGTTTTTATAGCTTTAATGGTGTTTAGGTTGTCTTCTTCTTTATCAAAGTAACCAAAACTTGTAAATAAATTAAAAACAGCATCAAACTTTGCATTATAAGGCGTACTCATATCATGCACGTTAAAATGTAAGGTGTCGTTTTCAAACTGTTTGGCATGTGCAATGCTATTTTGAGATAAATCTATTCCAGTTACATTATAGCCTAAAGTGTTTAAATATATAGAGTGTCTGCCTTTTCCGCAGGCAAGGTCTAGTATATTTCCACCTTCAGGAATATTTAAATAATTGGTAAGGTTATCCATGAAGTGTTGGGCTTCGGTATAATCTCTATCTTTGTAAAGAATATGGTAAAATGGAGAATCAAACCACGAAGCAAACCATTCTTTTTCGCTTTTTATCATGTATTGTTATATATCAGCACAAAAATAATCTATTTTTGCAATCTATTTGTCGAAAAACATGGAGAATAATTATAAAATGCTTGCCAAAACTTTATTTGGCTTTGAAGATTTATTAGCAAAGGAGTTAACACAACTTGGTGCACAACAGGTTAAAGTAGGAGTACGAAGTGTTTCTTTTGTTGGAGATAAAGGTTTTATGTATAAAGCCAATTTAGGTTTGCGTACTGCAATTAAAATTTTAAAACCTATTAAAACCTTTAGAATTGTTAATGAAGAAGATTTATACAAACAAGTATATAAAATGGATTGGAGTGAATACCTAAAGTCTTCTGGTACTTTAGCTGTTAGCTCTACAGTAAATTCTAAACAGTTTACACATTCACAATACATTTCATTAAAAACAAAAGATGCTATTGTAGATAAGTTTAGAGATACTACAGGAGAACGACCAAATGTAGATTTACGTTTTCCAGATTTAAAAATAAACGTACATATAGATAGACAATTGTGTACTATTTCTTTAGATTCTTCTGGAGAGTCTTTACACAAACGTGGTTACAAAACAGCAACCAATATTGCACCAATTAACGAAGTACTTGCTGCAGGATTAATCATGCTTTCTGGTTGGGATGGGCAAACAGACTTTATGGACCCAATGTGTGGTTCTGGTACTATGCTTGTTGAAGCAGCAATGATTGCATGTAATATACCACCAAATTTAATGCGTAAGGAATTTGGTTTTGAAAGATGGAATGATTGGGATGTAGAGCTTTTTGAAAAGATTGAAGAATCTTTACTAAAAAAGACTAGAGATTTTCACCATAGATTATTAGGTTTTGATAAATCGCCAAGTGCAGTTGCTAAAGCAAAAGAAAACTTAAAAAATGCACATTTAGAGGAGTTTGCAACCATTAAACACGAAGATTTCTTTAAAACGCGAAAAGGAGGAGAAGAAAAATTACACATGGTTTTTAATCCGCCTTATGGAGAACGTTTAGATAATTTAGATGTAAAAGATTTTTACGGAAAAATAGGAGATACCTTAAAACAAGGCTATCCTGGAACAGATGCTTGGTTAGTTACTTCTAATTTAGAAGCATTAAAGTTTGTAGGTTTGCGTCCTTCAAGAAAAATAAAAGTATTTAATGCCAAGCTTGAAGCACGTTTTGTTAAATACGAAATGTATGCAGGAAGTAAAAAAGGAAAGTATTTAAAAAAGGATTAGCTTAATAAACTATTAAAAGTAGTTTTTTTAACAGCCTGAAATAGTAAAGTTTAGAATTTGATACCAATGAAGCATCAAATTCTAAACTTTTTTTTATCTATTTATTTACTTCTGGAAATTCTAAAAAGAGTTGCTCTACCAATAATTTGGTTTCCTTTTTTAAAGCGTTTTTAGATTTATCTAACTCACAAGGAATACTAGCTTGCCATATTACTTGGTTTTTTTCTAAATCGGAAACATACACAATAAGTGTTTCTTTAGTATATACTACAGTATTTATGGTACAGGTTCTCCAATACGCAAATTCATTATCTAGCTCACAGTTTTTTACAATATTTTCTTCTTCGGTTATAGAAATTTTAAAACCAGCTTGAAGTTGTGGTTTAAATACACTGGTTCTGTAACCTAAAGCAGCCATGTGGTTATCTACTTCGTCACCAATTAATTGACGCACAAAAGTGTTATCTAAATTTGGGTATTTGGTATTGTCTACATGAAAATCTTCTAAGCAAAGCACGTAAGTTTCGTAGTAGTTAAAATCTACTTCTTCATCATATTCTGATATAATATCAACGGTTGCTGCGCAACCAAAAAGTAGCAAAAGAGTTACAAGACTAAAAAGGTTTAAAGATTTCATGAAATGTGTTTATTTCATAAAGATCTTTGATTTATAGAAGATTAACTATGATAATTGTCAGTTTTTTTCTTTTTTTAGTATGGTATGCGTATCGTACGTTTTTTTCTAATGGCTTATCCTTTCTTAAATAAAGGTATTAGGTAAGAAATATTATAACTATAGCCTACACCAAAATTACTTCCATCATAGGTTCTGTTATAACCAGGAACATATAAGTTTTCAAAATTATCTGGTTGGTCTTGACTAAAGATACTTTTTAATTGTGCATTAATACCAATAAATAAATTTGGCAATATTTCTGCTTTAATACCAATTATTAATTCTGCCCAAAGAGCAGTTAAGCCACTAAATTTTTCGGCATCTGTAGAAGAAAAATGTGGTTCCCAATATTGATTTTGTTCGTAAACAGAAAAACTATTTCTTGTTTGGCTAAAGGTACTAGCACCAACACGCAAACCACCATAAATCATGTTGTGCATACCAAACCAATTGGTGTATGAGTTATAATCTACTCCAGCTTTAAAATAAGAACCAGAAGCAGTTGCATTAAGGTAGTCATTACCTAAAGTTTTTTCTTCTGTACCAAGTTCTCCTGCAAGATATAAGCGTTTAGATAACCTAAAATCTGCCATGATTTCAAAACCTTTATAGTCATCTTCAAAAGCCGTTCTAATTAATTTGCTTAAATCACCACCAACACGAAGTCCGTACTTTTGTATGTGCTTAATAGAATCTTTTTTTGCTTTTGCAATGCTATCATTTTGTGCATTTACAGAAACACAAAAGAGCATAAAAAAGACAAATATATTAATGGTAAAGGTTAAAGTGGGCTTCATCTTCATTGCTAATAGGTTCGTTATCTGTTGCTGAAAGTATATAATCTATCCATTTATCTCCATCGTCTTCTACGCTAATAGTAACGTTTTCAAAAACGGTTTTATAGCCACAGGCTTTAGATACATATTCTAGTTCTGTTGCATAATTAATAGTAATGGTATCTGCATTTCCTTCTGTTGTACCATCATCATTTAAAACATAGTCTTTATGTAATACAAACTGCGTACTGGTTTCTGTAGTTTTTAATGGTAAGTATATACTGTTTGCAGTAACTATATTATAGTCGCTTAATACTTCTTCATTGCCAACACCTTGTATTCTAAGTTTAAATGCGTTTTTTACATTTTCGGTATTGGCACTGTTATAAAATTGTATGAATAACCTAGAAGTTGTAGAGGTGTCATCGGAGCAAATGTCATCTCTTTCGCAACTTAAAAAAGCTACAAAGGCTATAATAACGGTTAGAATTATAAATTTTAGATTTTTCATGTTTACATTCCGCGAAAGCGGTACTATTTCAATACTAATTAACGTTTTTCTAAAAGTACAACATTTTCTACATGAAATGTTTGCGGAAACATATCTACAGGTTGCAGTTTTGTTACTTTATACATGTCATTCATTAACGCTAAATCTCTAGCTTGTGTTGCACTATTACAACTTACATAAACTATTTTATTTGGCGCAATATTTAGTATTTGATTAACAACATCTTTATGCATACCATCACGAGGAGGATCTGTAATAATTACATCTGGTTTACCATGTGTTTTAATAAACTCTTCATTAAAAACGTTTTTCATGTCACCAACAAAAAAATCGGTGTTATCAATATTGTTAAGTTTTGCGTTTTCTTTAGCAGCAAGAATAGCGTCTGGAACAGCCTCAACACCTACCACTTTTTTAGCTTGTTTAGCAACAAACTGCGCAATGGTTCCTGTACCTGTATATAAATCATATACCAACTCATTACCAGATAAACCTGCAAAATCACGTGTAATTTTGTACAGTTCAAAAGCTTGTTTTGAATTGGTTTGGTAAAAGGATTTGGCATTAATTTTAAATTTTAAGCCTTCCATTTCTTCAAAAATATGGTCTTCACCTTTATAGCAAATTACTTCTTGGTCATAAATAGTATCATTAGCTTTTTCATTAATGATGTATTGTAAAGAGGTAATTTGTTTAAACTCTTGGCCAAGGAAATCTAGTAATAGCTCACGTTTTTCTTTATGGTCTTTAAAAAACTGAACAACTACCATAATGTCTCCAGTAGAAGAGGTACGAATCATTAATGTTCTTAATAATCCGGTTTGGTTTCTGGTATTAAAAAATTCCATGTCATTATCTAACGCAAACTGTTTTACAGCGTTACGTATAGCGTTAGAAGGATCTGCTTGTAAGTGACATTTATTTATATCTAAAATTTTGTCCCACATTCCAGGAATATGAAAACCTAAAGCATTTCTATCTCCTAAATCTTCTGTAGAATCAATTTCTTCAAAAGTTAACCAACGAGAATCACTAAAAGAGAATTCCATTTTATTTCTGTAAAAATACTGTTCTGCAGAACCTAAAATAGGCGTAATTTCTGGTAATTCAATATGGCCAATTCTGGTTAGGTTATTGGTAACTTCTTTTTGTTTGTAAAACAATTGGTGTTCATACGCCATGTCTTGCCATTTACAACCACCACAAGTACCAAAATGCTCGCAAGCAGGTTGTGTACGTTTATCTGATAATTTATGAAAAACGGTTGCTTTACCTTCATAGTACGCTTTTCGCTTTTTAAAGGTTTGTACATCTACCACATCACCAGGAACTGCGTTTGGTAAAAATATAACTTTTCCATCTGGAGCTTTAGCAATGGTTTTACCTTTTGCACCAGCATCTATAACTTCCACATTAGTGAAAACTTGTTTTCTGTTTTTTCTTCTTGACATAGTTGCAAAAGTAAGGAAAGGATTTTCTTTTTTCGAGTATTGATTTATGATTTTTTAAATAAAAATGAGAATAGAAATATTTTAATTCAACACGAATATTTAGTATTTTGCAAGTCTTTAGGGATGATTTCTTTCCCACGCTGAATTTTCGACTCTCATCTATACAAAAAAGTTATGGTGAGTTTAGACTTCGAAAGGATAAAGGTAGATAAGGAATGGCTTTTTTATTCACTAATAAAATTATTTAAAATGGCTGTTTTAGACCAATTAACATCGCAAGAAGCGATGGATTTAGAAAACAAGTATGGCGCGCACAATTACCATCCACTTCCAGTAGTACTGAGTAGAGGAGAAGGTGTATATGTTTGGGATGTAGAAGGAAAAAGATATTACGATTTTCTTTCTGCTTATTCTGCAGTAAACCAAGGACATTGTCATCCTAAAATTGTAGGAGCAATGGTTAATCAAGCACAAACGCTAACATTAACATCTCGCGCATTTTATAATGATATGCTAGGTAAATTTGAAAAATTTGCTACAGAAACCTTTAACTATGATAAGCTGTTACCTATGAATACAGGAGCAGAAGCTGTTGAAACGGCTTTAAAACTTTGTAGAAAATGGGCTTATGAAGTAAAAGGAATTGATGAAAACGAAGCAGAAATTATAGTATGTGAAAATAACTTTCATGGTAGAACAACAACTATTATATCTTTTTCAAACGATCCTGTTGCAAGAAAGAATTTTGGACCTTATACCAAAGGTTTTATAAAAATTGAATATGATAATCTACAAGCTTTAGAAGAAGCTCTTTCTAGTAATAAGAATGTTGCAGGATTTTTGGTAGAACCAATTCAAGGAGAAGCTGGAGTATATGTACCAACAGAAGGGTATTTATCAAAAGCGAAGGCTTTATGCGAAAAGTATAACGTATTATTTATTGCAGACGAAGTACAAACTGGAATTGCAAGAACAGGTAAAATGTTAGCTATTGATCATGAAAACGTAAAGGCAGATATATTAATTCTTGGTAAAGCTTTAAGTGGTGGAGCATATCCTGTTTCTGCAGTATTGGCAAATGATACCATTATGAATGTTATTAAACCAGGAAATCATGGTAGTACATTTGGTGGTAATCCTGTAGCTGCTGCTGTTGGTATGGCTGCTTTACAAGTAATTAAAGACGAAAATCTAGCGCAAAATGCACAAGAATTAGGGGAATTATTTAGAGCAGAACTTTCTAAATTTATTGAAGGCTCTAATATTGTAAATGGCGTAAGAGGTAAAGGTTTATTAAATGCTATTTTAATTAATGATGATGAAGAGAGCGAAACCGCTTGGAACATCTGTATTGCTTTACGTGATAATGGTTTATTAGCAAAACCTACACATGGAAACATTATTAGATTTGCACCTCCTTTAGTTATGAACAAAGAACAACTATTAGATTGTGTTGCTATTATTGTAAAAACATTAAAGCAATTTGAAGCATAAGCTTTTCAATGTATACAACTTTAGAACTAAAAAAAAGCGACCATTTGGTCGCTTTTTTATTTTATAAAAGAATAGGTTTTACTGTTTTTGTTGTTGAAATTCATCTAATCTTTGTCTCATAAGTTCTGGATCTTGCATGGTATCCCAACCAAAATACATAATGGTTGCAATAATGGAAATTATAGTAATTATAGATAATAGAATACCAATTATAGCCATTATTTTTCCTGCTTTTACGTTTCCGTAACCTAAATAATCTTCTGGTGCATTTTTGTATAGTAAAGTAGCTTTATTGGCTAAAATAAGCGCTACAATACCTAAGGTGATACCTAAAACACCATAACACCAACAGGTTACTATAGATAATATTCCAAAAACTAATATAAGCGTTGCGTTTGGTAGCGTTTGTTTTTCCATACTTGATTTAAATAAATTTAAAGATATAGTTAGTAAAGATAATTACAATGTTAATACTAAATAATATAAGTAAATAATTGTGTCCGTTTTTAAATTTAAACTTTAGGTGTAATACTAATACCAGTAACATTAAAAGTATAGTAAAAATGGCTGGGTACATTTTAAAAGCTGCTGTAAAATCTCCTTGAATTAGGTATACTAATGAGCGTTGCATACCACAACCAGGACATTCTATACCAAATAGTTTTTTATTTAAACAAGGTAGCATGTAGGCTTCAAAAGAAGACATATAGTATATATTTAGTAGCTACAAATATATAAAAAAGAACTTGTCTTAACAGGTAGTATTTTAACTGAAAAGACAAGTTTTTTATATTTTTTCTATGGATTTATTTCTTTTGAGAAACAACCACTTTTTTAGTTTTAGTAGTTTGATTAGCAAAAGTAACTTTAGTTATATACACTCCGTCACTTAAGCTTTTAGTTGAAAATTCATATCTATTTTTAGTAGATAGATTGTTTTCTTTAAAAATTACTTTTCCTGTAACATCAAAAAGCGAAATAGATTGCACTTCTAGTTGGTTAGGATTTAACACAGTTAACTGCGACGTAGTATTGTTTTGCATTACTAAGAAATCTTCATCTATAAACTCTTGTGAAGAAAGTGATTCACTTTGAAAAACAATTTCAAAACGATCTGTATAGTCACCTTCTTCAAGTATTATTTCATAGGCTTGCTCTTGCAAATTAACATATAAGTTGTTTTGCTTATCATGAATGTAAATAGGCTGACTTTCTTCAAAATTTTGTACATCATAAATATCAAAACGTACTAATTGTTGGTTGTTTATATTAACAAGTAAAGGTATTTGTAAACTTTCGTCATAATTAAATGCTTGAATAGCATAAGGTGTATTGTCATGAATCCAATTGGCATCAGAAGCAACTTGTTCAGCGATTGGTGCTTCTAAACCATAGTCAAAACCATCTGTTGCAGTATGGTGAAAGTTCATTAATAATTGACGTGTATAAGAGTCATTGCCATTATTATCAAAACCAACATTAATTCTAAAACGTTTAAAATCTTCAGGAACTATGCTGTATCCTTCATCGTTATATTCTGTTTCAGGAAATGTTTCTCTTTCTGTTGCTGTATTTTCGGTTCTAAAAAACTCACTATCTGCATCTGATTGCTTGTAAAATACTCTATGTGAATTTGAAAAAGTAACATTAGTTGCACTAGCAGTTCCTTCTACCATAAAACCTTGCCCTACTGGAATGTAGCGTCTTGCTGTTTTTGTTCCATTTCCTGGACTTGGACCTGCAGCTATATTACCATTTAAAAGATACATTCTAAAGACAGCTGGCGTAAAAGAAGGAGTTCCTGTATTAGAAATTGTGTATAAAGCATAACCACCAACATAGTTAGACAATACATGAGAGGTAGCTCCAGGAGCTTGTTCCCAATATTTTAAAACACCAGTAGAGTTATTTTGATTGTTAGTATCATGAATAAATTCAAGTGCATCTATAGCAGAAGGATATGGGTTACCAACAAGAGTTTCTCTGTTAGGATTAAGTGTTACTGTAATATCACCATTATTTGGTTTTCCTCTAAAATCATATTTTTGTGCACCACTAGGGTTTCCTTTCATGCTAAAACCATAGCCAGAATCTAAAGTTCCGTTAGGATCTCCACCAACAGGTAAAGAACCACCACCAAGACCTATCCAATCTTCGTAAGCATTAGATGTTGTAGGTAAACCTATAAATGTATATAACCAATAACTAGAAATTTGTGTAGCAGTACCATCATAACCAGAAGTATAACCATAAGGATTACTATTTATTGGAGCTGTTACTTCATAATACAAATTATTACTAGGCATAAATGCAGAATTTCCTGTTGCAGCTATATTTTGCCCTACAGGCGAAGCCCAATAATTATACATGTAAGTGTTAGAGTTACCTGTTTGGTACACACTTAGTTTTCCTTCTCCAGAGTTTCCTACGTTGTTGCCTTGTAAAAGGTGTGCATCATTACGTAGATAAAGATGTCCATTTGTATCTAAATTAACATCATCTGTTACATATAAAGGTGCTACATTTGGTCCACTTGAAAAAGCTGTACCATCTACATAAACATAACTGCCATTACTAACGTATAGGTCTGATTGCGCAAAGCTCAGGCTGCAGAATGTTAATAGTATTAAGGTGATAAAATATTTCATGAGGGAATTATTTGCTTTGTTAATGGTCTTAATCTTTTTTTAATATTGTAATTTTAACTTATAAATTAGATATCTAAAGTTGGTTGAATTTTACTAATCTATATTTATTACATTGTAAAAAACATTGTTTTAAAATGTAATTAATTGGATTTTAGTCAATAAGTTAATCACGAAATTTAGTAATTAAAAAGTACCTTATTAAATTTTATTACTTATTTTCGATGTACAGTATATTTGTTAGACAAACGTTATGTAAATGTTATGAAAAAAGTAAAAAATTACGATTATGTTCTGGTGCTATTGGGTAGTGCAGCAGCAATTTATGCACAAGCAGGAGAACAGCAGAACACTTTAATTTTAGTTTTAGGAATTGTAGTTTTAATGTTTGGTTTGTATCGTATTTATAGTACTATACCTAGTAAAAAAGAAGAAGAGAAAAATGAGTTTTAAAGTTGGAGATTTTGTTTTTGTTTTAGATGATGATTTATCTGGAGAAATAGTTCGTATTTCGGGAGATACTATCACTATTTTAACTGAAGATGAATTTGAATTAAATTTTAATAGTAGCGAAGTTGTTAAACAAGAAAGCGCAAATACATTAGAGCAAAACGTTTTTACAAATGCTTCCTTACAGCATGTGGTTTCAGAAAAAGAAACTAAAAAAAGAAAAGTAGTTACTAAAAAGGCTAAAGAACGCTATGAACCTACTTTTGAAGTAGACTTACATATACACCATTTAACAAAGTCATCAAAAGGCATGTCTAGCCACGATATGTTAAACTTACAATTAGATACTGCTAGAAGGCAACTAGAGTTTGCTATACATAAACGCATACAAAAAATGGTGTTTATTCATGGCGTTGGAGAAGGGGTTTTAAAAACCGAATTAGAGTATCTTTTAGGTAGATATAAAGTAAAGTTTTATGAAGCTAATTACCAAAAATATGGTTTAGGAGCTACAGAAGTTTATATCTACCAAAATACATAACCTTAAAAAGGAATTTCTACAGTTCTTTCCTTAATTAAGCTATCATCTTCTAAAGTACCAAAATCTAAATAATCATAAGTAATAGAAGGTAACTCTAGGTTTATTATTTCTAAAGTAACCTCAAAAGTTTGTTGTATATCATGATCTCTATAGGCTGTTGCAGTAACTGTAGTACTAACGTTATTATTTAAGTAATCTGCTCCTACGGTAGGATCTGTAAAATCATTGGTAGGATCTTGGTCTTGTGTATCATTTTCTTCGTTTATAGTAAGTACACCATCGCCATCATCATCTGGATCTAAATAATTTGGAACTAAGTCAATACCAAGGGCTATTTCATCTGCTTCATCGGTATTTAATGGGTTAGTTAAAGGGTTATCGTCTCCATCTAAATCGTCATAATCAATTTCTAAACGCGTAAGTACATTATCACCATCATCATCTTCATCTAAATAATTTGGTATACCATCACCATCGGTATCATCATCGGTTAAATCTCCATTACCATTAATATCTTCCAATTCTGCTGCAATACCATCATCATCATCTTCGGTTAAAGAAATATAAACGGTTGCTGTTCCTGTTGTGCTTTCTTCGTCATTTGTAATGGTAATATCTGATGAAGGTACATCATCACAAAAGAAATCTGTAGGAGTAGCATCATATCTTCTATAATTAAAGAAGTTTGTGGTTCCGTTAATAGTGTATTGTTCTTCGGTAATATACAATTCGCCATTTTCATCTGTAGCTATTAAGCTATCAAGCGACTTAGTTACAGAAGTAATTTGTAAAGAAATAGATTCTGCAGGATCTTCTTTTATTTTATAAAACACCAATTCGCCGCAGGCAGAAAAAGTATCTTCAAAATCAAGTTCTTCTGTAATAATATCTCCATCGTTACAAGAAAAAAGCATAAAAACAGAGGAAATAACAAAAAGTAACTTTTTCATAGTATTGTAATTTTTGAACAAAAATAATAGAATTGTTAAACTTATAACGATGCTTCTTGCAAATAATTTTAATTGCACTATTTTTGTTGCTTCAAACACACAATTATATTTATGAAAACTGTTTATTTTGATAGTGCTGCAACTACGCAAGTACGAGACGAAGTGATTAAAGATATGCAAGAAGTTCTTGCTTCGCAATACGGAAATCCTTCTTCTACACATGCATTTGGTCGTGCATCTAAATCTATTATTGAAACTGCAAGAAAAACGATAGCAAAACAATTACACGCTTTACCACAAGAAATAATTTTTACTTCTGGAGGTACAGAAGCAGATAATATGATTTTGCGTTGTGCTGTTAGAGATGGTAATGTAACAACAATAATTACTTCGCCAATTGAGCATCATGCTGTTTTGCATACAGTTGAAGAGTTAAGAAATGAGTATAATGTAACTGTAGAGTATGTTAAACTACAATCTTGTGGTACTCCAGATTATGAAGATTTAGAAAGATTATTAGCTGCTAATGATGAGCGTAAACTAGTAAGTTTAATGCATATTAATAATGAAATAGGAAACATTTTAGATATTGATAAAGTTGCAAGTTTATGCAAAGCGAACAATGCACTTTTTCATAGTGATACTGTGCAATCTATAGGTCATTTTGATTGGGATGTTGAGAAAACTCCTATTGATTTTATGACTGCTGCAGCACATAAATTTCATGGTCCTAAAGGTATAGGTTTTGCCTACATACGAAAAAACAGCAATTTTAAACCGCTTATTTTTGGTGGTTCACAAGAGCGTGGTCATCGTGCAGGAACAGAACCAGTACATAATATAAAGGGTTTAGAAACTGCTTTTAAATTAGCCTATGAAAACTTAGAAGAAGAAAGTGCTTATGTACAATCTTTAAAAGATTATTTTAAAACAGCAATTAAAAAGGCAATACCAGAAGTAAAGTTTAATGGTAATTGTGACGATAAAGTAAAAAGTACCTATACTTTAATAAATGTGTGTTTACCAATGAGTCCGGAAAAAGCGTTGACTTTACAATTTCAATTAGATTTAAAAGGAATTGCTTGCTCAAAAGGTTCTGCTTGCCAAAGTGGAAGCGGAAAAGGTTCTCATGTTTTAGCACAAATATTAGAAGAAGAAGATATACAAAAACCATCTATTCGTTTTTCGTTTTGTAGATACAATACAAAAGAAGAGATTGATTATACTATAGGTGTTTTAAAAGAATTTGTTTAATTACTCTTCCTTTTAAAAAAGAGCTTCATCATTATTTCTAAACCCATTTTGATAAACCAAATGTAATTTCTTAAACTAAAGAAATAGAAAAGTATAAAACATAAAAAAACCTTCAGAAATAATTTTCCTGAAGGTTTTTTTTACCACTCAATTAACACTTAAGCAGCTTGTTCTTTTTTAAGAATATTGTTTTTAATTTTAGTTTCCCATTTTTCTAATAACGAAACTTCATCACTCATTGTAATATTTACATCTACATTATAAAACTCTAATGCTTCTTTGTTTAATTTGTTAGCGTTTACATATTCAATAACCAAATCTATTTTATCGGTTTCTGTTTTAAAAGTTCCTTTGGTTTTAAAGGTTCTATTGGTTCTAACAATAGCACAAGAGCTTACTTGGTTTAAATCTATAATTTTAGTGTTATACGCTTCGTCTATAATTTTAGAATAGATAAGTTTATTTTTATTGGTATCTAAAGCAATAGCATAGTAGCTTCCCCAGAAATCAGGTTCATTAACGGTTAAATTATTTTTTAAAGCTTCGTCAATAAATGCTTTTCGTGATTTTTTCTTTTTACTAGTTTGTGATCTTTGTATTGCTACTATTGGTAATACTATTATTAGAACGATGATTGCACCTATAATGGTGTTTGTTGTATCCATGATTTTATTTTTTTTATTATAAGAAATGCTTCTTGGTAAATACCAAGAATAAGAATGTGCAACTAAATACTTGTTTTGTACTTAGTTGTGCTGTGTTGAATAAAAAAAAATACGATTATGAAAAAGTATGGAAAGGGTAGAGTAGCGCGTCTAAATCTAAACCTGGCTGTATGTTTACACAGCTAAAAAGATATTGATTATCTTTAGTTTTGGTATAGGTTTCAAAGTGTTTAGAAAAGGAAAATGAGGTTTTAAATTTTTCAGAATGAAAGTTAAAATCATTTTCACCACCTAAATCTGAAAGTAATTCTAAATCTGGAAAAACAGATAATTCAGGTGTTTTAGAATCGCTTTGATAACGAGCTAGATCTTGATGTTGTTTTGTATCTGAAACAGCATCTACAATAAAATTTTGCATAGAAATGCTCATGCTTAAACTATAAGCAAGTAGCAGGCTTAATGCCATTATATTTCTAAACAATTGTTTCATGCATGCAAATTTACCAAGGTTAATGGTTTGGTTGTTAAATAAAATGTTAAAATATATTTAAAGAAGCTGTTTTTTTGGCTTAGTTAAAAGTTCTACTATCTTTTATTTAAAATTTCATTGTAGTTTTTACATTAAAAACTCTAGGTGTTAGGTAGTTTGGTATTGCATATTGGCGCTTGCTATATACATCTCTAACCCAAGTATTGGTAATAGAGTTTTGTACATCAAAAACGTTAAAAATTTCTAGTCCTAAAGTAAGTTCTTTAAAAGGTGTACGCCAACCAGAAGTATACTGTTTATTCTGGTCTACAATTACATATTGAAAACCTAAATCTGCACGTTTATAATCTGGTAAACGGTTTTGGTACACATAAGGATCTGCATAACTTGGCGAACCACCAGGAAGTCCTGTGTTATATACCAAGTTTAAATACATTTTTAAGTTAGGCATATTAGGTACATAATCTTGAAATAAAGCTGCAAACTTTAAACGTTGGTCTGTTGGTCTTGCTATATAACCACGATTATCAATATTTTCTTCGGTTTTTAAATAACCAAAGCTAAACCAAGATTCTGTTCCTGTAACAAACTCTCCGTTTAACCTTAAATCTAATCCGTAGGCATATGCTTCGGCATTATTAGTTGCGCTATAGCGTATTCTTACGTTTTCAACTGTATAAGGATTTACATCGTTTAATTTTTTATAGTATGCTTCAGAGGTAAGTTTAAAAGGTCTATTCCACATTTTAAAGCTATAATCATTACCTAAAACAAAGTGTATAGATTGTTGTGCTTTTACATTAGGTTGTACTTCTCCGTATTGATCACGTAGCTCTCTATAAAAAGGAGGTTGGTAGTATAAACCAGTTCCAAATCTAAAAAGCATGTCTTTTTCCCAATTAGGTTTAATAGCAACTTGTGCTCTAGGACTAAAAACGGTTTGTGCATTGCTTTCAATACCATCACCTTGTACATTCCAGTTATGCATTCTAGCTCCTGCATTTACCCAAAGTTCACTTTCACCAACATCAAAGCGTCTGCTCCATTGTAAATAGGCTTGAATTCTGTCTATAGTTGTATTGTTAGTTGCTCTAACATTTTCATATGCTTCAATAGGACCTTCATTAGGTTGGTATGGTTGCTCATCAAAATAATCAACGTTAGGAGGGTTTATAGAAAAGCCAGCAGAATCTATAACTTCCCATTCTACCAGTCTATCTCTAATATCTTCATTGGTATATTTTACAGACCATTCAAAGTTGTTTTCGTCTAATTTATAATCTCCTTTGTGTTCAATGGTAGTAATAAGTGCATCTAAATCATTTCTACCATGATTTAATTGTCCGCCAATACCTTCACTAAACTCTACTTCACCTAAATCTTCATCACCAATATTGGTGTTTACTTCACCAAGTCTATATTGGGCTAAAATATCAAAATATTCTTCTTCTGTAGTATGGTATGTAGAAGCTACTAAATTTAAGTTTAAGTTGTCATTAACTTTATAGCTTCCTTGTATGGCTCCAAAAAGGGTTTGGTAAGCATCTTTTTCTTGCCCTTCATAAAAAACAAGCAAAGCAATTGGGTCTGTTAGTGTACCAAAATTAGTTTGTCTTGTTTCTGGTTCATAGTTGTATTTGTTAAGCGAAGCGTTTCCTAAAAAACTAAGGCTAAATTTATCTGTAAACTTATAAGTAACAAAAGACTGAACATCTAGAAATTTAGGATCGTAATTGGTTTCTGTTTCTTTAGCATTTACCAATAAACTATTGTCTCTATAACGTACACCAACAATTCCTGTTAGTTTATTATCATTACTTACGGCTTCTATAGCAAGACTTCCGCCAAGTAAGCTTAAATCTGCAGCAATACCAAAATCGGTTGGTTTTCTGTAAGTAATATCTAATACAGAAGAAAGTTTATCTCCATATTTAGCTTGAAATCCTCCTGCAGAAAAATCTACATTTTGTACTAAATCGGTATTTACAAAACTTAATCCCTCTTGTTGTCCTGATCGAATTAAAAAGGGTCTATACACTTCAATTCCATTCACATATACCAGGTTTTCGTCATAATTACCACCACGAACAGAATATTGAGTACTTAATTCATTATTACTACTTACTCCAGGAAGTGTTTTTAATAAATTTTCTACTCCAGCATTTGCACCAGGAATTTTTCTAATAGTTGCAGGTTTTAGAGTAATTACACCTTCTACATCTTTTCTTTTTCTTCCTGAAATAACTACTGTAGCAATTTGTTCTACATTTGTTTTCATAACAGGATTAAACTCTAATTCTTCCCCATTTTTTAGGTTAAAAGTAGCAACTGTTTTTTTTAAGGATATATGCGTAAAAGTTACGGTTACATCTTGATTAGCCGGAATTTTTAAAAGGTAAAAACCATTTTCATTGGTTGTGGTACCAGCGTTATTGGTTTTAATGTTTATGTTATCTACAGGGTTATTAAACTCATCTAGAATTACACCTTTAATTGTTCCTGTTTGTGCAAACATAAAACATGGTATAATAAAAAAGAAAGCCGCAAGGAGTTGAAATTTAGTATTCAAGATTGTTTTTTTATTTTCGGTAAAACATAGTTTCAAATGTAGAGTTATTTCCAACATTATCCGTAACAATTACCTTTAAATTATTTTTAGTTTCTGTAGAAACCGCGTCGTTAAAGTTGTAAGTTAATGTTTTTGTTTTATAGTCATACTCCATTAATATCCATTTTCCGTTTAAAGTTGCTCTGTAATTAGAAATTCCAGAGTCTTTATCTTCAATTTTTAGTTTTAAAAACTTGTACTTGCTAAGCCATTTTCCTTTAGAAAAATTTAGCGGTCTTATTGTAGGAGGCAAAGAGTCTATTGCTAGAGCATATTTGCCTAACTCTCTTGTACTAGTGCTTAAAATATTTCCTTTTCTTTTGGTGCTAGAGTATAGTGGGTAATCATTCCAGCCCACTAATCTTGCTATATATAATTTACTAGCATCTTCTGTTTTATAATCACTTAAATCATAACTAATATTAAAATATTTTATTGCAGGAATGGTGTTGTTATGAAGAGTTAACGTATCATTAGAAACCTTAAAGTCCATAAAAAAATCATCATAAAATGTATTTTGAGGTATGGTAACATCAACACGACCTTCATTTAATATGGTTTCTTCACTAGCGTAAATATAGTGTGGAGTAGTGGTGTCTTCTTTTGGTTCTACATCCTTTGTTTTTACTCCTTTAATATTAATTTGCAACCATGCATCATTACCTTCAAAATCAGTAACACGTACTTTAAATACCGAAGCAGTACTATCTTCTACTTCAATATAACCATCATTAGCTTCTCGATTATAAAGACTTAAAGGATTGTTTTCTTCAATAAATAATTTTTGAAGTCTTTGTTTTTTGGATTTATAATGCGAGTAATCTATAAATCGATTTAAATGTCTGGTTTCACTAAAAGAAAAACGTTTAAAGTCTATTTCAAAACACAAATCGCCATTATACCTTGTTTGAATATTGTAAACTCCGTTTTTATTAGCAGCTAAATCTTGCCTATCTATAGAGGCAATAGCAAAACCAATTTTACCATAAGCTTCTATATTTTCTACCGAATAAGAGCCATTTTTATTATCTATTAGACGTAGTTTTTGTTTTCTTTTAGATTTATTAACGTGAGCATTTTCTCCAATAGCATAGGCGTAAACTTCTGAAATGATAGGTTTGGTACTATCTTTTATATCTAAACCAAAAAGTAGAGGATTTAAAGGTCTTTCTTGATTATCTCTAATTTCGTAATGTAAATGCGGACCACCAGAACCACCAGTATTTCCAGAATAAGCAACAATTTGCCCTTTTTTTATTACTAATTCATCAGGATTAGGAAAAAGTTGAATTTCAAAAGACTCTTCTTCATATTGACGCTTTTTTATATACGCTTCAATTTCTTTAGAAAAACTTTGTAAATGCCCATAAACTGTAGTGTAACCATTAGGATGTGTGATGTATAAAGCTTTTCCATAACCAAAATGAGAAACTTTTATTCTGCTTACATAACCATCTGCAGAACCATAAACATTTAAACCTTGACGTTGCTGTGTTTTTAAGTCAATACCAGAATGAAAATGGTTAGATCTTAGTTCACCAAAAGTTCCTGCAGCAACCAAAGTAATATCTAGAGGAGATCTAAAATAATCTAAAGGATATACGCTTTGCGCATGACTTAAAGTAGAAAAAAGGAGCAATAATATAAATGGAATTCTCATATAGTAAATTGTAACGCTAATGTATTTAATTTGAAATAAAACTGCAAAGTTTTAATCAATTACTACGCCATAGTATTGATAGTTAATGATTTTGAAGATTTTTTATTTTTATTACAAAAAACAATTGTTAATTCGATTTAGGAATGTTAACTTTGTGAGATAAGTATTGAATTTGTAAATGAGTCATATTGAAGATATTGTAGATGCTTTAGAAGATAAAATTAACAAAGTGTTGCAAAAACAAGAAGTTTTAAAGCAAACTAATGTTAAACTAGAAGAGGCTTTACAGGTATCTAATAAAGAACTTCAAGAGAAACAAAAGCAAATTGTGGATTGGAAGGAAAAATATGAAGCGCTAAAAATAGCAAATTCTTTGCTTGGCAGTGATAATAATAAGAGAGAAACTAAGCTTAAAATAAACACATTAATTAGAGAGATAGATTATTGTATATCGCAACTTTCTGAATAATGTTACATAGTTAAATGGCAGAACAGCTTAAAATAAAGCTATCTATAGCTAATAGAGTATATCCTTTAACCATACACCCAAGTCAGGAAGAAGGTTTACGTAAAGCGGCTAAAAATATTGACGCTATGATTACGCAGTTTGAGCAAAGTTATTCTGTAAGAGATAAACAAGATGTTTTAGCCATGTGTGCTTTGCAGTTTGCTTCTCAAGCAGAACAAAATACTATAGATAAAGAAAATACAAATGAACATGTGCAAGAAAAGCTTAATGCTTTAAATAATTTGCTACAGGATCATTTAAATTCTTAAAATCGTTCTTTAAATAAAATAAAGGTTACTGCCTGCATTAGTTATTTTTTTTGATAAACTCAACGTTAATTCTTTAAAAAGGGTGAGTTTAAGTTGTAAAAGCGAGCTACCTTGAGTAGATACTTGATCAGCTTGTTAGCCCTAAACTTGTTTTTAAGGAGTTTATACAAAACCTTATACTGATGTGGGCTTTTTTATATATTAAAACTAATTAACTAAACATGAGTAATACAATTATATTTGCAATAATAGGCATTGTAATAGGTGTAATTATAGGATATATTATAGCTAAAACATTAGAAAAAAATAATGCATCTAAGCTTATTAAAAACGCAGAAAAATCTGCAGAATCTATTTTAAAAGAAGCTAAAAGCGAAGGTGAGACCATAAAAAAAGATAAAATTCTTCAAGCAAAAGAAAAGTTTATTGAATTAAAATCGGAACATGAAAAAGTAATCTTATCTCGTGATAAGAAAATGGCAGAAACTGAGAAGCGTATTCGTGATAAAGAGTCGCAACTATCTAATGAACTTTCTAAAGCTAAAAAAAATAATAATCAAGTAGAAGCTAAAATAAAAGACTACAACCATAGATTAGATATACTTGATAGAAAGCAAGTAGAACTTGATAAACTACATAAAAGTCAAGTAGAACAACTAGAGGTTATTTCTAGTCTTTCTGCAGAAGAGGCTAAAGAGCAATTAGTAGAATCTTTAAAAGGAGAAGCTAAAAATGATGCAATGGCTTTTGTACAAAGTACACTAGAAGAAGCTAAAATGACTGCACAGCAAGAAGCTAAAAAAGTTATTATTAATACCATACAACGTATTGGTACAGAAGAAGCGGTAGATAACTGTGTGTCTGTATTTAATATTGAATCTGATGATGTTAAAGGACGTATCATTGGTAGAGAAGGAAGAAATATTCGTGCTATTGAGGCAGCAACAGGAGTAGAGATTATTGTTGATGATACACCAGAAGCAATTATTTTATCTTGTTTTGATTCTGTAAGACGTGAAGTTGCACGTTTGTCTTTACATAAATTAGTAACAGATGGACGTATACATCCTGCTAGAATTGAAGAAGTAGTAAAGAAAACGCAAAAGCAAATAGAACAAGAGATTATAGAAGTTGGTAAACGTACAGTTATTGATTTAGGAATACACAACTTACATCCTGAGTTAATAAAGATGGTTGGTAGAATGAAATATCGTTCTTCTTATGGCCAAAACTTATTACAGCACTCTAGAGAAGTAGCTAAACTTTGTGGCGTAATGGCTGCAGAATTAGGTTTAAACCCAAAATTAGCAAAACGAGCAGGTTTATTACATGATATAGGAAAAGTACCAGATGCAGAAGCAGATATGGAAACTCCTCACGCTATATTAGGTATGCAATGGGCAGAAAAGTTTGGTGAAAAAGAAGATGTATGTAATGCTATTGGTGCACACCATGATGAAATTGAAATGACTTCATTATTGTCTCCTATTATTCAAGTATGTGATGCTATTTCTGGGGCAAGACCAGGAGCTAGAAGACAAGTTTTAGATAGTTATATACAACGTTTAAAAGACTTAGAAGAAATAGCTTTTGGATTTCAAGGGGTAAAGAAAGCATATGCTATTCAAGCAGGACGTGAATTAAGAGTAATTGTTGAAAGCGAAAAAGTATCTGATCAAAATGCAGTAGACTTATCGTTTAATATTTCGCAAAAAATACAAACAGATATGACCTATCCTGGTCAAGTAAAAGTTACAGTGATACGTGAAACTAGAGCTGTGAATATTGCTAAGTAAGAATTTAATTATTTATGTAAAAAAAAAGTCTAGCAAATTTGCTAGACTTTTTTTATTTGGAAAAGCTTAAGATAAATGAGGTTCCTACATCTACTGTACTTTCAATATCTATAGTACCATTTAAAGCTTCTATTTGGTTTTTTATTAGGTATAAACCTACACCTTCTGAGTTTTCATTATTATGAAACGTTCTATATAAACCAAAAACATCTTCTCCATATTTATTTAAATCTAATCCTAGTCCGTTATCTTTTATAGTTATAGTTATCTTTTTATCTGTTGTTTTAGAATCTATATCTATAATGGGTATTCTATTAGGATGTCTATATTTTATAGCGTTAGATAGTAGGTTTTGAATAATACTTTCAAAATAAGCTAGGTTAAAATCTAATTCTAAAGTACTATCCATATTAATATTAATAATAGTATTTGTTTTCTTTATTTTAACCTCTAAAAGATTCATGGTATTAACAATTACTTCTCTTAAATTAATGGTTTGTTTGCTTATAGTATTAGTATTGTGCGTATTTACAATCTTATTTAAATTAGATATTGTTTTAGTAAGTGAAGAGTTTACTGTTTTTAAATGTTCTATAATTTCGTTTTTTTCTTTTTCATCTTCTGTATCATCATAAAACTCTAGTAAACTTTCAAAATTAGCAGTATGAGATTTTAAATTATGCGAAACAATAAGTGCAAAATTCTTAAGTTGTTTATTTTGCCCTTCAATAATATCTTGGTTTTCTAATAACTTTGCTTCTTGCTTTTTGCGTTTGTCAATATTAGTAGTAGTACCTACCATACGCGTATAATTGCCATCTTTATCTCTTTCAATAATTCTACCAATATCTTTTATCCATTTATAAGTGCCATCTTTCATTAAAATTCGATGTTCACTTATGTAGTTTGGTTGTTCATTATTAATGTGACTTAATAAATTTTTAAGTACATGGTCTAAATCGTCTGGGTGAATTCTTTCTTGCCAATTATAAGTCTCAGAATTAGCTTCATTAGTATCTAGATTAAGTATCTTTTTTGCTTCTTCAGAGTAATTCACCTTTTTATTAATAACATCATAATCCCAAACACCTATATTAGAGCTTTCTAATGCGAATTTAGATATTCTTTCTTCTAGAATTAATTTAGAATTATAAAGAACACTTTTGTTTATTTCTTGTTTTGTTTTTAATAGGATATTCATGCTATGTACAAATTAGGGAATACTAAAAGTAAAAAACAGGGTTCTATTAATTGTTTTTTACAGACTCATTTGCTAAAATACGATTAAATGCAATAAAACACGTTAAAATACATGTTTTGTTTCAGTTTTCTCTAATTATAGAAAATAAGATTTGTAAGTATTTGTAAATAAGTAGGTTAAATGAGTTTTACAAATTTGTTGTAGTAATTGTGAATGTAGTACCAATATTAACTTCACTTTCTACAGAAATTTTACCACCAAAAGATTCTATTTGATTTTTTATGAGATATAAACCAACTCCTTCAGAGTTATCATTTTTATGAAACGTTTTATACAAGCCAAATACTTTATCTCCATATTTTTTTAAATCAATACCTAGACCATTATCTGATATTATTAGGTGTAAAGTTTTGTTTTCTAATTTATAATCAACAGTAATTACAGGATCTCTTTCTGGATGCTTATATTTTATAGCATTGGTTAAAAGGTTAAGTATAACACTCTCAAAATACGAAGGGTTGTAGTTAATGAATAGGTCTTTTTTTAGTTTATTATGTACAGTTGCATTATTTTCTGTTATAACAAAATCTAAAGAGGCTAATACATTGTCAACTTCTTGAGCAATATATATTTTTTCAACCTCATTATTTTTATTTGCTTGTACAGAAACAACCTGGTTTAAATTGCTTATGGTTTTGGTTAATGAATTAGAAAGGGATTCTAGGTGAACCATTATTTCTTTTTTTTCATTATTTGTTTCTGCTTCATTATAAAAGCCAACTAAGCTTTCAAAGTTACCAGCATGTTGTTTTAAGTTATGAGTAACAATATGAGCAAAATTTCTTAATTGATTATTTTGCTTACTCGCTAGGTTTAGAGACTCTTTTGTAATTTGCTCTGCATGCTTTAAAATGGTTATGTCTGTATGTGTGCCAATAACTCTTTTGGGTTGGCCATTTTTTTGCCATGAAACTATTTTACCTCTATCTAAAATCCATTTATAGCTACCATCTTTACAACGTATTCTGTGTTCGTTTTCGTAAATTGGTTTTATACCATGAAGTAGTTCTGTAAAATCTTGAAAGTAGGCAGGTTTATCTTCTTCGTGAACTCTATCATTCCATGCATTAATGTTATCACCTAAGATGTTGTCTCTTTCAAACCCTAATATTTTATTAGATTCTTTAGAGTGAAAAACCTCTTTTGTTTCAGCGTCGTATTCCCAGACACCAATATTAGTGTTTTCTAGGACTAATTTCCAGATATTGTTGTCAAGTATGCTCAAAGTTATATTCTTTCAGTACTCTTTGTTATAAACAAAGAATATTAAATTATGTTAATTATTAGGGATTACTAATCTAACTAAAATTATAGAAAATTCCATACTATTTAATTCTATTTTAAGAATATATTAAAGTGCTAAACGAAAAGAGATAGACTATTTTCTTGGGTGAAATGTGTTCATTATTTCTTTTAAATGACTTTTATCTACATGCATGTATATTTCTGTAGTTGTAATGCTTTCATGGCCAAGCATTAACTGTATAGCACGAAGGTCTGCGCCATTTTCTAATAAATGCGTAGCAAAAGAATGTCTAAAAGTATGTGGAGAAATATTTTTATTTAAATCTATTTTTACGGCAAGTTGTTTAATGATT